>JGI24159J19872_10014567_pt1 | contig 10161 bp, 5 predicted proteins | sample Ectturendosymbi4_FD_19872 | JGI IMG/M metagenome (IMG submission 19872) | reverse complement strand
AAGATGTGTAACACACGAAACTAGTTTCCTTATGCAATAAATTGCGATAGATTCGCTTGGTGTGGGTCACTGATGTGGCTTTACAAACATTGCTGAAGTAAACTTGTATTGTCAAACACATATTTACACTGTGTAGAAATCTATAGCAAGTCAATAAGAATTTCTAATTGTGGTAACTTAAGTCAATGTAAGTCATCAGAAAAACATCACATTATTCATTAATTCTAAAGACTTACTGCTTAATATAAAACTTACTGTTGGGTCTTTGAATCAAGAATCAAGTCATCTAAATAACTATAGTAAATGCGGAAAGTCACTTTCAGCACAATCCAGTCGTGATTCTNTTGGCTTAACTGTTGATGCATGAATTTAAGCATCCTGTTTTGTAGTCACTGGATAATGAATAAATGACCTCAGTATATGCCGTTTCATTACCCAAACAAATTGTAGATATTGCCTTTAGGATGAGTTATTGCTAAACATCTAAATACAGTACCTGGAATCATGTTAACCTTAGCTTTAGTTCATTGTTGCCTATCACACTTTGAAACAACTGTGAAGGATGATAGGCTTTATTTCATGAAGTTCATTTTATGCATTTGCTTTTTTTCGTGAGAAAGCACACATACTGTTGTGTGAGTTGTAACTTGGTAGCAAAGCTGTCCTCAGAGGCTGTGAAATTTGTTTTCAAACCTTTGCTAGCACTGATTGCGGTTATGTATTATGCATGAAATGTGTTTATACAGTACTGCTTTTGCAATAGATAGTTATGTTTTTGAGTTGGATAGTTGTCTTCAATTGTCCTAAAGTTTAACCTGACACCTATTGGTTTGCAGTGAAAGACTGCAAACCAACTAGTTCAGAACCAACTAGAAACTAGCTCAAATTTCAAAATTAGAATCAGAAGAGAGATGTTTAAGGTTGCTCTGGAAAAAGTTTCTGCTGCGCTGTGCAAAATACCTAATTATTAAATTGCAATCATGCCTAACGTAGTGAAGATTCATACTTGAAGATAGGCTGGCATTTACTAATATGTTGTCATGTGATTTGACCAAAAGATTAACAGGTAAACTGCAGAATTTTTCTTGGTTTATTTGGATAGCGTGGATGGCAGCAGCAGTGCTGCCACTGTGATGACACCATTTTTGGTTATATATAGCGTCAAATGAAGTTGCTACACTGTATTGACTTACCCTGAAAGTTTGTCTGAAGTTTATAAGAATTATTTGTCAATGCTTCTTTAAATTGTGTGGAAACGGTTATTGGTTTGCTTTGCATATAAATATGCATTGGGTTACAAATCCAACACAAAAATAGCAGAAGTGGTTGAAGCTGCTTATTTGTGAGCCACTCCTTGTGATTGTTTTTGTGTTAATTTTTTTGATGGTCTTCCATTGTTTTTGTGCAATGTGGATGAAATTCTGATGACATAGTCCAAGGTAATGCTCAGTGCTGATGTTGTTGTGGTTTATGGTCATGTGGTGTTGTTGTGTTAATACCTGATCACTGTGGAGTCTTTGTGATAGATGCAATAAACTTTGTGTATTAAACTCCTCATTTAAATTCAAGTATAAAAGGTTTGCGTCATGGTATAAAACAGGAGATTAATTGCATTCTGTATATGCACTAAGATTAAGCTGAAATCTTAGGGTATTTTCTATTTTGCTGTTTTTAGAGCTTAAGCTTTGTGTGGACTTTATATATGTAACATATTTCACTAGACACTACATTGTGCAAATACTTGCTAGTGAAACCATTATGATCTTGCTATGGTTTTGGAAAATCTTGGAAGAGAGCTTGAAATGATGGACTGGCGATAGTGTGATAGCTATAGTTCTGGTGTGAATTATTTGATAACTCCATTGGTTTTATAGTTTCTTGTTCAGTGTTTACGGTAATATTGTTCATCATACTACAGTTTTCCAACTGTCTCTCAAAATACAGTAGAGCCTGCTGTATAACCACCAAAATACACCAAAAACTTACTTTACGACCATCTTGGTATAGTTGTGGTCTCCTACATTGTGTTAGCGGTCACCAAAGTCAAGCTTAAAACAACCCTGTACTTCTCCAATGTTTATCAGAGGACTTGAAACTGTCCCGCATTGCAAAATGTCATGAATTGCCAGTTAAAGTTTACGAATGCCACACAACATATGATGAATCTTATTTACTAACATTTTTCATTAAACTAAATCTTCATGCTCAGTTTCATCTGAGTCAAAACTAGACCTTTCATAGTTTTCACAATTTTCATTTTCTTCATTCATCTTCTCTATTGTGTTAATCATGTTCGATGCATTATCAGTAGGGCCACGTACAACCTGCTCTTTTCAATTTCAAAATTTTATGGAATGCAAGCACAACTTTTAGCCATGCTACTACAACCAAAGTAGAGGATGTTTATGAAAAAATACTTCACTCATCTGTGAGCATACATCAATTTTCAAGCGCACAAATGTTCTGGCAAGTCTTCTTTTCAGTAATGGTTTCAGTTGTGTTACAAACCAGGGGTGAGGAACCTGTGACCCATGGGCCAAATCCGGGTGAAACATTTGATATGACCTGCATCAGAATTTTCATTACCCAATTTAGAATACAAAATCATGTCAAAACAAATCTCTGTGATAAGCAGGTACTTCAATAGTATATCAAAAGGAGCCTTTATCCTTTATGGTCAGATAAAGGTAGAATTTCAGGATAAAATCAAATGTTATTTGTGGCCCACCAATGATAATCCACAATTTATGTGGTCCGTGATAGCAAATGGGTTCCCACCCCTATTTATAAACAAGCGAATTGAAAACTTTCTTGCCATCTTGTTTAGACCCTCAAATGCAGGTGTGGAGAAAAATGTAATGGACTTGTGCACAACCAAATCAGTTATTCCTTCACAAAATTTGTCTGCAGTCATAGCAATTTTAACTATTTCGCTTAGAAAAAATTATGCTTCATTAAGACTACCTTGTTTAAGTTGCAAAGGCTAAGGCGATTCTTCTATTTTCTTGTCTGATGTGTCTACTTCAAATAAATATGTACTTGCTTTCTTTTCAGATGTCAGTTCAAATTATTGGCCCTTCACAGTCTGTGCTTACTTTGATGTACAGCTAGGATTAAGTTACAAGGATCCTGTATTTTCATCTCCACCAGTGCTGCAGTAGCAGCAAATGTAATGGTACCCATCATCAGTATGAGTAAAATATTAAAAAGCAGTGGATTTTGACAAGTGTAAAATCATGTAATGTTGTACATTTTCGACCTTAAAGTTTCTGTCCTTGACCAACAGTTTTTTTAGCATGGAAAAGCTTCTCTTTGCAGAAGCAGTTGTGGGCTGAGAAATGTGCACTTGAACAATGTTGCGCCTCCTAATTGTTACCAAACTCACAACTATTAGACTGCAACGCACTAGCATATAATTTCACCTGACTTTGACTGTTGCACCACAATCATTTGATTGCGCTAGGAATAGTAATCAGTACAACCGTGCAAAAATTGGCAGACATTGCAAACAAATTTAATAATGTGTAAGCTTTATCAGGCATATCAAAATTATCACTTTTTCTCACCAATACTAAAAAGACATTTTGACTAATAACTGATAAGCATAAAATATTGCCAGCATTGCCCTATAAAAAGAATAGTGACCTAACGGTAAAAAATTGTTTTTTTATTGACATATCAAATTAAGAATGTGAAACTTCCTCTTTCTATCCAGAGTTCTTGTAAAAAATCACTTCATTCAAGCTTACTACCAAAACATTGACTATTGAAAAAACTTGCCCTAGTGATGACATAAATAAACATTGCTACATAGTAGCTGTTAAATTTTAGAGCTTGAACTGCACTGTCAGAGTTGGAGTCTGTGAATTTTTGAAAGTCAGACACTGGGAATAAAAATATCCAGACTGTAACTTCAGGTACAATGGTAAAAATATTTTTCAACAACCTGATATTGGCCAAAAAATCTTGTAATTGTCAACTTCATAGTTTTAAACATGTATGTTAAATCTATTATTAATTGAATGTTGCTATGTAACACTTCACATAATATTAACACTGCCACCAACAATCTTTCTCGAACAAAAATGCTTGTGAAAAGTACAAATAGGTATTGCATGATTAATTGTGTGCAAAGATGTTTCACATGCCATTTTGTTAGGTTATTCAGTCTAAAGCTGTATGAGCTGTAAGCATGCGTATGAGCACTGCATTTAACTTATTGATAGCATTTATGCCAGTCAAGCCACAAATGGACGTCAGATTTTGTTTGCTTGTTTTATCTTACCACAAAGGTTTTTAAAAATTTAAGTTTTCTTAACATGTTTGCTTGAATTTTGCGCAATTGTTAATCGAGGGCTTTGTTCTGATGTCAACAAAGATCTTAGTAAATTGAAAAATCAAGCAGTTTACAGTAGTTCTGTTTAGTTTGCAAACATCATCTTACTATGAACTGCTGTTAGTGTGCGTACATTGTATTACAAGTAACAAATAAGTTGACAGTTGGCTGTTCTCATAGAACTCTTTGACACCAATTACAAGACGACAACACAGTTGAAGCAGTGTGATGGTGACTCAATCATCAAGCAGTGGGATGCACAAGCAGAAAGGCAGCCTGAAGTTGTAAGGGGGGGGTCTGTTAAATGGTAAACCTTATAAGGTGACACAAAAGTCAGTAACTAAAAACTACTGTGGATGTATGGTCAACAAGCAGGCCAACAGTTAAAGTGTTACACATAATCACAAAATTTTCTGAGATCAAATTGATAAAAAAGGAAACAAGAATTATTTCAAACAAGGGAGGACCATGCTTTGAATGTTAATTTGGTTGCTTATTTCAGAGTCTGATGATTGGAATTTGTGTCCTTACAAAGCTTGCCAAATAATCTCGTACTAGCAGCACTTGTTTTGATGACAAAGTTGACAGCTCACTGATTATTCCAAGCTTACCTTTCATTTCAGCAGATATAGTCCTAGATGCCAGAGACCCTCAGTGGATGACACAGTGAGATGCAACTGAATTGGTACTTCTTGGCTTCATCGTACCAATAAATCCACATCAGTGCAGACACACACGTTTTTCTTGTTTCATATGATGGTTATCAAAAATGTTATGATAACTATGGACACATCTTCTGCTTTAGTAGTTGCTGCTAGGAAAACAGCATTTTGAATTGAAGCTGACATGAAAAAACAAACATAGACCAATAGCTGAGACAATTGAGTAACATCAGTTGTCTTCTCACGTTGAATGTCAAAAAAATGTGAAATGTGAATGGTTGAAAATCATGTGAATGGTTTTGAAAGATGCATTAGCATCTGCAGATGATGATTGGCCAACATCCTCACTACTTGCTATCTTCATTTTTTGAAATAATCTTTCTTTTGAAAAAAGCCCATGTTCTTCTTGATGGCCATGGTGTATCACAGATGCTGCAGCAAATGACTGGTTTCCAATTGTTTTGTTGCTCAGATTTACAGAACGTATCATGCATTTTGCTACAACTTCACTGTTGACTGTTGTGTCTATAACACTAGTCTTCTGATAAGCCTGGTCATATTTACTCTTTTTTCCACTCATATTTTGTGTCAATGCAATTGGGCAAATTACTGAAAGCATATAGCAACTTAGTTAAAAAAATGCTAAAAATTACAACTAAGCTCTCTTCTAGTGATACTGGTGGTCGAAACCACACTTTAGCTTCACTTTGTTTCAGGTTTATTGGCCAACATTTCCTTCAGTCAGCATTACTAGATTCATGGTTCCCAACCATACCCTACGGTGGTGCCATTTACATTTTACCAAACTTAGGCGTGCCGCAAGCTAATGCTCTTTGAAAATGGTGGTTTAATAATTTATTGAAAAATTCATCAGATTATAAAGCAAATTGTTATGGGTTTGATACAGGGTGCCACACATTATATATCCCTTCTATAAGGTGCCACAAACCAAGAAGGTTAAAAAATACTGGACCAGATCCTTAATAGCAAGGAATTTTGTTTATAGCAACAATACAACAGCTGACTAACCCAGTTGTGCAATTACTACTAGGCTAATGCATGATGAGTTGCTACTAAAACCACTTTGGCTCTAGCATGGTAGTCCTAGTGTATTCTCACTGGTCTCAACTCCGATTTTGACTTATCTGTAGCAGCCTAGCTGTGAAATCTTATGAGGCAACAGGCTATCAATGAAATATTTCAGCATCTAAATTTTGAATATATTGGTGCTATTGCACCCTGTGCTAGCCTAGTGGTCTAAAATTCTAGTAATAAATTGACATATAACAAATCAAATAATTCGTATATTGTTGTTGCATCTTTAACAACAGCAATTCAATGGCCAGATGGTTGTGAAAGCATGTTTATTCTTAACTCACAGACAGTTTTTCGTTGCTTGTGCCTCCTTATGAACCTCATGTGCACCCAAGGAGGGTGTGCCCTCTAGTTTTGTAACTCGCATTAAGCAAATGTATAACACATTTTTTTATACATATTGTTCAAGTCATTATCTCTGAAAATGTGCACACAGTTGCTACTGAAAAGTTTGTGAACAGTTTTTCTGCTTACTGATACCAATAGAACATGGGGCGGTGAAAGCTCAATGGTAAAATGTTCCCTTCTCAATCGGAAGGTTGGGTGTTCAATCCATAGCCAGAGTGAATTGCTGTAGTGCTCTTTGGGCAAGAGGGTTCACCTCAATCATCCTGGCAAAAAGTGCAATTCAGGTTTCGGCCTGCCACCAATTTCTGTCACCAACAAAAAAGTAAAACCTCACAAAGCCCAATAGAACACCTGGTTATGCTACGTGAATAAGCAGTTTGTAACAGCAAGACTAGTCAGGGTCTGGATACTATAGTGGTAATGTTAGTGAAAAATATAAATGCATTTACATAGAAAAGCTTTCTTTAAAGACTATTTTGAAGTGGTCGTGATAGCAGGATGATTGCATTATTTGGATGGTTGTTGAGCAGGGTTTCTTTGCTATTTCATTCAGAATAATACCAGAGAGAAAACAATCAAAAAGAAAATTAAATAAACCGAATCGTAAGTGCTGTGAAAGCACATACATAAGTAATATGATGTTAGGCAAGTGATGCTTTTTCCTACCTAAAGCAATTGTTTTTGAGTCAGTGACACCATGAAACATGTCTAATGTTAGCTTTGACAAGTAATGCATTAAAAGCTTTGGTTGAGTGCCTGATGTAAAAATGATTTCCTTTATGTTATTAGGTTGCTGGAAAACAAAGTTACGTACTTTGTCACTCCGTTGCTTTCATATAGATATGACAGACTGTCAAAGCACTTTCGTCTGGTATGAAAAACTTTTCATAAGAATGCCAGTTAATGTCACATTCAATGCCATACTGTTTTTCCTGTTCAGTTGTGAAAGCATATTTTCTTTTTTGAGTGGCGCATTCTTGACAACTATACCTCTCTTTCTATGGCCATTCCCATCATGTCCCAAACTATCAGTTTGGCAATGATTGCAGTCTGTGATGTACGCTTAAATTGAATATGCTCGTCTGTCTTGTAGAAAGGAGTGCCAGGAAGCACGCTCCAGTATAAACTGTTCCCAGTTTTCTATATTTGTGTTGAGTGCCGTTTAATCTGCTTTTAATATGTCCTTGCTGTGGAGTTGGGGATGACTGACGGTTGAGGAGCAGAAGGTAGTTGCCAATGGAAGATGTCCTTTGTAATCTGACTATCTTGCATTCTACACACATGGCCTACACCCAGGTTGTAAATAACCCTTAAAGTCAAAACTCGTGTTGGTAATTAGATGTAAATAAAGTATTGGCGCATCACAACTGTTGGTTGCTACATATGGCGGATCAAAGTTATAAAAGTGACCAATGTGCTTGTAGATCATAATGCTAAAATAGTAGTTCATTTACTTTTAACACTCCATTACATGGAGTTTTACCAGAAAAAATGTGCTAGGTACCAAGTAGTTAGCTGCAGTCATGAAAACTCAGCCACAATCGTAATATACCACACTCCCATAATCTCTCTACAGCAGGGGTGTCAAACTGGCAATGTGTGGGCCCAACCTGACCTGCTGAGTGGGCCATGTCATGCCAGTTTTGTGCTTGCAGTAGATCTGAAAATGTTACATTTATTATATCATAGCAGTCTTACATTTTTTGTCATAATGTGACATTGGGAATTTTTTCAGTTCAAAACCATGAGTTTGTGTATATTCCATGAGGATTCAAAGAATTTCCAACGCATTAAAAGAAACATTTTCTGATTTCAAAGATCTGGAAACCCTGATTTTGCTATTCTCAGTAACCATAATTTTGTCAATGCTGAAGAGGTGCCACAAAATGTCAAGTGGAGCTAATTGAGTTATAGTGCAACAGTGTTCATGGAGTTAAATTTGAAAATGGTGACATCAAAACGTTTCATCAATACGTTGGACTAACCTACCCCAAATAAAAGAATTGGCATCGAAGACAGTGTCAATGTTTGTTAGTATTAACATTGGAAAAAAAGCTGTTGTCTCGATTCCGATCTCAATTGACCGATGCACATCTCAACTCAAAGTTAAAAGTTGCCACTGCACAATATATGGTACCAGATATTAACATGCTTGTAAATGCCAGAACATGCCAAGTTTATTCGATTCGCAGTGAAGAGAAAGGGATTATGGGTGGTACCCAGAACAAAACTTCTTGCTGAGAAACCTTGACCTACGTGGTGTAGTAATTCTGGTGTCTTTAATCAACCACATCAATCCATGTGACACAGTAAATGAAAGTGTTAATATTGGGATTTAAATCGGTTTTGTAATTGGTGTAGCTCCTTCGCTGCCAGGACAGTAGGCATTAGCCTTGGTTTCTAGCATGTCTTAAGCAACTGCATAACTCACGAGGCGATTGTGCTAGAGAGCTGTTCAAGCCCTCATAAGACTCGGCAAGTCTTTGAGTCTGCACTAAAAAAATATTTTGGAGTTTTGGGTTTAAGGTTTTCTGTGAGAAATGTTATACGTGGGGTAGGTTTTTGGCCATTCTGGCTCAGCTTGCCTGGCCCTGGGCCCAATCCACTAAATGGAAGTATTTTTCTCAAGTTTTTATTGGAAACTAGGCTAGAATCCAAGTCTCTTGAGCTTTTGATTGACTTTCTGAGGTTTTATGTTCAAAAAGTATGGCCTAAGAACAACAAAATAATTAATCTACTAATTACATAATTAATTAATTTGCTGTTATTAGGTCATAACTCTTGAACCAGAAACATTAAAAAGCCGACCAAAACCTCAAAAAGCTTGGATTCTAGCCTAGTTTCCAATAAAAACTTCAGTGAAATATTTCCCTCCTTCAGTTGGGCCTAGGGCCAGGTCACCTTAGACAAAATGGCCAAAAAACTTTCGCATTCATGATATCACCCACAAAAAAACGAAACCAGAAGATTTTTTTCATTGCAGACTTGAAGATTTGATTTTTTTCATTGCAGACTTGAAGATTTTTTTCATTGCAGACTTGAAGATTTGTCACATCTTTTGAGGGTTTGAACCGCTCTCTAGCACAATTAATTGGCGAGTTATGGAGTTTCAAAGTGACACAAAAATAACGGCTAATGCGGGAGCTCGAAGTATGAATATTTCGTACACAGGCAGCAAAGGTGTTAATGGAGTTTAATTGTGCTTTTGTATTTGGTTTGAGTGTTTTCAGTTGATTTAAGAAAGATTAGGTCTGTTTTATATGGCAAGTGGCAAGTGTCTTCCACCACATAGCATATGATTGAATTACACACACAGGAAAAAGTTGTATTGCTCTTGCTTTTTTAATGAAACTACTTTGCTAAAATTGCTAATGCTCGCTATTAACACTTTTGTTACTGTTTGGCCACCCTCAAAAATGCTCGCCACCATGTGGCCAGCCTCACTTGCCTCATTGTCATGAAATTCCAGCTCACATTAAATGTTCATTTGGTTTACCATATCTGAAGAGGCAAAATTCCTGATAGTCTCACTGGCTACTTTTCGTGATATGTTCTTAGTTCAACTACAACTATGAATCGAACACAATACAGTGGAACTGTCACAAGAAAAATACAGGGTGACCCAAAAAGATGCGTACCCATACTTTGTTCGATAAAAAACCCATTTTTTAACGAATGTCTTTTCTGTTGCAGGACGTGATAGGTGAATCTATGGATGAT
>JGI24159J19872_10014566_pt1 | contig 10161 bp, 9 predicted proteins | sample Ectturendosymbi4_FD_19872 | JGI IMG/M metagenome (IMG submission 19872) | reverse complement strand
CACACAGCATGGTGAAAAAATGTACAGATGAAAGTGCATGCCTGTGTACACAGATGAATGGATTGAATTTAAAATAAATTGAAGGAATTTGGTGTGGTTAACAATATGTTTAAACAAAATATAAAAATAAAAAATGTAATAAAAACTAATTAATGAGATACAAAAGAATACAAAGCAAAACAGAAAAAACTTTGGAATGTACTTTCATCTTGAAAAGAATGGGATTACATCGCTTCCTTTATTTGAATGCAGAAAGCGATGCTTCTGCAAACACAGGCACCGAGCCAAACAAAATGCTTTAATGAATATGCTCTTTGTCAACACACATGTTTTGGATTGAGACTACCGATATTTGAGACAAGCCAAATTAATTGTAATATAATAATTTAACTTTTTAAACTGAAACAAGCCCAAATTTTACTGGCCTTTCTAAATGTTGTTTCAAAAATCACTTGGAGGTCAATGATTAGGTATTGCAAACAGAGTGTCACTACTTCAGATTTTTGGCAGTCCTATGCAAAAAACTGTTGGGAAAGTTTTAACTATATTTTAATATTTTAATTCTTGTAATGCATTTTAGTGACGATTGAAATTAATAGGTCAGTATTTTGTGTCATGGTTGCAATGATTTTCTCACATTTTTGCATGGTGACAAGTGTGTTTCACCATCGGATTAGAACTAGAATGTGGAAAAACAACTTTATGCAGCTGATGCACAACTAGCATTTGCTTGATTTGTTTTTTGACTTCTCTAACTGTAAACTGAACATAAAATGATGATGAGATTCATTGTTTGGCTATCATTAAATGTTTTATTACAAGAACATAACACTTAAGTTCAAAGTTATGGCTGGCAACTGAAGTGGGATGATGCAAGAAGAAAACCTCTTAAATTATATTAATCAAACTATCTGGTGTCTTTTCTGACGTGGTGTTTGCTGAAATGGATGATGGAATCATACTTGTACTTGTCAGTCTATTAGAATTCGTGTCCATTGCCAAAACACCGGTTTCATTTAATCTTTCTAAGTGTGGGCAGCTTGTCAAGTCAAGTGTGTGCAAAGTTTTCAATGCTAGATCTATAAGATCTATAAGATTTTAGAAAAGTTTTAAGCTGTGTCAAATATGTTTACTTCAGAACTTCAAGCTGAATGTCACTAACCCTACCAAACCGATTGCTCCTGGTCTTGAGATTGTAGCAACTGTGGAATACATGTGCGACGTTAGTGAAGATACCAAAGACAGGATTATTTTATCAGTAGATGATGATGATGTCCACATACCAATTTACTCGTAAGTTTCACATAGATTTATAAATTTCTGCAGATTTTTAAGGCTTGGGTGATGTGAATTTCATTCGTATTCTGTGAAGGGTTTTGCAATCAATGTTGTTTTTTTGGTGAGTAGATTCAAAATATGTTCTGTGATGCAAACTGAAGAAAACATCAAGTGGTCAATTCAATTGTTTAATGATGAACCACGGTTGAGGGAAAATGAGCTTTTAGCAAAACTGTAGCGCTGTCTCTAACATAACTTTTACTTGTGATGAAAGTTACTTGTTGCTAAGAAAAACTTATTTGCCTTTCACCAAATTTTGATTGTATCACTTTTAGCTGTAAGCAAATTATGTGAATCAAGTACAGTGCTAATATTATTTTTACACACTTGTTTGGAAGTTTTGGAAGAAACTTGTTTTCTACCCAAAATTATTCACTTGGTTTTTGTGCTCCAGGCCAAGTTGTACATTTACATGCTATTCATTTAGGTACACCCCAACTCCTCTTCTTGATCTGGAGGGTCCTGTCGACTTTGGAATGGTCGTGGCCAATAGCAGTGTGCTGACGCAGGAAGTTGCTCTCATAAACCACGGTTCAATGGCCGGTGAATTTAGCATTACCTACAACAACAAGCATCCGATTGTGATTTCCCCATCCAGTGGAAAAGTGAATCCTAAAACAATACAGATTATCAAGGTGGACTTGGTTACAGAATCTCCTGGCGATATTGACGAAGTGGCAAAGTAAGAACTTATTTTGAAAACTGCTTTGTTTTATTTGAAAAGATTCTCTGATTCTGAATTGTTTTGGAAGTGACTAAAAGAAAAAATTTTGACGAAAAGAAACACCAAATCCAAGCTTCATGCTTCAACTTTTATTTTGTTTTTGGCAAAACGGTGAACATAATCTCATTGACATCATGGTTTTTAAATAAATATAAGGGAAAAAATGGTTGACGCTTTAAGAAACGTGGCAAAGAAAGCGTCCAAGGACAGGGGTGCACAACGATCGCGTGCGGCCTTCGATGAAACTTTATGCGGCCGTGCACACGTAATTTCAAACATATGTTGTGGCAGCCCTGGATTAAAACATAAAAGCTTTGTCTACTGTGTATGACGATGCTTAGTGGAAAGGCGGCCAAACAAACTTGTGGAAGCAGGCTAGGCTCAGTGTGTTGAAGCAGAGCAGAAGCGATGCAAAAAATACAAATATCGTGACCTCAATATCGACGCAATACATAAACGTAATGCGACTGGCAGTAACAAAAAGGTTGTATATCCTTGGCCTAGAGCAATCTATGCCAGTCGCGTGTATCGGTTTGTTTGCTACGAACGACAGACTGAACGTGATATGACCTTAAATAAGAGTTTTTCAGTACGTTATTGAATGGGCTAACTGTTGAGCGATTTATACTGCCGCATGGCGGAAGGAACGTGTTTTCGTTATGTATTGTCTTTATAACTGTTTTTACCAAGCTTAATGAACAGGCTGTGTCACCTATATAGCATTCTCGTACAGTTAATGATATTGCTATTGTTGGTTAAAGCGTTCGACCGGTTTTATTGTCAAGTCATTTGATGTGCGCTAAACAATATGTATTATCTCAAATCGGTTTCAGGTTAGTGTATTGCTTAACTCTGATACTGTGGAAAAAAGAAGAGGGTAATAAACATGTATGAAAGAATTTTGCTTTTTGCGAAGTGAAGAGTAGTTAGCTTCTGAACTTTAGGCATTTACATGTAAAAAGTACTGGCTTTGCTGCAGAAACAACAACAATTATATTCGTTGTATTTTAACGCATCCTGTCCAGTTTCTCCATTTCAGCTGTTCGAACAGTTATTGTACACTTGATCGACTCGACCGTGTGCTTCAGAGCAGCTTTGCTTTTATCCTTGTGATTTGCTGAATTTTATGATTTCTATGCGATCAGCGTCAAACTGGAAGGGATGGAAGAAACGAAACTGCAGATCCGGGCCTCGATCGTTGAGCAGTCGCTGCAGTTGTTCGGACCGGACAAGTCGTCGCAGCTCAGCTGCGTCGCTTTCGGACCAACCTTCTATGGAACAGACAAGGTCGTATCCGGTTACCTGTTCAATAATGGTCCGGAGCCCGTCAAATGGGTTTCAATATTAGAGGAAGGAGCTGATGGAGAAGAGGCTGTAAGTTGGCAACAGGAACTTATTTCTGTGTTAATCATTCGAAGTGGACATACGTTGCTATCGGAGCCAAAACCAGCTTATATGTTATGGTTGGGGGCAAAATGTGTGTAATTTGATGTTATACCTAACAACTAAACATGTTTTTAAAATTTCGGGTGGACTCAATTGCCCAGTTAACCCCTGATTGCGGCCCTAGTCGTTATTGACTTCAGCTTTTACCGAAGATGAGCTGCAACACGTTGTGTTGCATAATGTTTGCATTACAATAGTCCTACCACCAAATTTTTGATAACTGCAATCGATTTTTCTAAACATGTGGCAGTGCATGTTATAATTACACTTTATAGTTGGCTGCTTCAGAGAAAACTGCTGCGGTAGGGAAAGCTGCTGGCAACAGTTTGTTTTTGCGCACAATTGCCATAGCAGAGATATTCATTTGAAGTCCGGCTTAGATTTCTTACGTATCGCCGCTCGTCAGGTACTAACGACTACGAAAACATGCGCATAAACTCAGCATTAACACAACAGACATGGGTGATAAGGGAAAATCTGCCAATGACAATCGAACTTACCAGCGTGACAGAAAGCCATGTGTTCTTCTGCGCAATATGTTGCGACCAACAATTGGCCCAAATTTTTTTAAGGAGATATATTTCCAGGATTCTTGTCAAAGTGAGTGTATTTTTATACAAGAGAAAGTAATGTACATTATGTAGCACAGTTTGATTGAAAACTTGGATAAATCTCGAAAACTCAACGTTATAGCGTCTTCCAGAGCTCATAAAAACCGTGCTAAAAATGCTGTGTCAGAAAAGGTTCCGCCAGTTTTTATTGATATTCTGGAAAAGCAGTCAAGCCAACAAGGTAACGGTGGGAGCAGCAACAAGTGCCAATTACGTGACAGTAACCAGCACAGGGCTTAGTACTACTTTTGTTAAAACGCGTATTTTCACCTACCCAGGTCAAACAGAGTTGATTCGCACTGTCCTGGTTACTCACACCAGTAACTCATCTGGTCTGGAATTATTACGTCTGTGAGGAACGCCAATAACGTCGGCAAACGTTGTCATAGCGTTGGTGCTTCATTGGTTTAGCACAGGATGCCGTACACTGCGATGTATTACTTTTCGTGACTGAAAATCTTTTGGCATTTGTTTCGTAATAATCGTGCGTGTGTTTTTATATTTGCAACTCGTATCTTGTTTGTATAATCTGTATCTTTGGGAAGGAAAACGCTTGCGATCTGTACATGTAGATAAGATTTTAACTCGTCTTTAATTTTCAAATCCTGTTGCCTCGTGTGTTGCTGTGTTTTCCTGCATCTGAAAAAAGGAAGGAAATTTTCTTTTGCACAGGGCACAGATTTAACAAAGTCGACCGCCGCCATGTTGGCGACTTCGCCGATGGAAAAGATTCGCGGTCGCGCCTTCGACATTCTGACGTCACTGATCACGGTCGTTCCGAACCAAGGAAATATTGGACCATACGAAAAAGTTCCAGTGAATTTTCGGTGCGTTTTGTCCTTAGTTTTCATTTTGTTGATGATACGCTGAGCATGCTTTCAGGCAAATAACTTTTTCTATCAGTTTTTATTGAATGTTTTTAATCGGAAATCTAGAGTTTCTTTGCAGATGTTTTGAGGTTAGGTGAATGTTTGTTAATATAGCAACAATTTTCACCTGACATTACTAAAAAATTTCAGAAGCTCATGTTTTTACAAAGGAGGCCATTCGCGTGGCGTGAAGAACGAATCGCATGTGCTTGCTGTTCAACATTTTCCTTTAGTCTTGTAATGGTTCTTGGTTGCGTTGATTGTGCACTGAATGTTAATGAATAAGTTTTTTTTGTGCAGGTTCAGTCCTCGGTTCAACAGTTGCAGCGTTGGTTGGGAAGCAACAGAGAAGCCTCCTCCGCGTCAGGACTTCGCTCTTTTCATGAAGTTCGAGATGGTCGGGAGCAATGAGTCTTTTCTCAGCGAAAATATCAGCCGTAAGTTTGAGTTTCTTATTTTTCCGCGATGTCATAAAGTTATTGCAAGTTTTATTTCATATAGTTTCTCCGGTCATGGTCAACCAAACGTTGGAATTCTAGGCAGTTTTTATTTAGCGAATTCTTGGTAGTTTTTATTTAGACAAACGTGTTTTTTTGGTAATTAGAAGAGAGGTATGTTATAAGCAACCGAGATGTCCTTGGTCATGGTCAGCGAAACGTTGGATGAACTTTTTATTGGTTTGCATTTTCACCAGTCTCAGTCCAATGCAGCGATGCATCAAACGCCGAAGACATGTCACTGAACAACGAAAAACTCTGCCTGAAATATAGAGACTAAATAATGCTGCGTTTTATGTAACGGTTCGAAAAGCTGTCAAAAGATTCTAAAAAACAAGTATCGTTTTGTACAGTTTTTTTTTTTTTTTACTCAAGCCCGAAACGATATGACCTCACCATGTTTGTAGTATCCTAACACAGATCACGTGCCCAGNTGATGTCTTCGCGTTCCGGTTTGAAATCGTNGCGAAAAAGTTTTAACTTTACATTCCGTGCTTTGAGAATCCGAAATTACTTTTGCGTTGTTCTNAATTTCCTTGTTCAAATGTTTGATTGATTGATTCCCCCTGCATGACTAAGTTGGCAGTGCCCTTCGTTTTTCTCTTGCAGCACACAAGAAGATTGAGATTGCCGTCACTGCTACCGCTCTGCCGGTGTTAGTCGACATTCAACCTAGCAGCACCTTTGACTTCGGCGAGGTTGGTGAACAACCGATCACGAGATTATTTCTTTATCGATTATGGCTGATCCGTTTTTTACCATATGTTTGTTGTGCTGCAAGTCAATGGAATAATACTTTGCTGTGTTTAGCACCAATAACGATGCAGCAGTGAGGCTCGTCTCTTTTCATTGCAACAGCTGTTTTGACTGCTTGCGCACAGATTGCATGTGGAAGCCACACAAGCGCCCTCTGCACCCTCATCAACGAATCCTCCTTCCTGCCTCTGAGTATTCAGTGCCGGAAGGTGGCGCACTTCAACGTGACGCCGAAAGAAGCCAAGATCAAACCGGGCAAAAGTCAGGTACCAGAAATTGCTCGCGTTGTAAATTCTTTTTGAATCAATTGCGTTAGTCGTTTTTCGGAATATTATTGATTTTTTGTTTGTGTTTGTTGCCTCTATGTCCTTGCACGTTGTTTAAAAACGCTTTTTTGTGTGCTTGGTAAAAATGCTGCGATGTATTGACAAAAATGTTGTGATTGATGACATCAGACAAATTATCCGGCAATGAAATTTTCCCCAGGTTAGTTTCATGCTGCTTTTTTTGGCTGGGACATTTCGGTCATTTGTCCCATAATAATATTAAAACTCACCGTAACAGCTTTCAATAGCTTGTATTTTCGAACGTTATGACCGAATTGACGAAACGTTTTCAGTCATTTAAAAAAAGTTAAGTCTATGACCAAAAATGACTGGAAAAAAAAAGGTTTCATCGAAACCCAAAACCTGGTATGTGTGAAAACAACTGCTTAATAATAAAAAAAAGTTAATTTAAAGATTTCTCGAAACTAATCTTCCAGCTTCTCTATTTCAGGACATCATGATATCCTTCCAACCAAACCAAGCGGGAAATTTTCAGCCCCTTCAGTTAATTGATGTTCTGGGTAAAGTTTGCGTCGCTGACCCAGAAAACAGCAACGCCTTACGACTGGCAACAATGCCATTCCAAACAATTCCTGTCCAGCTNCTGGGAACTTCNGTTGCAGTTTCCAAGTTGCATGAACCAACGTAAGATCCTAAAGTTTATTTCCGTTNTTTTTCTTNCTCTTTCTCTATCATTTTTTGAATGGATTTCTTCTTACTCGGTCATTTTTNNTTACGTTTTTACATTTTTTGTTGTTTCTTCAGTCGTCTTTTTCGTGATTTTTCATATACTAAAACAGGGGGTGGGCAATTAGTGGCCCGTGGACCACAGCGTTTTCAGTGGCCCGCGGAAGCAATTAGGAGAAACCTTCAAATATTGAAATTCCTCCAACTTACAGTAAATGTTAGCGCTGACGCTAACGTGAATCGAGACTTACTTTTATTTCCATTGAAAGGTAGCCCCCCCCCCGCTAACTGCTCACCCCTGTAATAAAAGTGTCACTATTTCTTTCCTATTTGAATGTCTACCTGCAGAATCAATCCCGGTATCACGCCTCAAGTGACCAACGAGACCGGTCGGTACCCGGATGTTTGCATGGACGACCTGAAAAAAGTCGATGGCCAAATAAGACCATCTGTTGCAAATTCTGGCAAGTCAAATGTTCATTCTGCCGTGTCTCGAAGAACGGAAGCAAAGTGTCTGATTGCGTTTCCAAACGACCGGTAAGTGACTTTTTTCCAGCCTTGCATTGCCTGGTTAATTTTCTGTTTCGATAGTGACATACTAGACACAACCTTGCTGTTTCCGCAACTTTGCGTTCCGTGTGTTTAAAGTGTTTGAATCTATTTTTATCTTAGTGACTCTGAAAGCTTCTTGAAGCACGAGAACTAGCTGGTGTCAATCATTAAATCGATTGGGTTTATTGATTAGTTGAAATGAAATCTAAATTTAACAGTTCGTGTTGCTCATGATCAAGTTTGAAACCTTGACATTTGAATGTATAGGTTAGAAACGCTGCTGAAAATTTTGTTGTATTAAAATTTCAGGTGTTCGTTAATTTTTTAAAATGTGAAAGGTCCGCAAAATGACTCTTAAGCCGAATGCTTATATTATGCTCACGTTGAAAAATATCCTTTATTACCATTTTTGTAGTGCTCTTTTGTAAGTAAATCGTAATGAAAAATTACGAAAAAAAGTAAATCGTAATGAAAAATTATGTGAGAATTCCAATTCGTAGCACAACGTGTGTGTGTGTTGCTTGTTTATGCGCTGTAACATCGCAGAAAAACCGTTTCCCTTCTGTCTCTTTTATAGTCCGTTATTTTGGGAGGTAGGGTGGCTGCTAAATATTCAAGTAATCCGAACTGTAAAAGTTTTGAACCCGATCAAATGAAGCATCTGCTGACACGGTGTTTGCTCGATAAACACTTTTTTTGTAATTTTTTCTCTCTTTCTCCGACGATTTTTCCCGTAAACTTTCGATGCAGAGCGCAAAGTATTCGTCCGTCGAATCGAGGAGAGAAACACGTCACACCGTACACCAGGACGCAACGTCATTATTACGTTGATCCGGATTATGCGTTCACATTTGAGGAAGAGCGAGCCAAGAAAGCGCACAAGGACAGATACAAGCAATTCCTAAGAGAATGCAGCGAAAAAAGGCAGTGCAAGGAGTTGAACAGGTGATAATCATTCTCAGTATCTTACTTGGGTAATTTTGACAGAGTAACGTCTCCCATAATACACGCACAAAGACACACACGCACAAAAATATAAAAAATCATAAATTTGGTATGCTTCCTGTGTGTTGGTATAAAAACATGTGTACCACTACAAAATAGAAAAGTCTATTTTCGAAATTCCTCGAAAACCGTCATCTGTGCTTCACTGTGCTTTGAAAAGCTCCAGCTTTGTGCTTTTTATTTGTTGCAACCTCTCCGTTGGCGTTAGTTTGAATGTGCGATTCACCACGAACGGGATGTGCGCGAAGAACAACACCCATATATACGTGACGCGAACAAGCAATAATAGAGTGATCGTGGCGCGTGATCTCTATTGTTGCTTGCTGCCACAGTGTGAAGCTTTGCGCGTATGCCGCTCGGGATTTCCGATCGCAACTGTAGGTCACTTACATTTACAACACCGTCATTTACTCTGTTGTTGCGTCCCCAGTTTAAAGCTTGCAAAGAGTTGTGATCGTTGCTATACTCGTGTTAAACCTTTTCCTCACATGCAGGGAGTTCAAAAGCCTGAACAACACCAAAGACATGGGCATAAAACCCGCCTCTGGCCTGAGACCCCCGAAGTTGTCGGCGCGCGAAATCGACAGTCCCGGTGCGTCGGTGACGTTCAAGTAACCGGAAGTGAACCGCGAACCCACGCACTTCCGGCGCCGTTTAAATGCTTTTTGTTTGTTTCAGTTCCTCGTCAAACCAATCCAATGCAAGAGAAGCACCGTTTGCTGACGACACGTCAACTGGCCAATCAGGAGCGTCAGGCGACCACGAGGCCAGTGAGCGACGGACTGAATGCTGTGCCGACCACCAACGCTGAAAAAGTTGATTGCAAACGAATGTTGACACCCCAGGTACGTGAGATTGGAGTTTTCACTGGGTTTGTTGCTGTTCGTTTTTGGATCCTTTTATGGGGTTGTGGAACTGGAAAAGATGAACGAGTCAGCAATAACAAATTTTACACATATGAAGCCAATGGCAATTTGTACTTACGTGACATGAGTTACAAAACGTGATACGGCGCTCGGTATATTTGTTGCACTTCGGCTGCAGCTTGATAATTTTTGGTCTTTACTACCCTTTTTGAACAAGGCTGTTGATAAAAGATCTTTTTCTTCATACTCACAAAGCAGCCCAGCGGAATAGAACTGTAGCACATTTGGCATTAACAAGGAAATGCAGAGATGCATGAACGAACACGAGCATAGACATGTGGCGGCAATAAAAGTAATTATAACAAAATCACATGCATAGATTGCGGTAAAACCGTTGATATTGTGTTTAGCACCGGTGTATAATACTGTGAAAAGCTTCAAGTAGTCCAGTTCATAAAATCAATGGGGAGTGGGAGCTGCAAAG
>JGI24159J19872_10014565_pt1 | contig 10161 bp, 5 predicted proteins | sample Ectturendosymbi4_FD_19872 | JGI IMG/M metagenome (IMG submission 19872) | reverse complement strand
CGAAATTATAAAACTAATATCAGGGATGTTACGAAGGGACGGAAAAGGGGGCGAAAATCCTCGAGCGCCGAGTCATTATGGGGGCGCCAAATCACTGCTGGCACCGAATGGCGGTGGGGGACGCCAAAAATGTCACAAGTACTGTACTTCAATACAGTACATTTGCTTCCGAAATACCTAAGTCTTGAACATGGGGGCGCCAAACTTGTTTCTTGCCTGGGCGCCATCTAACCTCGTTACACCCCTTCACTAATATGCACAACGTTGCTGCACAGTCGCAATTAGAACCTTGCAAAAGTAGTCAGCATTTATTTAAATATCCCACAAATAAAAATCATCATTACTACCTCGAGAACCTACATCAAATCCATTTCAACATGAAGTTTGTCAAATCATCAAAGCTCAAAAAATTTCCTAAACATCAGATTTGTTATAACAACAAGCTGCAAGTTTCATCGTTGCTCTGAAACAGTGGTGCTCAAACTTTTTGGCTCGTGGGTCACATTTGTCTTTCAGAAACCCTTCGCGGGCCACAAGAATTAATAATCTCAATAAAAATTCTCTAAAAAATTCTCTTAAATGATTAAAGTGTTAAGTTTTTTTTCCAATGAAAATTGCTTCGCGGGCCACGGTTTGAGCACCACTGCTTTAAAGCATGCGCTGTAGCATACTACATGCATTGTGAAACCTGGATGCCCGTCCCATTGTGACGCAACTATTGAATGAGAGCGATCTGAATGTTCGCAACCCCGACTATGTGAAATAAATAAACCATTATGGCGTGACCGTGAGTCAAACCGCATGCGGGCGCTGATTGCTGGAGTGGAGATAGAAGCCCCTCGTTTAAAACGTCACTAAGTTCGTTACCGCCCACCTCTAACTACAGCGATTAAAGTGAAGCAGTTGCCAATTATAACATACTTCATGGTTTTTATGTTTGCAGTTGTTTAATAAATTTGCGCCTACAAACCAAAGAAATACTAAAGTTGCTTTTGAAGGAAGTGCGGAAGGAAGTGAGAAACCCATGAAGTTCGGGCGGATCACACCCGAAAAACATCAAAATGTAGGAAAACAGCTTATAGTAAACCTTTGTCGAGAGCTGACATAAAACGTCGAACATTACGTTTTTTGCACATAATATTTTAGAGTGGAGAATTATCCACTTTGATCCCCCTTTGTTGCGGAATGGGCCCAATTAAGCCGTGACTGCTAGTTTTTATCGCCGACGACAGCACCTAACCAAAAAATTCCTGTCAGACCAAGCGCCCAATCTCTGCTTGAAATGGATCATCATGGAGTCATGATCATGAATAGGCATGGCTGCAGTTATCCATATTCAAGACCAGGGCTTCCAATGCTGTTTTTTCTAGCCAGATCTGTTTTTTTCGAGTCTGCTTGGGTTAAGGTTGCCAGACGTCCTTGAGCGCCAAGGACTTTCCTTGAAGATGCTATCAAAACTGGTTACTATATGTCCTTGATCCTTGAAAAACATTTTGTTTTCCTTGAATATTTTCCAGCATCCTTGAAAGTTCTTGAACAATTGTTAAATCCGAAGCAGAAAGATGTTCAGCTGTTAAATTGTTCATTTTTAAATATTTATTACATGTAACATTCAAGAATCAAAATTAAACAAAGTAATTCAACAAAATAATGTGTAGATTTGATCATTTGTTCCATACAGTTTTGTAATAAAAAGTACTCATTCCATCATTGTTATTCAGGAATGTTTGTTTGAAAAATTGTGCTACATCTACACCACTATATCTAAAAAGTATTCAAAATAGGTAGGTGTGAAAAATTTCAATGGTCACAATTCACAAAATGACGTAATATCCTTGAAAAAATTTCTAGTGATCTGGCAACCCTAACTTGAGTGTCTAAGTTTAATTATAAAAAATACTGTAAAATCTGCTTTTTAAGATATGAATTTGGCAAATAGCCACAGTAAATCTAATAATATGAAATAAACATATCTCCCTTCTAGTCATTACATCCACCCACAGTGTTCTCATGCGATGATGAGGTGAAAAAAATGCTATACTCATAATCTCATATCGATGAAACAAATGTGTTCAGTCAGTTTCACACCCTCACACCTGTGTATCAATCAAATACTGCAGGCAGAGATGTCACTTTTGTTGATGTTTTTTTACATCAGATTGAACATCAGGTTTTATGTTTTCAGAAAATTTTTTGATGTTGATTTTCCACGCTACAAATTAAAAAATTTGATGTTGAACATGCTTTTCATATAAGCAATATTTTTCTTTTTCAATATTTTTTCTTTTGCAACATTGTTGTTTGCAAGTTTGCCTTCCCTGTTGGTAAATTCAGATGGTTATTTAATTCATTTTTGCCATAGGCTAACGTAATGTTTTCTGTGTGTAATGAGAAAGTATACTAATGGTGATTCTATTAGTTGCATGTGTATACTATAGATTGGTGGTGATGTCATGTAATAGCCCAGCGCTTTTCAAACTTTTTTATGTTATGGCACACTACTACATTCTGAATTTGTCTGTGGCACACATACTTTATGAAATCGAAAACCTGCTTTTCACCAACCTTGCAACTTTAGCTGCTTATAAATTTTTTTCAAAACATAGAACTTTCACGCCACACTTCAGCCTCTTCAGCAGCACACAGTTTGGGAAACACTGTACTAGCCTACTGTACAGAACAGAGGTTAAAACAGTATAGCCTGTGCATTAAAACTTCAGGATTTTAGATTCCGTTGTAGCTCAATATCTATAAAAGATCCAATGCAATAGCAAATGTGGACTTACATTTTCCCCATCTTGTGCCTGAAGATCTGTTGGAGATTGTGATGTTTAAACCTGTCTCATTGTCCAATGAAATAATCCCTGATTTCTGGTTTTATCTGTGTAACATCAAACATGGCTGTTAACAAGCGTAGAGTTTATAATACTTTCTGATTTAATGACCAAATTTATGGTTTTACAATACTCTTCTTTAATCAGTAAAAAGAAGATTCTCATCTAGAAACATACTAATGTATTTAAGAAGGAAAGGTTATTTTGGTAAAACAAGCATTGTCAAGAAGCCAGGATAACGGTCCTACATCAGATCATATGGACTCCTAAACTTGATGAATTAGTGATAGATGTCATGGGATGGAGTATGTCACCAGCATTATATGAAAGGCAGTGAGTACAACTGCCTGTGGATCTTTAATTTTGAAACCTTATTCGACCACCTGTAATGTGACAGTAGTGCATGAGGAGAATGTGGTAGGGTTGGTAGAAACATAGTAAACACAAAAGGTAAACCTAAGCCTAGCCTTAACGCTAACCCTAAACCTAACCACTAAACCGAAAGTTTTAAAAAAAGTAAAGAAAAACTGGTCCCATGAATTGAAATGTACAACCCGTCACCACTACGAAAACGTAAGTCACCAAGGTGAGAGGCAAAACGATAAGCATTGGCACAGCAGACCTGGAACGTATCCATTACACCACCAGGACAACGCTGTTTGAGTGACAAACTGAACACTTTATTTGAACCGCGTCATGCGAGGCAGTACAGTCAAATAAGTTTTGAAAAAAGAAGATCCATGGGTGGTTCCATAGCTAGTTCCTATATGTCTTGAGCAGTGGAAAAGTGATCCAAATGTTAATGTTCATGCTGCAGTTGAAAATTGAAAGAGGAACTACATGCAAATCAGATGCCATGGTCTTGAATAACTTTTTTTGCACCAAGGAGAACAGTGAGTGCCATCCAGCCTGCCTGTGTAGCCGAAATAGCAAAAATCAACAAACATGAAAAACATATCCTCAAGTACAATTTTTTACAACCAGCGGCCATTGCAACCTGTGGTGCTTGTGTGAAAATTGCCTCCTTCCTTAGCGCCCTCACCAAGTAACTTGCTGATCACACTTGTAACCCCCACAAGAATGCCACTGACTGCACCAACTCTTGTCCTTGGCTGTTGCTAGCATCGAGTAAGGGTCAGCGGCATCAGTAACACCAGCGTAGGGTTGTACCTCTAGCGTAGGGATGTACCACCAGCGTAGGGATTGATTTCGAAAGCAACTGTTTGTACCACCAGCATAGGGTTGTACCTCGAACATAGGGATGTGCCACCAGCATAGGGAAATGATTTAGAAAGCAACTGTTCAACTGTTTGTACCTCCAGTGTAGGGGGTTAATTTAGAAGGCAACTGTTTGTACTTCCAGCGTAGGGATGTCTTTAGAAAGCAACTGTTTCAGTGTTTGTACCTCCAGCATAAGGGTTGATTTAGAAAGCAATTCTTTGTACATTGTTTGTACCTCCAGCATAGGGATGGCACAAACAGTTGCTTTTTAAAGCCAATCCTACACTGGAGGAACAAACAGTTGCTTTCTAAATCAACTCCCTACGCTGGAGGTACAAACAGTTGCTTTCTAAATCAACCCCTACGCTGGTGGTACTGACGCCGCCGACCGATCCTCCTAGCATCCTGATCCTGAACTGTGTAATGTCCTAGGTGTCCATGCGTTCTAGCTTCAGTGCCCTATTTGCTTGCCACCTCTTCTTGCATTATCGTCTTTCTTTGCTCTCTTGTTTTTCATTTTTTTGTGCTATGTGTTATGTTTTTGTTTATTTTATAATACAATACTTTTTTCACTAAATGATTTCAAACAAAACTCCAAAGTTTCTTATTGATTCAACTGTGTAACTTTTGCTAAGACTAATTTTTGCTTCAGTTATCAGTATTTTAATCACTGTTTCACCTCATATTTTTGCATTCATATGTCTTTTGCAAATTATGATTTCTGGGTATTTTATGGATAAATAGGCCTTTTTCATGTAAAATCTGGGTTTATTAAATACAACTGAATGGGAGCTTTAACCAAGACCCTCCAGTGTAGTGTGCAATGAATTGTTGCCGCGATAATCATTCATACACAGTATGAGTATACCTTGAGGTTAGTGTTAACTTTTTTTGGACCTCGTTAAATCTGGTTCATCTGTCCTTGTCTTCAATTATTAATATATGTTACAAACATATTTGAACTTAAAAGAATTGAGATTTATTGTAGCATTATCAACATTGTAGATGCTGATTTTCCATGTGGCCTTGTTGGTTATATTACTATTAAAACAAGGTGTACTGCAGAAGATTTCATGTCAATGAAAATCATTGGTTTTTAAAATCTTATATTGATTACAAGTGTCTTCATCCAATAGTGCAGCATATTTTTGTAAGGACAAAGAACCTAAACTTTTCAACAAAATACTTGCAACAAGCGACTTTAGGCTAGTATTCAAAAAGAGGTCATTGATGATAATGATCCAATACAAAAATGAAAAAGCAAAAAATATTATAAAAGTTGATTTTAAATGTTATAATAGGCCTATGGCCTTAAAAAGTTTGCCTATCTCATTACACAAGGCCTACTTGATAAAAGTTGCATGTAAAAAAGGAAAAAGTTGCAATATAAAATTCCTGCAAACAGTTTAAAACATCGTACTACATAAATTCTGAGTATTTGAGAAGCTGTTGGAAGTGGTAAAAAAGTTGAAAAACTTGCCCTACTCATAACGCCTGAAGACAAGTCTATCAAGCAGCAAAATCAAGCCGCTCATTCTTTTCATTGGGAACCAAACCAAAACCTTTCCACAGTTCTGATCTTTCGCATTCAACAGATTTGAGGTGATAAAAAACACGTTTCAGTCCTGTTAAGCGTTGTCTTATCCATCTAGAAGTGCTGCTACACTGAATTATTCCCCACCAAGCACGACGGTAGCATTGGAAAATGGTCACTTGCCCACCACATGGCAAGAGTCTGAGCTAAGGTTGCGCAACATTTGTTACATCATGATGTAATAATTGCTGCAGGCCTACTGTCCTAAGCGCAATGCTGGCAAACAACTTCAGTATATCCACGTGTTGCCACTGCAATTTTTGAGTTGATTAAGTTCATGTTCTTTGGCTCAACACTCAGTTACTCGCAAAAAGAATTTCTCAACCCGCTCTGCACCAAGTACGACCTGCCCCACCCCACAGCAAGTTTAACCAGCACCCACCCTGCACCTGCATGCAAAGCAATGCGGGTTTCCATATCTGTCCCGCAAATGCAGGTACCCGCAACCCACGTGGGTTAACCCGCCCCGCACAGGACTCTAATGAGAAATCCATTTTTAACTAACATAAAGGAAGTTGATGATGAAGAAGATTTTAGAAAAGAGCTTATAGATTTGCACGTCGATAATTGAGCCAAGATAAAATTCTCTTCACTTTTGCTCTCTTTTTTCTAGGCTTCTCAGCTGCAAACTCAGTACTGTGGCTATGATGGCATTGAAAGAAGTCCTTCCTTTCACTACCATGTGTCAGTGCAAAGTTCGCTTGATAAGTTTGGTAAAAATCAAATACAGAATGGATGTGAGTTATGCAGTATTAAAAACAAAGTATTGTTCAAAAATAACATAAAAGACACTAATCTGTTCACAACATAGCACTGTATTTTGATGCACCATGTCACAATTAACAAGTTAGTGAATTGTATCAAATAATGATACATGATTTTTTATGCATCAGATCATTTGATTATGCATGGAAGTAGTGTGTCATGAGTTCATATATACATGTTAGGAACCAGTGTATTGGGTTGGGGATCATCACGAATCAGTTACTCCACATGTTGTGCTATGATTGTGAGCAGAAAAAAATATTTGTGTTACATTATTAAACATTTGGGACTTTTCAGATTTCAAACCTTTCAAGTAATTTCAAGTCGGTAACATTTCAAGCAATTGAAATCAACATTGGTTATGCATGTAATAACTAAAGACAATGTTTTCCCAATTATTACTTTTCCTAAATAGCAGCGTTTTTATATACACTCCTACCCCTTATCCTGGCTGAACATACTGTATTTGTATAGTGTTGGGCGGGTAAGTAATGGGTGAATCATTGCCCACAAAATTAAAAGCAATTGCTTGCAAAAGTTTGCTAGTGAATGGCCCAAATATGTTAAAAAATGTCCTACAAAGACAACTTTAGGTAATACCCAATGCAACAAAGACCTTACACTGTTGAAAAAAAACAGCACAGGACAGAAACAATAACATTAGCCACAATGTGGTTAAAGCAATGGGAAGAGTGAATGACTGCATTAACCATGGAAAGGACAGACAAAGAGTTTGTACGATTGGTAAATTTATTGTAAAGTTAACTGAGAACTACTTTTATAGCTGTTTGTTCTTAGCAGTGAGAGAAGGTTACAAGAAAAAAATGTTTTTGGCCCATAATGTATACTGAGGTTGAAGAGTAACAGTGACCCACTGAAGTATGTGGCCATGAAAATGCTGGCTAAGACAGCTTGTTTGTCACTGACTTCAATTGACTATGAACAATACATTCAGAACAAAACTACTCTTTTGAAAGGAAGCATGCATTAGTATGTCCAAGTGAGCATAAATAACTCAGTATTGATTGAATTTAGTGCACAAAATATATCATATCACAAATATTTAAGTAAATATTGTAAATATATCAGTTCTAAGTTTGTTTGATGCAGTCATTTTTGTGGTATTTCTCATACCTCATGCTTCTGATGCATTTCTCATGTCTATCTGAGTTTTTGGTTGGCCTCCATTCCTCATGTCATGTCTAGCTTAGCTATGATTAAATGAGTCACAATTGTCTCAGTTCAGAAATTAATAAGGTGGTAAAAAGCCAATTTTTTTGCATTCAAGACCACTTGCTTAGAGTGCCTTATTCAGTCCTGCTTTCATAAGCATTGTGCTATGAAAGCGTTGTTTTATTTAGGACCCTCAGTGATGAGCTAATGCACTCTGTTCATTTTGCCATTTTAATTAAGGTTGTATCTCAGATCATCCCATGCTATGCATATGAAACTCATTTTCATATGCATGCCTATAATAGCAAACTCATCCTTGGTATTGGAAGAACAACTTGCAGTCATCTACAAATAGGGCATTTGAAAAGCAAAAGCTTAGTTGGCTTTATCTGTTAGCTTAGTCTATCATGATGTGGATCAGACTAATACCCAGAGTTGCGGAGTCGGAGGTAAAATCTCTGACTCCAGCTTCAACATTTCCAAAATTTCTGACTCCTTAAAATAAAGGGAATGAAATTTGGCTGTTAAAAGCAATGAAAATCGTGGTGCACAACAAGAAATCTGTTTCAACATGTACCATTTCAACAGGAAGTCCCAACTTAGGAGTGTGATGTAAGAAATGATCCAATTGAACATCCGGAGTCGGACAAAAAGATCTGACTCCTCGTGTTGTTAGGAATCCAACTCCACTCAAAAACCTCTGACTCCTTACAATTCCAGCTCCGACTCCACAACCCTACTAATACCTGACCATTACGAAGATAAAGTTTTTCATAAGAGTGTCAACCTTAAATTGTAGCTCTACAATTGTCACTGGTCAATGAGTTGTTCCAATCATATAACTTCTGTCTAATACCAGATTGCTTTTTCTCTGACTTTGATGAAGTCGTATTTTTCAAGCGTTGTGCTACATGAAATGAACATCCACCTGTTCTTTCAAAAGAAGCCTGTGGAATTTGTCTAATGACTTGTCGTTACCTACTTCATCTTATTAGATCATAGAGCAACTTTTAATGTGTGAATGTTACAGAATTCTCTTTCTTGAGTTTTGTGAAAATTTGGAGAAATAATTCCTTGGAATATGCTAGACCTAAATCTTGATGCAGCCATATAGTTTTATAGCTGACACTTGTGTTATGCGCCAGATTGATTATTTAGCTTCTTTCCTTTACTTGCTTGGCTTTAACCTTTTAACGGCCGTGATTGGCCGGCCCTTTTTTGGCCAAAAATCACCAGCCGTTAAAGCTAAAGAGCTGTTCAAACCCTCTACGGATTCAGCAAGTCTTCTAGTTGGCGTTTTCTGGAGATGACGTCACAATGAGGGCATGTTTTCAAATTTTTGGCCACCTTCACCTGGGCCCTAACCCACTGACCCATTCTTTTGAATCAAAGTTTTCTTGAAAACTAAGCCAAAATCCACGTCTATAGAGCCCTTGATTGACCTGCTAGCATATATGTAGCCAAAATTATGGGTTAAAAACCCAGTTTTTGGCAAATTTCAAAAGGTTTCAAAAAAGGCATATTTTTCCCTTTCAGGGAAAACTTTAGCCAGCTATAACTCAGCAGCAGATTGAGCTAGAGAGCTGTTCAAACCCTGTAATGACTAGTGGTGTCGTGCAGTTTAGAAAAAATTTTTTTTTAAAATTTGGGTGGGGGGTTTTGGACCACTGGGATCATGACAGGGCATGTTTTTTGGTTAATTTTATGATGTCATCATCCGATCCAACGTGCCAATATTTTGGCTCGCAATATTTTTGGTTTCTAAGCGAGAATACGCGTTTTTAGAGCCCTTGATTGAGTTTCTGGCGTTTCTGGTTCAAAAGTTATGCCAAAAATATTCCAAATATGACAGGAAACTCCCAGGGGATTAGTGGGGATTTNCCCAATTAATATTCTTCCATTTTTGCCANAACTTATCAACTAGAAACGCTAGAATGTCCATCAAACCCTCTAAAAGCTCGTACTATAGCCTAAAATGCATTTAAATCTCACGCGGTTTCGTGCCAGTGATTTGGCTTGATTTTTGAACTCCCACGGAACGTTGACGTCATGGATTGTTTTGACAGACCTGTCAAAACATGTGAAAACATCCTGTGGTTTTGTAAACATGGCCAGAATAGCTGAAATCGCACTGTGAAAATTGTTTTTTTCAGTCTAAACTACAAGTCTTTCCCGATTCAAAGCGGATTTGAACAGCTCTCTAGCTCGATCCGCTGGCGAGTGTTGTCGATATAGAGAAGGGGTGTGTCCCACCCAAATTGGAGTTTGTGGGTACAGAAATTTTTACCAATTTTTGTTTTTTTATCCATAATTTTGGCTACAGATATGAGCCCTAAAGACGTGGATTTTGGCTTAGTTTCTGAAAAAAACTTGGGCCAAAAGAATAGGCCAATTTGGTGGGGCCAGGTAAAGGTGGCCAAAAAAATGCAAAAACACCCCCACTTATGACGTTCCCCCCAGCAAATGCCAAACCAAAAACAAACATTTTTTTTTCGATGTCAACTAGAAGACTTGCTGAATCTGTAGAGGGTTTGAACAGCTCTCTAGCTCTAGCGGCTGGCAATTTATGGCCAA
>JGI24159J19872_10014564_pt1 | contig 10163 bp, 2 predicted proteins | sample Ectturendosymbi4_FD_19872 | JGI IMG/M metagenome (IMG submission 19872) | reverse complement strand
TTGATACACTGTGTAACAACATGCCCCAAACGTGTCTTGGAACACTCATCGACGATTTCATAGAAAACCACATAGGTATAACTCTGAGTGTTGTTAGTACAAGTAACCGCATGGAAAACACTTCTATGCATGATTAATGTGACCAGGTGAAAGCTTTTAACAGGAGCTTAACAACAATTTTTAGCCAGCCCATAAAAATCACTTTACATACCCTAAAACACATAAATCCTGCTAAGACACCAACTTATTGAAAAGCAAAGTTTTTTTGCAAGCATGTAGCTCTTGGACGTGGGAATTGACTGTCTTTTCAAGCGGACAACCGCATTTTTTAAAGACGTTATGGGGTTTGTAACAACTTACCCTTGTAACAACTCTACCCGGTCCCCCCTATTCCACGTTCGCTGTTTGTTTTCTAGTTTAGCCATCACGATGCACGATCTTGTTTCTGTGGCGGAGCTCATGGACACCACTGGATGATATTTACACAATGCTGAAAGCTCAACGTCTCCTCTGGGCAGGTCGCGTGCAGTGTAGAGGCAAGAAAATGACTGTCTTCCAAACGATCTCCTGCACAGCGAGCTGGCCGTTGGCAGTCGGTTAACCGGTTGCTCTAAACGCTCATGCAAAGATGTATTGAAAGATGACAAAAAGAACGCCAGCATCTAATCAGACGAGTGGCAGTCAATTGCATGCAACCGCAACAACTGTCGTGCTGCTCTTGCACATGGAATAAACAAATCCTCCCACAGCTACGTTAATGGTTTCGAAGGGTATAGATCCCGTCACCGTTCTCGGCGAGACAGGCCATGATGCTGGTGATGTAAGGACTTGCGCCAACATTCCTTTTATCAGGAAATCAGAAAATATTTTTGGCAAACAGACTTCAGGTCGGTTCATGCCAAACCCATTTCTCATCGGACTTCACTTTTTTCGTTCGACTCGGTCAAATTTTCTTAATACAGTATACAGCAAAAGCTGTCGTTACTTCTGAACATTTTTCTGTCGTTCGCATGTTATGCTGTTGGTGTAAAGGGACTCAAGTAAAACGCCTTAAAGTTCAATAAAATAACTTTATGTTTAAAAGCTGAGTTTGTGTAAATATTTTGCTAAGCAGCTTCGTAGTTTCAGCTAAACAAAGTGTCGCTTCGGATAATCTTCTGCGTACACTTTATCCAATTATGCTCAAGAATCAATTACATGAGTAAAACAAACAATTGAAGAAATCATTACTACACTGTATTTTGAAAGACTTCAAAATCCTAGTTTGTTTTAGCAGGAATCTCATGATGGTTTAATCCACATGTTTCGAACTGTAGCAACAAAACGTATACCCACGAGTAGACAATAAGCACACAATGTTTATTTGTGCAAAATACTGTGTCAGTTGAACATTTTCATCAATTTTTTCTTCCTCACTTGCAGAAAATAATTCAGGTTTTTCTTGTTGCACACCAAGGTTTTTAGTTTATTCTACATATCAGTTTTTCTGACTGTGTACGTTGCACACGGACAAAAGTTAATCAACTGTGTTACTTTCGTGTTTTTTCGAAAAAGTTTAGCTGATTTAGTTTAACATTTGAAACTTAACAAAGCGGTGGAATTTTTTTCTGTAATCTTTTAATTTTACGAAAAACTTTCAGGAATACTTCGCTTTTGAAATTGTCTAACCTACATATCAGTTTAAGGTACTTTCAGGTTGACTGCCACTAAAGCGAACGTTTCTGAATCACGAAAACCACTACTTTTTATTTTGTATCTAGACCACCCTATTTTCAGTTTATGTATCAGTAGACCTTAATTAGTGATCAACAAAGGGTTTAATCAATGATCATCAAAGGCGCTTTGATTAAAGCTTCAAACATGTCATTAAAGGATGCCAGCATATGTTGCGCAGGTTACTTAGAACAGGAAAACGACTAAAAACATAACCCGTGTAGCTTCCTATTTCATTTAGCCTTCATTGCTGGCTCCCGCCTGGCACCACAAAATCGTTTTTAACAAAGGTCTGTAGCAAGTGAAGCTAAGTTTCCTCCAGCATCCGTTACATCCGTCAGCACGGTTCATGCTTTACATCATAAAATGCTGTGCAATCAATCTCAATTACATGAAAGAAGTGTCCGCGATCACTGTTACCCGACAGCTAGTGTCTGAAAAAGTGACGTCATTAAATAATGTTTTTGCATATAAAAGGCTAGATTTCTTTGTGAAACCCGCAAGGAAGTGTTGCAACTCTGTGTTACAGTCTTTTGTTGCAACAAAAATAGCTTTCAAAAGGATACTTGCCCAAACGTTTTAAGCAGGTACACAACCAGTGGAGAGGACAGCTGTACTAGATTCCCATTTGATATTTGGTGTAGGCACAGGCGTACGAGGCGGGTGGCGGCAGCCCTCCCCCGGCTTCAAAAATTTCAGAGAAAACTCTGTTTTCAGGGCAAGCGCAAGTTGCTCAAAAATCCTGAGTGTAAAGGGTATATCCAATGCAGAGAAAAATTTCCGGGCAAACTCTGTTTTCAGGGCAAGCGCAAGTTGCTGAAATATCCTGAAGGGTGAAAAAAATTTCAATACAGTGTATTCAGTGTATATTCACTTGGGGATGATCCGTGTAATATGAGGCTAGTGTAGTGCGTAATCTGGACCGAAGTCGTGACAGCTTATAATTACTTTGATCTGGAGCAAGCCCTCGTTTTCGGTAAAAGGCTAACTTTATAGGCGAATAGACGTTACAGACAAAGCCGTTATAAACGAATTCAATTGTACAGAACAGATTTATAGGAGGTTCCAGGCCCCATACGGATTAAACTAAAAATTTAGTTTCAGGGCAGATGGTTTATTTTTAGAGCAAATTGTTATTTTCAGAGCGAATATATTCCGCCCCCCAGTAGGATGCTTTCACGTACGCATATGGGTGTAACAGTGCAAAACTGCAATTTTTGTGTAATTTACAGGATTTTTGACACCTGTTTTAAAGGTTTGTGAAGTTTGTCGTTGGACGTTAGATCTCATGATGATCTTTGTTAGTCAATTCCTAAAAAGTTGAAAAGGGTTTGGGCGAAGATTGGAAAAATTCTGCCTCCCCTTTTTCTCCTATTTACGAATGTGTTCCCGCTTTTTTTGTTTGTGAGCTCTCGTAACACCCCCCGCCAACTGCGAGTTGCCAACACGTGTGGTTTTATGCATCGTGATGAGTCAGGTTTGCCAATGTTTATGCATAAGCCTTACACGAAAGACCAAACCGCCTCGGAGGGTAGCAGTCTTGATAGGAAGCGCGTTGAACATCGAAATCAGGCTAACGACACTTTTGTTCTAAGGCAGTCAGTTCGAACAAAATCTAGCCTGTGTACATATTGAATTGTGTTGAGGTTAAGGCAAAATCAGTTTGTCGCAATTGAAGTCAATAAGGGAAAATTCAAAAAGAGCTATGGCCAACAAGTATCAATTAATCGTTCACTATGATGCAGCAGATCAAACAGAAAAGTCAGTGAACTCAACCCGTGTTCACTTTCAAGAAAATTAAAGCCCACGGAAGTGAAATCAGGGAAATTTGGGAGCTTTATCAAATTACTGAATATATTTTACTCCTCCTGGTGTAAAACATCTTTCTGGATGTCTGTCGCAAAGACCAACACATCTTGAACGGTGTTTAACGAGTGGCGTAGGGAATCCAGACTTTGACGTACTGGGTGAAAAAAATACCCGCGCTCTGGTAACAATGAACAAAAGGTGCAAAACCATAAAATATGTCTAAAATAATCTGCATAAATATTCAAGAATTTCAAGCATGAAAATATCTCGATCCGAGATTTCTTGTGCATCCGAAGTAAGGGCGACACTCGCGATGGGATTTTTGCTTTTTCCGGATGGATTTGGCGCCACAACACTTCATCAAGTTCGTTCAAAACAGCTTCTGCCAATAACAATTAGTCAAAAGTGGTCTATCACTATAGCGATTATTAGCAGCTTGCAAAGTTGCTGTTAGTACCGACATGCCAAACGCGTCGAGCTGCCGATGACGCGTCGAGCTGCCATTAAGTCAGCGTAATAGTAGGCATTGAAAACTTTAATAAGCCTGTCTCATTGACATCTGCAAAGTTAAGTGCTTCTAATTTTACTGTGCAAACCTCCAGTTAACAGGTGTTGTTGGCCTCATTATTATCGCATTTGTACAACTTCAATGACACAGCAACTACTTTAGGCTCCCTCTAATTGCAACAAATTACTTTAAATTGAACCATGCAGTCGGTAACGTAATCTTTTCAAATACTTTTATTTTTATGAATGTCAATTTTTCTGCGACAAGCGCTTCAGACGCGCAATGAATAAAGGTCAATCACAAAACAAAATTTAAATGCGAAGATAGATGAATCAAAAAACAAAGAATAAACAAACATGAAATAAAAAATGGACGCAGATGATGAAAGAAAAATTTTTGAGCTGTGTTCCAACGAAAATTGTCGATTTACAGCAAGCAACCATCACTCCATCAAACGTGCCTCAACATCGACTAAATATTCAGACCTGTGGTGCATGCAAACATGCGCTGGAGATTAAAATGAGAATTAATTGATGAGCTGCAAACACCAGCATTAGTTTCTACATTGTGCCATGGTGCGTTTGCAACATTAATGATGAGCAGGACTCTTTTTTCCCAAATTTTTCAAGTCCTTTGCACTATTCAGCACTGCGTAATAGTCGCAGGATGGTCACCTAATCGAAAGTAATATAAGATTTTTGCTGACAGGCAAAGTGATTTTGCTTTCCGACGTTGTTCTGAAGCAGCTAAACGTAACAAGCAAAACAAATCACTTACATAAAAAGAAAATCATTCATCATGTTTTCTGTTGTCGTTGGCTGTCAACACAAACCCTTTTACTTTTCCTTACTCGAGACATTACTTTATAGACGATTGTTTGTCACAATGGCAAGATAATGCAGCGTGAGGAGCGCTTGAAAGCAAAAGACCTTTTATAACAAGGCGGGTTGCAACAAATCTTATCGATGCCGTAGATAAGCACTGTGCAAACCACACAGATAACTATTTTACGACGTCAGACATCGGAGTAAAACAGAACAGCCTCACAGTGCAATTATGTTCAGAGCCAACTGTACAGAAACACGCGTTATGCCCGCTGACTGGTCACTTGCAAGCTTGGAGAGATAAAGTGATCTCTCTCTATGAGCAAAACCAGAAGCGCGAGCAGAGCGCATGGCATGCTGCGTCTTTCTGTAACAAAATGGCCACCACCTTACGCGCAAAAAAAACGAGTGAAGAGGAAGAAAAGTTTAGAACAAAAGAACAACTTGAACTATAAATGACGCAACGAGGTTTAAGAAAAAGCCTGCAGTGATCACGCATGCTGTTTTCTTGGCAGTGTTCACACGATCAGGCAGTGAAACGTAGTTTAAAGTAAAAGGATCTCCCCGGTTTGCAAAACCGTAGGGGTCATGGGTCTCTTCACCTTCGATCAAAACTTTCCAAAACTGCTTTCGCTTCCCACTGAAGTCAAATCCTCAAACCACAGCAACCCATCAGCTCTTGGCATGCCACATGACAATGATTTTTGCAATCAACTTCTTTCGTACAAAGGCAGTTGTCAATTCGAGGGTGGCGATCCTCTTCGATCAATTGCTTTTCGCAGAGGGGTAGAGATTCTGTCCAGGCCTGCCTGGAAACCCTGGTTTCCTGTTGTTGGCAAAACGAAAGGGTCTGTGGGTTCATCGGTTTCAGATCGTGACTGCGCCGTGGTGCGAGCCGGACTTCCGCCGTTTGCTTCCAAAACACTGTCCAGACGGTTTTGAATTTCTAAAAGCGAGGCGGTGATGTCGTTGATTCGTTGTCGCAGACTTCGCATTCCGACTTGTTCGTTGCTCGCTCCAAGCAGCAGCAATCTCCACAGACGATTCTCGTCGGACGTCGTGATTTCCTGCTTTTGTTCCTGTGATGTTTCATTGTAATCCTCGCCGTATTCATATGTGTAGTAGCTGACTGACAGCGGTCCTTCGCTTTCCTCCTTTTTCTGAGGTGGAGGAGTGGTTTGTTCTTCCTCTTCCGGTTGTTCTGTCGTTGTTTCGGAAGTAGCCTCTTCCTCCTCTTCTTCTTCATAAACTTCAGTGCTACTTGCAGTTGTTGGAGGTTGCGAGCTGGAGGTTGACTCTTGCTCCTCGTAGTACACTGGATTTTCCAGGGGAGCGGAAACAGTGGTTTGACTTCGTTCAGCGGCGAATTCAATGCCGTTCCCCTCCTCGCTGAACACTCCACGGCCTCCGCGCAAGTAGTTTTGTATATGAGGGTTGGGATGATCCGACTGGTATTCGCGCCCTGCACATAAACGAGAAACAGCTGGTAAATATTTTTGCACTTCTGTTACAATTTCACAAAAACCGTTTGTGTTTGGTAGTTCATTTTGGTCGAACTACGATGCTCAATCATAGCGTTTTCCTGATTTATAGACTGTTGAAAATAAAGACTTAATGTTCATAAATCTACCTATGAGGTTAGGTAGCTTAAACATATGATTTGCTGNAAGTAAAACAGACACATATGAGTTTCATTCGCTGTAGTGACACAACTGGAACACACAGTCCGAAATTTACGCAAACGTCGAAAGCGAATGAAATAAATACTCACAGACAGCTCCCTTGAGATCGATCATGGTGTGCTTCTGCGAAGACATTGCCATGCAGTCCGCATTCGAAATGCATTCTCCAGCAAACTGGTAGTGACCCTCCGGGCATGCACAGACTGGCTTGCAACTGTCGCACTCGGTCACGGCTTCGCGGGCGCTCATATTGGTGCCTGGTTCGCATCTCAGTGCGCATGCGCACTCTTTGAAGACGAATCCCGCTCTGCGGAGCAAGTCACGGTGTTATTTATGGCAAACGCATTGATAACAAGTAAGTGTTGGTTACAACAAGGATAACACACAGGCAGACTAACAAACGAATTTTTAAGGACGATAATTGAGCGATTGTGCGAAAAGCAAAGTTTCAAGACTTACTTGCACGAGGTTTGGTTGACAACTTCAGCATGATCTGTGTGGAAGGCTGAGACAATTGTAGTTGTGCGAAGCCATTGGAGGTAGTTTCTCCCTGAAAGAAAAGACAGTTCTGTTAAGAAGACGTTCCACAGAGGCTGAGTGCGGAAGGTACAAATCTACCTACCCGCTAAGGCACGTAAATACCAAACGGGTTTTTAGACTCGTTCAGAAATTTATAGCGAGCAAATCGAAAACATACAGTAGCTGAGTTGAATTGTTTTTTTACTTTTTACACCACAGTATCATCCATTACATATATTTTTCATATGTTTTTACCTAATATTGCAAAATACGTTTTCTGTAGTTGCTTATTTTGTGGTATCGTTCCAGTTTACGTTAAAAGCAGTGCGTTTATGTTGAGTTTTGCGTCACACGTGAACGAGCACACAACAGAGTCGATCATGCAGAACCAACGCACATTCCGCTTACATTCTTTGGAATATTCCTGGCAAACAAATTCAACCAATGGCCGATCGGTAGAGTGGGGTTTGTCGGTTCCGGGAATTTTTTCGCCGGTTACAACGTCCACGCAGAAGAAGAAGTTGCTGTCACGCTGAACGCCCTGTAACGAAAGCAACTGTTATACACTTCTGCTTTCGATACGTGATTTGTCTTCTGCTATCGAAACACTCCGTGCAAAGGTCTGAAGAAATAGGAAACTGCCTAGTGTTTGTCTGTGCACTGATGAAGGCCGGTCGTTGGCTGACCGAAACTTCGGTGCAAAAATAACGCTCAGCTTAGAATCTCGTTCGGATGTCAACGCTTGAAATTAGTTAATTTGGTTGGATGGCGACGCGCGATTTCCTGCAAGATATGTCTCGATGACGTTCTTTGCGTCATAGAACAGGCTGTCATCCGATAACACTTGGTTCGAAAGACCAACGCCATAAAACTGACACGAAAACATATTTAAAATTTCGCCATCTGAGAAACACGAAAGCGCGGCACGGCACGCAATAAAGCCACCTGCGCCGGAGGAAGTTTGCTCCGTGGCAATCAAGCTAAACGGATTAAGGCTGGCTGGAACCGGTTGTGGTAATTACAGNAGAAGACTGTGTCCGGAAAGGTTTAACAATCTGTCTAAGGNTATTTTTAGCAATTTGTTCTTTAAAGAGAAACTACTATAACGCAGTATTGTTAAAAATGCACTTCGCTTTGAAGTCAACAAGTCTTGCGAAAAAAAGGACAGAGGTTTTAAGGTTTTTGGCCGAGCTAGCGAACTGAACTATTAAACGCATTATTTGAAACAATCTTTTCTGGACACAAGAAAATCGCACATTACTCTTGCCAGTGTTTGCTATTCAATGCTTTAAACTTACTTTAAACCGGCCGTCCCGCTCACATTCGGGGTTGTAGGAAAGGATGTTTCCGACCGCACCAGGCCAGGTCTTCCTGAATGTTCTGTACTCGGCCTGTCGCAGCTGGCACAGCTTGACGTTCCCCGTCGGAGCAATTGTGGGGGCTGCGGGTTAAAAAAAAAGAAAAATTACTTTTGCTGAATTGAGCGATGACATTCAATACGAGTGGCAAGCGAGTGTGTCACTCACCCAAGCTTGATTTTGCAATCGTACGTTAGTTCCGCGGAAAACGCAACGATGCGAAACTGATACTTTAACCAAAACCAATTATAGACGCCAGCAATAAACATAGCGCAAGCCGGAAGTTATATCTGTAACTTGGGCGAGAGTTTCGACACGGAAGTCATGACTGTGTCAGAAAGCGAAGATTTGCTGTTGCGCGCTATGCGGCGAGAACGTGCTTGCCGCTTCCAATCTTTTACCCCTTACAAATATAGATTTCAGCTCAGCGGAGTAGTGTGACAAGCTTAACTTGATGTTGTCCCACTACGATGCAGATTTTATGCTTAAGCGCATTTGAAGCACAGAAGGCGGATGCAAGCTTGATTGAGGTTCTGATAAATGCTTTGATTCAAGTGGCCACAAGGTAAGAGCAGTTTAGACTTTTTCTACCCAGCAATAAATTCACTGAAAAATGAACGATTTCGTGCAAGAAGGAAGAATGCAATGCATAGAAACCAGACATGAGCAAGCAATGTGGTAAGCTATTTTGAAAATCGTGTAATAGCATGCTAGGCGTGACTCATGAACAGAAAGATTAATGCATTTCGGCAACAAGAAAGGATTAATAGAGGCTGAATCAGATGGCTGCACGCATATTTCAAGAGATGTATAAGTACGCACCGAGGCGTCATCAAGATACATACGAGCATGGTGGCGCAACACCGGTTTTTCTTTGTAAAAGGAAGAGGGAGAGCAAAAGATGCCAGCAGGCTTCAGTTGAACTTACCACAGCGGAGACTTTCTTTGGCATGGTAATGGTACTTGGGTCCGTCAGCTGGTGCCCCGGTGTTGGGGTCGACGCAGAAGCAGTAGCCCACGTCGTGGTGATCGCATTGGGCTTGCTGGAACAAACGAGAAGCATACTTGAAGAACAGCATTGGACGGAAAACCGCCAACAGAACAGCGCTGAAGCGAGATTGGCGGTTTCATAACAAGACACTCATTCACTTACCGTCCATAGCCTGCCTGTTATGTCGCATTCTGGGACGTAGTGTGGTTTGGAGACAATGTCGCCGTGCGCTCTGATTTCCGCCATTACTTGACGCAGACGGTCGCGACATGGCGCTCGTGAGTTGACGCTCGGCGGCAACGGTGTCGCTGTGACGGAAATAAGATGCTTCGTTACAAAACAGAATTCATGTGAACAAATGCAGACACCCGTCATCTGGTTTCAACATATTCTTGTCCTGTACGTGAAGAGACCCCTTCCAGATGTCTGATTTTTTGGGTATCACGTATTTGCACGGCTTCATCTCACAAAACGCAGTGTAATCTCAGAAATAATGAGACGCCGTTTTGGTGAAGTTTTTGATGCACACTTTACGTGTGCAGGTTTGCAATTACTCAACCAAGTAATTTGAAGTCATCATTGTTGTGACAAAATAACAGCACATGGTACCTTTCTAGCATTTTTAGGGGAATGCTTTTCATTCCCTTAAAAGGAAGGGACTGGATTGCCCAGAATATTTCTCTCACAAGGAATGCACAAGCCTTATAATTTGTCAATGCTATTACAGGCGAATTGCCATGTTTGATAAGAAATTAAGGT
>JGI24159J19872_10014563_pt1 | contig 10163 bp, 7 predicted proteins | sample Ectturendosymbi4_FD_19872 | JGI IMG/M metagenome (IMG submission 19872) | reverse complement strand
AGGCTTCATAAACTTGATCTCAGCATCTTGGTGTTCCTCACTCATGCTTAACACCATCCCAATCCACCATTGCCCGTTATATTTGCAGGCAGCAAACTCCATTGGCTGAATGGTTGTGTAATTTGGTTGCAATCCAAAGAAACTTGTTTTTGCGGCATAATCTTTATCAGCAGCAACGAGTTTGCTGCCTGCAAATAAACCTGTCTTTAAGGTAGTCAAAAGGCAGTTTGTCTGACCAGACACTAAAAACACTGTTGCCTTGCAGTGACACAGGCTGTGTAATGTTGTTGCACCAAAAGAGTTCCACAATGTATGTGTGCATGATTTTTTTGCAAACTACTTGTACTGTAAAAGAATCAGAAATATAATTCCAATTAACTTTGTCTTTCCTCTTGTGTTGAATGTTTTTGTAAAAGTATAAAATTTGTGACATTGTATGCATTTTGGCAAGGTTTGATCCTATAAATTATTTTTGCTGCCATATGTTTCACCAATTAATTAGTGATGGGCATTTCAGACGAGTTTGCTAATCCAGAATTATTCCAGAATAGCTAAATCGAATCTACCGAATCCTATTCTGTTTCTTTTCCTATAATGCGTTCCACTGTAAAATAATCTGCTCAACTCTGGAGGCCCACACAACGCACTTTCCTTAATCCGGCATTGGCAATCAACATAAAAGAAATATTACACAAACAACACATTTTTGCAACATTGAACTACAAGCTTAATGCAGTGGTCTAACCTGGCTAAAGGGGTTCTATCATGGAAGGGTAGCTTTTGATAATACTTTGCAGAATAAAACCAGGTTTTCTATAGGTGTCCAAAAGTCACAATCAAACATGGCTAGTCAGCCTAGCAAAATTACTTATTTAGATAGTGGTATCGGTTGCATCATCGAAACGCTCAAGGAAAGATTTCCAGGTTATCAGTGGTCACAATTATTTATTACATCACAATCACTTTTTGTTTCTGCAAACGTCATGCTGAAAAGACACGTAGCTTGTCAAACATTCAGCAAATGTCTGCCATACAGCAAGGAACTCTATTTATCCATATGTGCGTACACTTTGCATAAGCACAACTGCACCACTTATGGAACGTTCTATATATATAGAATGTACTTGTGAAATCACTGCAGAAAAGAACACTTGAATGAAATTGCTCTGATGGCTTTGCATCATGGTGTAAAAATGAAATATGAGAAAGAAATATAAGACGTCTTGCCAAGCAAGCAACGTTTTCAACTGTTCATTCCATTAAAACTGTTTCTGAAATGCAATGCGTGACCAGCATTTTGTTCAGACAATGTGATAACAATTTCTGAGGCTAGCTGTCATTGTTTTTTTTCTCAGATTATTGCATAGGCACTTTTTCAACAAGGGTGCGATGTGGTTGTTTTGTAATAATCATATGCAATGTTAGAAGGGAAATGGTGTTGCCTGTTCCAAACCACCAGTTTACACAATAGCGCTAAGTTTCCAACTTGGTACAAGAGAAAAGCGTGTACGTGAGTGGACTGAAAACATGTTTATGCATGCGCACTAACTTTGCAAGTGGTGGAACCAAGTATAACACTGACATTGTGGAAGATTTAAACTGAATCCTATTACGTGCTTTAAATCACCATTTTGGATTCAGATAGTTGCGGATCCGAATCTTTCAGGAGTTGGTATTCCTGAATGTCCATCCTTACAATAATCTTCCAAAAACTTGGGAAGGGGCATCAATAAATCTTTAAATTTGAAGTAATTTACTGCAGTTAGATCTAGGCAAGAGCATTATCTCTTTGCACACCTGTGATGAAATCTGTCTGTTCAACTTGTCATCAAGTGATAGTTTAGTCTCAGTGTTGTTCAATGTGAATTGATCATAACAGTGTTACGGTATTTGTGGTGTGTCTGGGTTTCTGCACAAGATGTTTATGTAGCAACTTACTGTACATGTAATATATTTTGTATTGCTTTGCATCAATTGTTTTAAATGTCATTATGTTGGTTGTGTGATATTTGGCATTTTAATGCTGTTGGTATTTTACTTCTTTTAAAGGCAATTTTGTAGTGCTGGCTGCCAGGTAATGACAAAAATTTTTGAACCTTGAATGTCGTCTACTAATTTTATTGGTTACTTTGATCCATAACATATTGGATAGTGTTTGATTTTACAAATACAAAGAGGTGCCTATTTTTTGCTGTAAGAATACAGGAAAAACATGACATACCAAAATATCTTATAATTCCGCTATGTAACCAAGTATGCCTCGTTGAACAAATAGCGCATACTTCTTAGTATACTATTCCTTTAGTTTGATTGTGCTTTTCAAACCTTGTTGGTTCTGTATCATTTTTTGTAACAAAACATGCATAAAGTTCTACATTACTTGTGTCCAGGAACAAAAAACTTCCAGAAGGTTAAAGAGGTGCATATAATTATTTCTATTTCAAATATATTCACTCATTGACTAAATGGTTCTGCCTACTAGCTAATTATTGTATTTTTCAGACCAAGTTTATCTTTCCGAAACTCATGTGGGTAATGGACTGGGTTCTGCAGCTTTTCTACTTTGGTTGGGTTGCAAAAGGGCATGGTGATTTTTTTCTTCTACAGGTAAGTTTTGCCATAAGGGCATGAGCCACTAGGTTACTGTATTAAAGCCATACGTTTTATGAAAGTACATGTGGAGAGGTGAAGGATTTTGTGCAGAAAAACAAGGCTGCACAAGTTGAAAACCTTCTTGAACGGTTCAGTTTGCACTAAAGTTATTGTCAGTAAGAAAATTGCATGGAAATTTAAGTCTGGTTCATCTCCTAAATAAGAAAAGGTTCACGTACCAACAGTTTTTTTACTTAGATTTGCAGATTGCCAAAGGCAGTCCAATGTCAATATTTCCTTGAGTAATGTTAACCTACTTCAAAATCACTAGCTAAATGTTTGTGTATTACTATATATGGCTGTGATGGGATTGTCCAAACTCAGAGCCACATAAATTTTGCACCACATTGGAATGTAGAAAAATTTGTTGCTTATTTTGATGCCTAAAAAATGCTCGAGTTTGTTTTGATTTGAACAGTTTTTTTCTCATTGGTACAGGTTTACTTTGTCCACAGGCTTATGTAAACGATGCTTAATGTTTTGCTGTGGCATTTTAAAGTGTTGTTGCAGAGAAGAAAGAAGATAACTTATGAGCAAATAGTTAACATTTTAGCAGATGCCGTGTATACCTCCTTTGTAGAGTGCAGATGCAAGAAGATTTAAATGGTTCTTTCGACGTTCAGTTGAAGAGTCAAATGCTATGCAAGCTCCTAAACTGGCGGAAAGCTTAATTGAAAACTTTACGCATAGAAATAAAAAGTGGATAGTTTTATTTCCAGAAGGAGGGTTGTTGTGGAAACGTCGAGCTAGTTCACAAAGGTTAGTCCTTACAAGAAGCCTCTTCCAAATTTTCAGATTATTGGTGTACTTTCTTAGGTAATTGTCACAAAAGATCATTGCACTTTTATTAAGGGTTTTATATTACTCGGTTAGGCATTGATCATGTCAGTGCAAACATGCCAGTCGTTTTAAAATGTTTTTTATTATGCGCCTTTAAGAGTTTCTGCAGTATGATTGCATTTTTATATTATGGTTGGTTCCACTTATTTAGCACTGTACCACCTGGCTGCTGTAAGTGACTCGAATGTACGCCACAACTACCGGCCGGTTACAGCTTGTGATGCATGTTGATGGTGAATCTTCAATTTGAATCATTTGCACAGGTTTGCTGAAAAGAACGGTTTGCCAGTGTTGCAGCATGTTGCTCTGCCCAGAGTTGGAGCTGCTAAATGTATACTGCAAACACTTGGCGTATCTGTGGCACAAGACGGGTTTCTTGACAAGCCATCCATTCGATCAAGTCACTTTGTCAATGAAGGTAATAATTAACATACATGTGTTACTACCTGTGTTAAACTTCGCATTGTTGCAGTAGGTTGTGTTTTTGATCAAAATTATTTCTTGCTGTAGTTCGTTTATAAAACCTTACAATCCTATGAATATGTATGGTATGAACGTCTCTATTTCATTCAGTAAAAAATTTGTATCAAGAAACATGTTTTGTTGTTAGTTGACACATAAAATTGTGCAGTTTAAAACTGATACCATACGAGTAAATACTTAATTTCAAGTAATCCTCCTGATTGTTCTGGTTTGGAACAGGGTGGAACTTGAAAGTCTTCCGTTGCAAGTCGTGCCATGAAAAAAACGTGTCAACCAACGATCTTCTTCCGTTGTTGCTTCTGAAGAAACTGTTTAATTATAAGAAATCTCTTTGAACTTTATTCTGACAACTCATTTTTAGATGTTCGCGGCAGCACTTGCCTGCTATAAATGTTTGTCTCATCTTTAAAAACACCATGTCATCGGTTTCGTTTTATTCACCTGTCCGGTCTGTGCCATCATATCCCGGGTTAACTTTCCGTTGCTACTGGCAACCCTCACTCACCCGCTCGCTACCAATCTTTCTTGTACAGGAGCTCTCGCTGCGAAGTCCATAGAATTTATTTTGGATGTGACGATTGGTTACCGACAACCCATGAGTGTTGTCCAGTTTCTGTTTGGCGTGCACGGCCAGCAAAATACTTTCGTGCACTACAGGTAGGGATTGTAATTCGTTTCGTGAGACGGCTTGGCGCAGCGGTTAGTGGTTATTATGTGTGCATGGTGTGTTGATACTAGCTGCGAATCTGTTTAAAGAAAAACATCTCTGCCTCTTCGCAGCGATTATTTTCTATTAGACTGCAATTTTGCTACTAATCACGTCGAGAACTACTTATTTTATGGATCGGTATTTACTTTTATTTGGTCATAACTCGGTTTATTACATCTGATCCGCTTTTCGCCCGGATAAACGGATGACTACTGCGTTGCAGCCTTCATCATTTTTGTTCCAAATATACTTTTACTGGAACAGATATGAAGCGTCCTTAACAGTAGTAAAGTCTTTAGAAAACTGTTCACAACATGCACGACCCTTTGGCTGAAACATTTGCTTTGTCCAACGATGTTAAAGATTTTTCCTTGAAGCGATATAGAACATATTCTATTCATCCATTGCCAAAGACAAAACTTAGCTACCATTTGTTTCTTGTCTGACTTGCGAATCGAACGTGGACCTTCAGTCACGTGTTTGTCGCTAGTTTTTCTTGGGGGGAGGGCAAAATCACACAATGATACTGGCAGCGTTGGACTCGCAGCACGTTTATCTATGTACTGTGCACGTTTATCTGTGTACTGTGTTGAGTACGTGTGTATCTCAAAATCTAGTTGTTTTCAAAAGGTAGGTTTTGACACGACAGTAGCAAGTTTTTCATGGTATTTGAAAAAGCACTTGACGCCAGGAGAGTTTAAATGTCGCAACTGAAGCGATGCGTGAAGCTGGCTTTGACGTGGGTTCCAGGATAAAAAGTGAAGATTTCCAGCAGGTTTTCATTGAATTATCTGCACAATTGTTTCGTAAACAATAATGGTCACACGTTTTTTGAAGAAAATTAAAACTTTTTTTTGCCTTTTGGCGAATATTATCTGTTGAACATAGTATTATGCCAAAGAACGCAAAATGGATCACTGTTTACGAGAAGTCCGAACCGTAACCGAAAACCTGATTGCCGGTGTGTTCTTTGCGGTTGTTGCTATGTTCTTTACGGTTCCTGGTGTGTTCTTTGCCGTTGTTAGTATGTTCTTTACGGTTGCTGATGTGTTCTTTGCGGTTACTGATGTGTTCGTAGCGGTTGCTGGTGTGTTCTTTGTGGTTACTAATGTGTTTATAGCAGTTGATTGTGTGTTGGTGTGTTCCTGGCGGTTACTGATGTGTTTGTGGAAAATCATAACCGAACTGTTTTTTGCTCAGGCTTTTTGCAAATCCCGCAGTCGGAGCAAGCACTACATAGTCGCGTCAACCGTTTTTGATCTGCCAGGGACCTGATTCGCAAAACTTTTAAAGTTATGTTCGCCAGTCCTTGTGAATCTGGAACTGCCTTGTGATGTGCACAACATGATTATCACAAATTTTTCAGCTAAATATCGCTATGCAGCAAAATAAACATACGCCGTGTGTCCTTATAGTGCAAGTAAAGATGTTTTTAAGGTGTTGGTTGTGATCTGGATTAGTGCTGAGTTTAACTCCGCTTGTTCTTTGCAGTGCACGCCGAGGTGCGGTACTATCTTGCTTTTATTATTGTTTTGCTCCATTTCTATCTATCTTGCTCGATTAAGAGCGTCTTCCGCAAACCAATCCCTCTGATCTTCTCTTCCACCTGCATCCTCCATGTCTTCCGTCTCTCCTCCACTCCATGTTTAGCAAATCAAAATGACGGACACACAGTGGACAGGAAAGAACTCAATATATTCTTTGCTGACAGAATCTTCAACCTGAGCGATGTGTTCAAAGATCAACAAGAACTCGACACCGATGTGCTGACCAAGTGGCTCTACAATCTTTTTGAAGAAAAGGAATTAATGCTCAAACATTTTCACGAACATGGGGAATTCCCTGACGGCAAAAATGCCAAACTGTGCAGTCCGATAAAGTACAAGCAGATTTTTTACATTCACGTGTTTGTTGCGTTATCGCTGATTTTGTTTTATAATGTTGNNTTATGGTTGTTCTTTTAACNTGTCAAAGNGGNTTATGGCGGCTATAACGNTGCCAGCGCCATGTCTNTAAATGNAATCGCAGACTTTGNACAAAGAACAACTGTGAAGTCAGATTTTCTGGTGCCCGTCGTTNCCACATNTGGCGCAGCCAGCAATCGTTTTCTTTNNAAGCAAGCTTGTCAGCGCATATNNGACAGACGTAGCATCGCTTGTCTATCGCNCAACANCANTGNNCACTTTTCCGTGTTCTTTCTGGNTCCTCCTCCCNCANCGCCCCACCAGATGTGGGGCACGGGGCCAAGAGCTGGCAAATAAATTGGTGTGGGCGCTTTGCATAGTTACCGCTGGCGCCTTAAGCAAGGAGTGATTTGCACAACTAAGCAATCGTGTTGTTCTGGTACCGCGCACTCGTCCATACATTTTCAAGTTGAAAATGTGCACACGGTTTGCACTGTGCTGACAAACGGTACAACCCTGACCCTGGCTTTGTATGTTTCCGTCTTGATTGTCCGCAGAGTTTCTTGGCGGGGACTTGAAGTTGATCTTTTAGTTACTTCAGTCATGAAAGCGTCACTCGCTTGGCGATGTGCCGGATGCCATGCCAGCAGCGTGTCTGGGGAGGGAAACTTGATCGCGATGTGGGGGGAATGGATCCGGTAGCGTAGTTAGCCCAAAATTACTGATTTTAGGCTAGCAACAGTATTTTTATGCAATACCGCCTCTTAAAGCACAAAATGACCAGATATTCTAAAAATTTTGGGGGAAATCGCCCCTTACGCCCCCTGGGTACGCCTGTCACTGGAGCAGAACTGTCACGGTCAGTTCTGAATAACGCGGGGTTTTTGTTCCAAACATTTTGAAAAATGCGCGCCATCCTGATGACGTGCTTTGTTTTCAAACTAAGCATCACTTTTCAACCGCATTTGACCTTTTCACTAAAATTCGTGCATATCAGACATTTTGTCTTTCTTGTGAGTGCCTACCCTAGACCCTCAATAATATTTTACCATGTATCACATGGTATTCGAACGTCTTACCAACGGCCTCCGCACTGTGATTTATCAAACAGTTATTTTGTTTAAAATTGTCTGCTGATCAATTTTCTGTAATTTTGATGGTTACTATCTTGGTGCGGCCATGACCCCCCCTGTGTGCCACCCACTTATTGGGGGAGACAGCGGGGAAACACCGGCTTTGATTACTCGCATTTCAAAGACGTTCTGCATGACTTCCTTTCAATCTGTGATTTGAAGCTTGCAAAAAAACAAACTTCTGAACTGCTTTCGTTTTACCCGCATTTTTAGTGTTTGTTACATCGTTTAATTTAGTTCATATTATTTGGATTCATGGACATGGTTTCTATTTCGCGTGGTTTGTTCATTAATCTCATATGACCACAAAACCCGTTTTGATTATAGCCTTCATAGTGAAATGATGATAATAAACTTACGACTGACAAAAACAATGCAATATGTCGCTGTCGCACCACTCTTTCGAACCTTTCATGTCCCCAGTTTAAGAACCCAGGCAGTAAACCACTGGTTCCCAACCTTCGCCCTGAAGGGAGCAAAAATCAAGCCCTGCCGGGGTTTTGTGGAAATCCGCCCTGGGCCGTTAATTGGAAAAAAGACAAATTGGGAAAATAAGACGTGAATCAAATAACCGCCCGGGCTGTTATACGACAGTTGCGCATTGCCTGTGTCTGAACAACTACACATCACACAAAACCCACACATTAGAATAATGAAGAAGTTATGATCCATATTTATTTCTAAATTTTAGTCAAGATTATATAATTGTTAAGCCATCATAAAGTCCGTCGATATCAGATTTTTATGACACAGTTTCTTTCAGCCGCGAAGTTTAACCGACCACTGGTGTAAGGTGACAACTACAAATAGTATTCAAACTCAGTATAACGTTGGACGTACCGTGTAAGGTGACAGGTACAAATACCGGTACGGTAGCATTCAATTCAAATATTAGCACCATATAAACGACCACCTAAAATAAGCGGCCATGGGTGGACTTCCGGAAAACCCCGGTACGATTTTCTTTGAACACAAGTCAATGGACACGTTTAGTTTCATTGCAGAACGATACCTATTGTTGCACAAACAATTAGAGGTGTTATTGAACGACTGCTGAGGGTCGCACAAAGGGTGCTTGGGAGCCGTGGTTGAGAAGCACTTTTCTAAACTAAACAATACGTTATATTTCTTTGAACTGCAGGATGTACGAGAAGTATCAAAAATGCTATTCTTTCGTGATAATATTGTCCCGTTTTTCTTTCCCGCATGAGAAATGCCCAACCTAACTCAGGTAATCAAATCACAAATGCAATGGCTTTCGCTAACACAGTTCTCGACTTAGCGCTATGCTGTGCAAAATTGGCCTGCTTTTGTTACAACTTTATTTTTATTGCCTGATGGCAGACTTAAAAGGCAAGGGAAGTTCTGAGTCCATATCTATTCATTGCTGACCTTGATGAGCTTTCATTCCAGCTGGGCATAGCCAGAGCAAGATATGCTTTAGGAAATATGGTTGTGAACCACCTACTGCTTGCTGATGACTTGTGTGTTTGGCACCAATCACAAGGCCGTTTGCCTTGTTACAATCTCAAGCTGCTTTCGGCAAAAATCGTTTCAAACAAGGAAAAAATTCTAAGCTTTTTTCCAATTCATTTTGTCAATAACGCTTCAAGTAAATCTAGGATGAAAATTGCATTAGATGGGTCTTTTTTTGCAGGAAGTTCAAGGCGTGGATATACTCTTTGGCCTAAACTCAATAGATTACCCAATTTTTTTGCCCTCCTTCACCTGTGGGGCTCCAGTTCTGAAGTTATGGGGAATTATCCTTCAGCTACCATTAATCCCTGACCCACTCAGGACCGGAATGGTGACTTTGACGCCTGACAGGGCTCCATCTATGGATCAAATTGTCTATTAGGGCGGGCTGAGTTCTTCAGTCATGCAAGGCAAATCTTCTGGCCTGACGTGCAATCCTTCGCCAAGGACCGCTGGAGTTCGACAATCTCCGTTCCTCTGAAAGTCGATCATATTCTCTCGTACGGAGTTTGCCACTGAGTGAGCAAGTGCAAGAATATTTATTTTTGAATGGTCTGTCGAACAGTGGCGATTCTAGAATGAAAAAAGTGGGGGGGCCACTGCGGGGCCAAGGAAGAAGTAGGGGGGGCCAACATAAGTGACTATCTTGCATGGTGATTTTTCATTGTTTTGAAGATTAAGTTGCTATAATTAACCCTATCAAACCTAACATAGGCTTGTGAATATCATTAAAATGATAAACTAGCGTTATTAATCACTACAGACACCTAAACGCCACTGTAGATGCATTCACACACGTGTACTGCTATGTCGAAAATTCTATGCTAACCATGCAACTTCCACAGCACTGCACATGTAAATCGAAATACCATTTTTCGTACACAATTGTGCCGTCCTCACATGAACGAAAGCAGCTTTAGAAAGTGAACACAATTCACATGAAAGCGAAATGGTTCCAACCACGAA
>JGI24159J19872_10014559_pt1 | contig 10165 bp, 6 predicted proteins | sample Ectturendosymbi4_FD_19872 | JGI IMG/M metagenome (IMG submission 19872) | reverse complement strand
TGCTTGTTCGCGCCACATATATGTATGGTGTTGTTCTTCACGCACATCCCGTTCGTGGTGAATCACGCAATCAACGCAACACCACCGGAGAGGTTGCAACACCACCATCACTCCACTCAGCATAAGAAATAGCTCAGGTTGTGGTATTTAAAAAGAAAGAACAGTGCGCAAGTATCGCATCACAATCTGATTTCAGGGGCCGGTGATTTTCCCAAGCTTCGCAAAAAGCCTGAAGATTTTGATGTGCAGTTTGTGATTTATCTTCTGCAAAGGGAAGAAGGGATATATTAGTATATAACAGAGTTTTCTCTGCAAGCTGGGTAGATATAGTCTGTGACAAACCAAGCATCCAAAGCACAATTTCACTAAGCGAAGGCTTGTCGGCACACGCAGATGTTGCATCATGTATAGGAACTGACTGCATCGTACGTTTCGCGGCATCTGCGGCGAACCTCGCACGTCTTCTGCATTCAGACAAGGTATCGAGGCTGTTCTGCACTTGCTGAAGCACAACATTCGCATTTAACGACAGCTTTTGAAGGAGTTTTCTTTTGATGTCAGGAAAAGAACGATTGATGGGATTGTCTTCTAGGTCCACACGCTCACAGCACGCCATCTGCTCCGCCAAATTCGCGAGAGACGACACATACGAACCGCAACTTTCGCAGGTCTTATCCCACAACTCCGCTTGCTGCAGAATAGCCAACAACAGTTTCCTAATCGTTTTGCTAGTTTTTTCCATAACACAAATGCCTGGAACAACAAAAGCGACAGTTTTACAATAGGGCAAAACACACACTTGCTCCCAATGATCTAGTGCTTACGCACCTCCACGGCAGCGGAAATGATACCCACCAAAAAATGCTATACAAAATAATGTATCTGATTATAATACCGAAAAGCAACGCGCAATGCCTAAAATATGACATAACACAGACACATGAAACAATACGCAGTTCCTCCATGCTGGAATTGCAATTGGCAACATTGAGAAAAAAAGTAGTCGACACGTAGAAGCACAATGGAAACACTATGTACTCCCAACTGTTCAGTATGAAGCAAACGAAAGTTCATGCTATAATCAAATAATATAACAAACGTTCCATCTGAAAAACGTTAACGCTTTTAAACGAGCAGAACTCGGAAATCTTGTTAAGTCGTATCAGAAACAACAAAACCCTTCACTGAGTTTTGCTATACTACCGGTAGTGTAAAATAAAGACAATCCATGAACGACCAACAAATTTTAATTGTCAAACAGGGGGCTCCAAAGAAGCAAATCGTCGCATCATTGTCGAAATAAATAAACATCTGCTACAGATATGCCTTAATGTATGGGCCAATTATAGGAAACGTGGAGCTGGTCATAAACCGCTTGACAAATCCCATTGGAGGCTAAACGAAAACGCAACCTAACCAACAAAGCAAACAAAGCCTCGTCCTACGGTACTTAAGCCTGAAGTAAGCTACATTCAGTGGAACTGGCTGCCAACCTTTTCACACTTTGTTCTTGCAAACAGGCTGTGGAAGTTTCGCGTAAAATATACCGGTGCAAAACTTTAAGAACATCTGCTTGTAGTTTCCTTATTTATTGACATTTGCAGTGACATCTGAAACATCTCAAGTACCTTCGTTCAGACTGAATCTACACCTTCAAAAAATGCAAAAACTTGTATTTTGGTTTATCAATGTGTGACAACAAAGGAGCTTCATAGTTAGCTAGACTTTCAGCGGCAATGCACAACTCAGGAAGTAATTCAAGACAAAATGCCACATTCGAGAATTCAGAAGTTCGCTCCAAATCAAGCTTCCATAATTTCGGCGGTACTATGGCGAAAGAAAAACGTTAAGCTGTTTTATTTGCGAAATAAGCTCATTTTTAGGTTGGTACAAGATGTCCACCATGTTTGCCTTGTGAATAGTGGAGACTAATGGTTCATAATCTGCTGGTTAACGGTTCAGATTGTGATATATTCAAGAACAGATTAGGCGACGCGTGAAAGAGTAACACTATGCATTGCCGCCTATTATTTCACAGGATTTCTGACACGACATAAGTACTCTAGATTTTCGATTGGTTTTTGGTTGCATATTAAACAGGTTTAATAAAAGACTGTTTTGGTGCCTATGAAGTTGTTATATTTATCAAGTACCATCTGGGTTATGACTAATCTAGTTAAATAAAGATGCTCAATCTTTGGATTTTACTGGTTCCTTTCCGAATTTAAACTTTACACTGATTAAGAAATTTTGTAAATTAAGTGACAGACAGTGATAAGGGAAAAAATGCTACAAATTACAGCTTGTGAATTTTGTTAAAATTTCGAATCTGAACTGAAGAACACTCATCAACTACCATTAATACATAATCAAACAGGTTTGTATGTAGATTTCAGTAGCACAACAACACAATAATTCTTTTGAGTCACTCTCTTTAACTGGGTGATTGACAGCAATCAACTGTCAATCTGCATAACAGCGACTCCGCTGCAGAGGAAATCAAACTTCAGACCAGATCTTGTTGACAATATTAAACTATGAACACAACAAAATTGGCATATAACACTACAGTTTAATATCGAGAAAAGTAGGCTGGCTGATATCTGACTTCTTTTTCAGTTAGTTACATGACTGGAGGTATTTTGCCTTCAGTTGATGCCTGCAGTCAGGAAGGAGATGTCCAGATCACAACAGTTGAATCACTGCACATCAAACATCCCAGCTGCAAAAATATACCAATTTAGAAAAAACGTAGATTTTAGTAGAAGTTTTCATGACCCAAAAAAGTCTCAAAATTTGTTGTGAATCCCATGCAGCCTTAAATGAACTTGGGCGGCTTACTTACTGAAGTTCTTTGCCAGATTAATGCACTTTATTTGCATTAGCAAGTAGCTAATTTTAATGTAGGTACTTTGTTGGTCAAAGAAATATGGAAATAGGTGGCAAATCAAATAAAAACAATATTTTATGTTATAAGAATGTGACAAGTGAATTTACTCAATGAGCAGACAAGCCTAAGATTCAGATCATACTGTATATATATCCATCAGATGTAAAGCAATGTACTGCCATTTCCTTAGCACAACTCACCAGATTGCAACCCTTTAAAACACTGCATGAAGTTTTTCATTTCAAGTTTTAAAATTTCATTTAAAATAAGACTGCGATGTGACATGTCTTTTATTCCCATTCTTTTTAGATTTCCATCATTGAGTCGAAGTAAAGTTTTTCCTGCAAGAAAACAACAATGATTGAAACAAGCACATACACCAACCTTTTCCAAAATCTTGCAGAGAATTTTCAACATGAAACCTAAGCAACATGCCTGCATGGACTGGAGTAATAAACCACAAGAGCAACACAACTGATGCTAACACCACACCTGTGACATCATGCTGAATGAAATGATCCATGTACACTAACAGAGATGGTGGAATGTGACGCTTCAACCACTTGCACACTTCACTTTGTGACCACATATAAACAGGCTTAGCTTGTCTAACAGAAGAGGGAGTTTGTACAGCTGAGAAAAAGTTCATAAAAAGCAACAAATTAACTGAGCTGACATATAGAAATGTGGAACAGATTTGTTGCTTTGGCAATATGTAGCTGCGTTAAAAAGTCTGAGGTGATGAGCATAATAATGAATGAGAAATCACAGAATACACACTACAAGCAGCTTTGTTTGCTCTATGCATAATTGGGTGTTCAAGTTATGATCAGGGCCTCAAGAGAAATGTCACCAGGGGGTACAAAAATGATACCAGGCCCCTAGTTTTTGGGACCTTCATCAAACCTGGTATAGCTTGTTTGTATTGTAATCAGAATAGAGATAGAACAGCTACTATAAGATTTACAAATAGACGAATTGTTATACAGGCAACTGGTTTACACTAGTAACACATATTAACTTCATGTTTCAATAAGATGGTACTCAGCAAAATATCGCCTTGATATAAAGTAACAATCATAGCTTTTTACTGTATATTATCATGTCATTAACAAAATCCTCAGAATACATTCAATTTTACTCAGGCAAAGTAAAAGTATGTTTCTCATCCAAATTTTTGAAAAAAAGAAGGAACCAGGGACTTTGTTTTTCAAGATGGTTGCCGTTTGAAATTTTTTAGCAATTCTGATCGTATGCACGTCTCAAACATTTATCCACACATCCATTCATTACTATAAAGATGTTTTTCACAGAATTCAGGATAATATGTATCGTTGCTTTTTATAAGTGCATTCATGTTCTGGGATTCAGAAAATGGCCTATATTTATGTGTGCCTAATTAGGTTCCTTGCAACTGCTGAGCACCTATATTGCAGTCATAAACTGAACCGCAACAGGTAGTAAATCCCTCAGCCGAGCCCATGCTAATGGCTGACCAATTTTAATGAAAATTTTTCTGTAGGTAAAGCAACGTCAACAGAACTTTGTCATTCGCTGTCAAGATCATTGAAGTTAGCGCACCATATTTACCCACTAAAGCACATATACCTAACTTGTAAAACAATTCTTACATCACATTGTGGTGGCATGACATCATAATTAATGTTACGTAACCTCTATCAACTGCTATAGCACGTTCAAGTTACAACAGCAATGCTCCATAGTTACAAACAATTACACGAAACAACCCTGCGTATGTTTATGCATTTATTACGAAAATGTGTTAACTGTCAGTAAGCGTATGTCACAGAGCGACAGCGTGCTGATTTAACTGCTGCTGACTGTTGTGTATCACACATATTTGGCTTGGGCAACTTTGGTTTAAGGGGCTGTATTTGCCTAGAATTTGACGGGCCTATGTACAATACATCATCTGGCAGTAAAATGCTGGGCTGGTTCCTGTTAACACCTTCAGCATTGGTGTACAAAATGTTCGTACTTCAAAATCTGGCATAGGGCCATTATTTTCCTTCCGCTTTGCAACTCCGTAACTCACCAGGCAATTGTGCTCAAGAGTTGTTCAAACCCCCAGAAGATGTGGCAAATCCTCTAGATTGCAATGAAAAATATCAGAAAGTTTTGGACTTTGTTTCTTTTGTGGGTGACATAAGTGGGGTAGGTTTTAGGTCATTTGGATCAGGTTACTTGGCCGTGGGCCCCAACTGCAAAAGTGAATTTTTTGACTCAAGTTTTTATTGGAAACTAGGCTATAATCTGAGTATTTTGAGCTTTTGATTGGTTTTCTAGCATTTCTGGTTTAAAAGTTATGGTCTAAAAACAACAAAAAATCCATAAATATTTAATTAAGGGAACAATCAATTATTTCGTTGTTTTTAGGCCATGCTTGCACTTAGGATAATGTTCTTTTCAGTTATTACCCATACATGACCATAGGTGAGGGTTGGAGCAAAAACTGATTTAAAAACTGACAGCTTTACAGTGTTTGAAAGCTCCCGTTTTGCNACCACTGAGCGACAAAGCTCACACAGAACTGCGTTTGCTTTATCAATCTGTGTTTCAAGCTCCTTGTTCCACATTCCATCACTCGTGAATGCCATCCAAAGGTGATTGAACTTCTCTACCTGCTGCAGTGTATTGCGTTTCACTTGCAGTCATACACTGTCTGGGTGTCTGGAGAGACATAATTTTCAGCCTTTTTAGTGCTCATCGTGTGTACGATTAAACTGCAAGGTCATTTTTATCTAGCCAGGCGCACAGAGCTGGTGGTGGTGAAGCAAGATCTGCATTCACGCCAGGCATCCAGAAAGAGGCACATTGTCCACTTGATATGTGATGCAGTTTGAGCTTCTCCAGAACCGCATGGACATTAAGGATCTGGCACCATCTTCTATTGTTGTAGTAATTCCCTAAAGCGACCAACTCACATTTTTAGTGCTGATTTTCATTATTGCACGCAACAGAAAACTGATCAAGTGCATGTTGATTGTTGAATGCCTGGTTGAGATGATGTTTGAAGGAACAAATTGTTCATTAACACACTTTGAGAGTTGGGGTACGATATGTTCGTACTTTTGAAATTGGCCTAAAACCAGTAGTTTTCAGGTGCCTTAACAATGCCATAGCTCCTACGCCGATTGCCGCTTGAATTAACCCAGGTGCGAAAGTGTTAAAAGCAAACATTTGATCTTGCAGCTTCCAACATTTACAGTACAACCTAATTGACTCAGCTGTGAATGTCTATCCAATTCATATAGACTATGAAGAGGAGTGGTGACAGCACATACACTTGTCAGAGTCCAAGACCCATGGTGAATGGTTGTGATTTACTCTAACTTGGCTGACGTGGATACAAACTTCTGAGCAGGAATACAGTGACTTAACAGCCAATAACAAGCAACAATCAACCCCATATAATTTTTATAAAACTTTTTCTGCCATGTGGTTTTGANTTGATTTGGCACGAAATTAAACATGATTTTCAAANAAGTGGAATGGAGAATAAATATTTTTTAATTGACACATGAACTGTTGCCATTTCTGTAATGCACCAATTGACTGTTTCGGCATGACTTGCTACTTCCGCAACTTGAAAAGAACTGCAAATTGGAAGTACAGTATGTGCAACTTGAAAATTACTGCAAAATGGAAAGTAATTGGAAGTACATGTGGCTTTGCCAGTGGTAAGGATGTGGCACTACCATATGCCTCCGCTTGTACATATCAACCAAGAAATCAACACTTTCCATGCTAGAAAAATGTACCTGGAGAATTTGTACTGTGCATGGCAACAACTGATGGTCGTTGATGGTAAGCCAATGTCAAAGAATCCTGAAAAATATGTATGTAGTAACATAGCACAGCTAAACAGTAACAATGCATTTGTAGACTGACAGTTAATTTTCAATTATGTATGGTGAGATGGTTATTAACACTTTGAGAGTGGGTGTACGATATATTCGTACTTCGATTTCGGCCTAAAACCAGCAGTTTTCGGTTGCTTTACCAACACCATAGCTCCTCCGCCGATTGCACTAGAGAGCTGTACAAGGGCTCAAACGGATCGGCCAGTCTTCTACCCTACACTTGAAAAACAATTTTTTGGTTGGGGTTGCAGATTTTTTTGAAGTGACGTCATAAGTGAAGTAGTTTCGTGGCCATTTTTGCTCATGTTGCCTGGCCTAGAGCCCAATCGCTAGGCCAAAGTATTTCGCTGAAGTTTTTATTGGAAACTAGGCTCAACTCAGAGGCTTTTGAGCCTTTGATCAACTTTCTGGCATTTCTTGTTCAAAAGTTATGATCGAAAATAAACAAATTAATTAATTATCTAATTAGCTAATTTGTCAAATATTTTTATCACTTTAGATCATAACTTTTGAACCAGAAACCCCAGCAGGTCATCGAAAGGATCAAAAGACTCGGATTGTAGCCTAGTTTCCAATAAAAACGTCAGCGAAATACTACCATCTGGCAGTTTGGGCCCAGGGCCAGGTGAAGTGGGCCAAGGTGGCCTAAAAGTCCTCCACTTATGACATCACTAACAAAATATGCGCAACCCCCAACCAAAAAATTTTTTTCAAGTGCAAGCTATAAGACTTGCGTTGTTTGAGCTATTGACCAGGTCAGTAGCGCTTACCAGACCAGAGAAATTTCCGCCCAAAGCCATGTGCGTTTCGATGTTTTTTTCTCAAAAATCCCCGATTGCAGATGGACGCCAAAGTGTTAACAATAGCCAATGTCAAAGAATCATACAAATCTGTACCAAGTGACCTTAAGAACATAAAACAAATGTACTTTTCAGGCATTGAAAACCACACATGAACAACCAATTGCTTCACACACATTGTATTATGTAACGTCTTAACTCCCACACACAAAACGCTCGACTTTAAACATGCATCGTAGTAAAGAGAAAAACAAAAATACACGAAAGAAGACGAGGATATATGCATTGCGGTAGTATAGGGTATACGCTTGATGGCGCTAATGCATTTACTGTACTTTGATGAAATACAAGTTTTTAATACACATGCATGAATGTTACCAATCATAATTACTATAATGAAGAACTGCAATGACTTCCAAGTATATCGATGTATAGAATGCATGTGGGAGTTGGAGGCTGCGAAGGACCAGGGGTCATCTAGGCTGCAGACCTCCCAAGGACGAAGCTGCTTATAGTGTAAAGGGAACAGTGCATAATAGTTAGTAAAAGTCTTGCTCTGGGTATAAAATGTAATATGTGCAAAGCGATTATATGGTAAATTGAAGTAAAATTCGTTGCAGGCAAGGACAAGCCACCAGAAGAAAACGGTTTAAATTTGTCACATTAAACATTTACTGTTTTATACATTCAAAACATTCGTGAATGCCAAAGAAGAAATGCGTCAAAAGATATAGACCGCTGCAGAACCACAATAGTGTGACGAGATTTAAGCAGGTTGAGAACCGGTCGCGCAATCATGTTTTGCAGAAAAGAACTCGTCAATGCATTCATGAGAAACGGAAGTGCATTTGCTTTGTGTCTATAGATTAGGCATCCCACAACTTCATACACTGGTTTGATGCGACTAGTTTATGTGAGCGCAACAAAAGCCTATCGATGTAATACATAAGAGATACTTCATGATTTGACACTTTCCACTGTAACAGCGATATGTATTTAAATCAATCCACTTGGTTTATGTACAACAATAAATAAGAATACAAAGTATGGTTCTAGTAGCTGAGTACTACATCCAGGCTTGTGAAGTTCCAGATATTTTGTAGCTCACCAACCACAACTAATGTTGTTTGAAGACAGACCAATCCACATGCACAGGTTATTTGAACATTTGCCCAAATAAACATAGTTTTTTTATCACCAAATATAATAGAAGCATGTTTCATTCTTTACTGCTGGTAGTGTCAGAATTTAAAGATGCAAAATTGTCAGCAAGCACAACCCTGCATTCACTAACTCCTATGCAGCAATCAAATTTTGAGTGCAAACTAAACTAGACTGCTGGTAAGAGGCTGTTCACAGACCATCAAAAGTGGAAGATATTGTTAACAACATACAGATATTATTTTTAAACTGTAGAATTTATAATTTGCGTAGTCAACAACATCACTAAACACTCTTGCAAACTTTAAACTGCAAATGAGAATTTTACAGCCTGGAAAAAAGGGGTCTGTTGTGGAAAGGGCGGTTTTTGATATCACTTTTCAGCATAAAACTACACTTTCTCTTAAGACTAGAAATCGACCGATGAATTTTGTGATGTTGCCAAAGTATCATATGGGCAAAATTCTGCCGATACATAGTGGCATTGTTTGCTAATAAAAGCCGCTGCACTGGTTTTTTGCAAAGAGTGTCCGGAAACCCAAATTGCTACTTCGTCTCTGATTAATCGGCGCAAATTGTCTGTACTGTTCCTTACGATGCGCAGCCCTCCAACTGCATTAAGTAGTGCGCAATACTCAGTCCACTCCGCAATCATCCCAATAAGCCAGTCTATGATGTAACATTCGCTCCCAGGTTTGGCGCGTTAAGCGGATTGCTGTCTACGAACAAATCTGTGGTTTTTGACCATCTTAGTGACCCACGTTTGTGCAGAATTCCATGTTGTACACTTCTTATCGCACTGAAGTATAGTCTTTCAACTGTGGTCTGAGTGTTGCAAAATATTGGCATCGGTTATTGGCAATAAAAAATAATGACATCGGTATCGGCCCAAAAAGCCTTATTGATCGAGCTCTACGTAAAATCCAATCAATCAAACTTGATTAGTAGGGCTAGTAGCCTAGCGCAACTAACTATTTAGATTGACCTCATTGTCGAAACACATAAGGAAAGACTTCCAAATTATCTTTGTCTTTGGTCACAGGGCATTTATTACATCACAATCAATATTTGTTCTTAGAAACATCAATTTTGCGTCCAAAAATGAAGCTGTTTTCTGTGAAGTTCAGACGCATTTTGGACATTTTCACCTTACAAGCTTTGTACAAAAAGTTCTGGGCGCATTTTCACAATTTTGCGTCCAAAAATGAAGTGGTTTGCTGCTTCGTTCAGACGCATTTTGGAAATTTCGCGTTGCAAGGTTTACAAATACAGTTCTGGGCACATTTTCACAATTTTGCGTCCAAAAACGAAGCTGTTTTCTGTTAACACTTTTAGAGCCGCCTGGTTTCGGCGATTTTCGCAAAAAAACAGCAGTTTTCGGTTGCCTTACCAACGCCCTAGCTCCTCCGCCGATTGCGCTAGAGAGCTGT
>JGI24159J19872_10014557_pt1 | contig 10165 bp, 10 predicted proteins | sample Ectturendosymbi4_FD_19872 | JGI IMG/M metagenome (IMG submission 19872) | reverse complement strand
CGACATTTTTCGAGTGAAAAATGCGTAGACCCTCTAAACGCTGCCAACATTTTAAATGTCCATGCATTTCTTCATGGAATTTGTAAATAAGGCCATACGTTTGAGGCTGTAAATTCCTAAGAGGAAAGTGAAAATGAACGTTTGCAGTATTTGGCCGTTTGCACAAATTTCGGATGGTTTTTGTTATCTTGATATTTGGCAATGTGCCAGATATTTTGCTGTAGCATTATTCAAGGAGTTAGCTTTAATTACCATCAGAGAAATGTGAGGTCTCGAGCCTCAGTCTCGAACTTCCAAGTCTCGGTCTCGGCTTTTGTGACAAAGTCTCTGTCTCGGTCTCGTCTCGAAATCTGAGCCAGGTCACGGTCTCGGAGGTTACGGTCTCGACTAAATCACTGTAGGCTACTCTTGGTGTTTATTGCGTAACAATACCATCGCAATAAATCTTCAAATTTTCACTTCAAGTTACGGTAGTAGGCGTTTTGCCGCATGTGACCCTGGCTCCCACTGAGTTTTTTTTCACCCAGATCTGCTTTTTTAGTTGACCTGGGTGTGTAGGTTTAATTATGAAAAATGGCGTTAAATCTGTGTTTTTGAAGTGATAAACACATCAGCAACCATGGGCGTCGGAAGGATTTTTTCCAGGGGGCAGGGGCAGTAGGGGATTGTCCCAAATTTTTTTCCAGGGGGGCCACAAGTGGTGAAATTTGATTTTTACCCCTCGCAATTAAAAAAACAACCTTTTTTTTTGCAAATAATATCAAAATCCAGGGGGGGCTTGGCCTCCCCCTTCCCCCACTTCCGACGCCCATGTCAGGAACTTCAACTAAATTCATCAGCGACTTAGATGTGTTCAATAATAATAAGAAAACTTTATATTACTGTGTGTGCATGCGTACATTAGGGTAAAAAGTAGGCATATCAGATGAAGCAGAATGTGTTCAATCGGTTTCATATTCTCATATAAGATCATTGTCAGGGTTATATACAGTGGTGTGTTTAAGGGAAGGCAAGCGAAGTACTTCCCTCGCCCCCCTGTCAGGGCTCCCCAAGGCATTTCGCGCGTAAATATTCGTCATTTTTTGGTGAAAAATCGATTATCCTCTTATATAATATTTTCTGAACAACATCATATTTCACTACTGAAGGCAGTGCTCTGCCTTCAAAGGGGCCCCCCAAGGGCAACTGCAATGTGCAAGTAGGCTACTCTGCTTTTAAATGGGCCCCCAACAGCAACTGTAATGTGCAGGTACTCTGCTTTACAAGGGCGCCCAACAGAAACTGCATTGTGTAAGTAGGCCTATTGTGCTTTCAAAGGGACCACAGTAGCAACTGTCATGTGTAAAGTACCTTGCCTATGAAGGGGCCCAAAGTAACTGTAATGTATAAGCAAATGTATAAGCACTTCTAACTGTAATGTATAAGCATGTATAAACAAAAGCACTCTAATGTATGAGCACTTTTCTTTCAAACGGCCTCCGAACTTCACTGATTTCTAGTGCTTCATACTCTATTTGGGGGTTGAAGCTTTCTTTGGGGACTTAAAGTGATGACGGGACCGAATTCTAGGCCCCTGTGACAGCGTGGTCTCCCAATTGACGGGATGGAGTGCGGCTGATACGGCTCCGAGTGTAAACACCAGCTCTGCTATCAAGCACATATACAGCGCACGGCATTGAAAACAGACGGAGCATCCTGGGCAATCATTTCCTTGTAAAGCAGAGATTAAATTGGAAGCCTTCATTACACGCTTTGCATCGTTGTTACGTCACAGCTCAACAAAACGTGGCCTCAGCGCTTATGATTCAAGCCCCGCACTATTTTTCCGGAAGGAAAATCTAAACGCGTCATCTTGATCTTAGCTTGCTGCTACCGAAACGAGCACAGAAGCGTTGAAGTTTTTACAGTTGCAGCAGCGTTTCATTTAGCTAACATGAAAGCTATAATCCTGATATAACGTAACACGAGCAACTAATGCAATAACCCAAATAGGCACAGAAGGCTGAGGTTGCTGGAAGGATTAGCCATTCCAGTGTGATAAGAATGTTGATCTAGTCATAGTCGCACTGTGATAGGTCAAGGATTTGAAGGTAAACCAAAACAGTAGCAGCACCAAATAATCGTTTGTCAAGGATGAAGTCTGAGAAAGAAGGTAATTATGGCAGTGCCGGATTAAGGTGGTGCGGGGCCTGTATCATATTAATAGCGTGGGGGACTGCGTTAAATATACGTTTGAACAAGTGAAAATGGTTAAAGCAGAAATTCTGTGGGCATCCATGTGACAACCATTAGGCATATTGAATTTCGTAAGTACGCAAAACGTGGTTTTAAAATAGCAACTGGTGGACATTATGGTCTACATACGTTTTGTTCCAAAAACGTGTATACGTATCTTTTTACTTTTTCTTATCTTTTTACTAAGAAGGAATACATTACTGTACAGCTTACAACCAAAGAACAAAGTCAAATGCTTCCAGATTCGTCAATAAATTTGATCACTGCTATATCTAAACAGCGAAGTCTCAGTATGTGTCGAAATCGATTGTCAAAAACAGCAAATCTACTGCTTAACAGATTGTATTTTCTAGATTTAGCCATAGCGAATTTGTTTGTGATACTGGTAGTGGTAGGCCTAGTGTCAATTTCACATAGACATTCATGCTCTAGTCCACGGGACAGCAAATACTTTTTGGCGCGATCCTAAAAATAGTTCTAAATTCTCGCGACCCAAACATGCCGTGAGCAGATAACTTTTGTGGAAAATACTTTAAATATGTTATTATATAACAATTTCAAGACTAGCATTAACAGTAGCAATTTTCTTGCACAAAATTGTATAAAACGTAGCACATAAAAGAAAATGAGTGCATTTATTCTGTCTAATGAGAAAGGCAAATTTAAAAATCTAAATTTAAATTATTCGCGACCCAGAGTGCAAGGTCTCGCGACCCAAATTTGGGTCGCCACCCACTATTTGCGGACCCCTGCTCTAGTCTATACTCTTTAGAATCAGACTGTTCAGCTTGCTTTGTCTAACGGTGCTCCTTTGTTCATTCTACCCTCTTAAGTTTAGAAAATTACCGTTCTCCACTGCAGTTGGTTACTATGAGAGATAAATAAGTACGCAAATCATTTCCCAATTTGTAAAAGAAGACTCCAAGTACACTACCCAAAGGCCAGTGAATAGATGCCAAATCCAGGGCTGCCAAACCGATTTAAAAAATTCTCTATTCATATAATCAGGTGTTGATTTTAGGGGAGACGAATGAAGCGGTCGCCTCGGGACCTCTTTTTCAAAGATGCCGTGAGGGTCCCCGCTTGAGATTTTCGCACTTAGTTTTTGCATTGTTTTGCTAAAAAACATACTAATCACTCTAGAGCGGCATTTAATAAGCTGTGAAGCAAGTCATATGTTAGTCAAAATAAAGCAAAATTATGTGCAAATGTGCCAAAAGGGGCCCCTCAACAACTTTAATGTGCAAACAAAGCACATTTTTAATTCAAATGACTTCAAACAATTTACAGTGTGAAATGTATTTTCACGCAGACGCAAATTGCCACACGAAATGAAAAAATTAACTTGCTTTCAGAGAATAAAGTTTCTGTGGAGCATATGTAAAATACAGGGCCCCCTTTCTGAGAGTTTGTCTCGGGCACCTACATTTTAATATTCACCCTTGCATATTATAAAGAACAAATTTCACACAAAGGACCGCGGGGCCCCAAAAGCGCGGGGCCCGTAGCAATTGCTACACTTGCTACCAGGGCTTTTTTAAGTTGTTTAGGGACCCGATTCGGGTCCCTAGAATTGCAAATCGGGTCCCTAAGATCAGAGAAAATTATCATCAGGTCCCTAGAATCAGAGAAAATTGGGTCCCTAGAATCAGAGAAATCGGGCCCCTACAGGTCCATACCGGGTACCTAACATTTTCCTTAAAAAAACCTGCTTGCTACTGTTGTTAATCGTTAATCCGGCACTTAATTATGGTGAATTGCTGGTTCTCCTGCTCTTTACTTTTGCATGTCATCGGCATTCCGAAAAATGAGGATTCTGGCATTTCATACGTTATCACCAGCCTGTGATCAGCATAAGCTTTGTAAACTTTGGACTACTGCATTTGTCATTGCCATGCGTTGCAATTTAGTTCGTTGCAGTTACAGAGCACACAACAAGAATGGTCTTTTCAAAATCTAATTCACAATCGCACACCCACCTTGTATGCTTCGTAAGGACAGATTTTGTCCCCGTTGCAAACATACAGCCATCCTCTTTTAGCATCAACAAAAACAAATGCAAACAAGTTCTAGAACAAAAGCTTGAAGTTATGCTAATATAATCGGGAAAGACTGCTAAATATAAACTAGGAAACATGTTTATTTTTGTTGAAGGAATAATTTTTTCAAGAGTTTGAATGTATGAGTACTCAAAGCTGATATTTCCTGACAAGATTTATAAGCATTTAGTCATCGCTATATTCTTAGTGCTTTCTCAAGTTCGTGCTGAAAAACAATTGAAAGTATGTTCATTACCATGCAGGCAGCATCCAAGAAGAACAACCAGTGCTTAGCGTGAAAACACGTGCGAGGAAGATTTCACGGCGAGTGAAGGTTGGCTCCCATCGCAATGATGAAGGCGATAGCGGTAGTTTGAACCTCCAGGTGACTTACTAATGTTCCCGGTTATTTCTGCAAACATTAGATTGTTTCGGCAAATGCATGAGTAACTGAAGAGAAAATCTCGACTAAACCTCGATTTACACCTGCATTTGTTTTGTACTTTTATGAGATTTTAACAAAAATTGATGAAAATCTCTACCTTTATAGTTCGATCCAATATGGTTTGGCAGAATCGCTGCTGATGGTATTTATTTAAAAACTTCAAAGTAAAAAATATTTGACATTTTGCTTGAGCCAGTGGTTCCCAACCGGGATGCTGCGGTACCCTAAAGTACCATTTACAATACTCAGGGGTGCCGCGAGTTAATACGTTTTTCAATATATGTACCATTAAAAAAAATGTCATCAAATCTTATAGCAAATTGCTATGTTTCTTCACTAGACGCCGCAAATTATATTTCTTGTCCGTAGGGTGCCGCAACCCTAAAAATGTTGGGAAACACTGGCTTAAACGTTCATCTCTTCTGTTTGACAACACTGCCAATACAAGAGAAATTTCTTGAATTCTAGCGCTGACTTTACCCTGTTTGTTCAAAGCCAGAAATACTGTCTTCAAACGCTATGCTTTGTCAGAGAACAAAACCACAACGGGCATCCATGCGAACCGACATATCTGTTGAAAAACGAGTGGCTATGTTCAGAGATGGTGAACCTCATGCGGACGTCAAGAAAAAATCCGTTAGGGTGCGGAAGTCAGTTCGGAAATCCAGAGACGATGTCGGTGATGAAAAAGAGGCAGCAAAGTTGCAGCTGCACAGTGAGTTATTCTCTTTGATGAGTGTGTGCATGAAGAACTTGTGCTGGTGTGAGTGACTCCAAGCTCCGTTTGCCATGATGATTGGCTGATTGTTATATCGGTTATGGTTGCCTTTGAGTCTCACATCAAACGATTTTTAGTTTGTCATCATCGCTGTTGTATAACCCAATATCTGCAGCTTGCATCACTAAAAAAATCTAAAACGACTACAACGTGATACTGCGTGAAGCCAGTCTTGGCTGCAAGCACGATTGTTAACTACCATGAGTTATTGCCAGTAACGTAGCCAGCCCAAATTTTTTTTGGGGCAAATATTTTGAATCTAAGCGAACAACAGTATTTGGTTTGGGACACCGTGTCTCGAAGCAAAAAAGGTTAAGATATGCTAGAAATTTTGGGGGCGTGGTCCCTTTAGCTCCCTGGCTACGCCTATGGTTATACATTGGTGCATTAAAAGCTAGATATGCGAAATAAAATCTTTTTAGGAGAGAAACAAAAGTCATCAACTCCTGATGATAGAAGCGCAAGCTGTTTGCAACCTGACTCGCAGAGAATGACGAGGGAGTCGGTTCGGAAAGTTAAAACCTCTCTGTCGACAAGACGTCGAGCATTTCTGGCCGCCCAACACGGCGATAGCAAAGAAGAAACTAAAAGCGCAGGTGACACCAACTGCGAAACATGCACAAGCCGAATAAAGGTACGGAGTGTGCGTAAACCTGCTTCAGCACACCCTGAAGCAATGCAAACGGCCCAATTGGCACGAGGAGCCCGTGAAGAGCCAGCCACCACCCCCGCTCGTGTGCATTCAGCTGACAAAAAAAACATCGACGATGTGCAAGCTTCAGAAAGTGGCAAGGTCTCCGAACTCGCGATGGAGAGCCAGATGCCTCAGGCAAAACCCCGCAAACTTCGACTTTCTCGGATAGAGCGATTCAAAGGAAGGACGGCCGGAGGAGAACCCGTTAACCCTTCTCAGTCGCCGCCGCTGAGAAAGGTTTCTGTGCGAAGGGTTCGGCGATCCGTGCGTACAGCAGAGCCGAAAAAAGGTCAGTAGTTGGAAGCATTGTTATTTTACTTCTGTGGTTATTCATCTGCCTGGAGTTTTATTGGTTTATTACCGGGGAAACCTGTAGTGGTTGTCAAGTTATAGAAAGATTCAAAGAGCATGTACAAAGTCAAACAGTATGTTCGTAAACAGGCACTTCCTGTGTTCAATCACAGCCTAATAAATCCACGAGTACAATGTGGAATTATCGCCTGGGGAAGAGCAGCTTCATGTCATCAGCTTCACAGCCAATATTAGTTGTTTCAAGTTGCGCGATGAGATGTTTGAACACATACGAAATTGCGACTAGGAAAGTTACTAGCATTTACAAAACGCAGAAAAGTTTGCAAAAAAAGATATTTGCAGTCTTAATGTGAGCAAATTCATGTATAAATACAGTAAACCTCAGCTACTGTCTACATTTAACAATTATTTTTAAACTCACAGCAGATGTCCTTGCGTATAACACGAGCAGGCCCGTAACCAGCTTGGGACACCAGGTGAGGCCAAGAGCTTTCTGAGAGGGGACGAAATTTTTTAAACTATGCCCAATAATTTTAAACTATGTCCAACACATTTTTCCAAGGGTGGCGAACAATGTTGTAGGGGGTCTTCGCCCCCCTCGTTACGGGCCAGAGCACGAGACAAACTAAGGATTGGAATTTGCATTATCAAAAGCACGTTCAAACTCAGGTGCGAAAATGCTGAGGTACAGTGCAATAGAAATCTCAGTGCAAATATAAATTCCTTTTTTTAAATAAGAAAATAAAATGCGTTTAGCACTTTCTACAGCCCCAACATAACAATGTGCTACTCGAGTATTAGACAAATTGTTGCTATTCTTCCTTTTCTTGGTGTGCATTACCCAAGTGCATTGATTCTTTAATGCTGTTACTATGAAAATAATTTCACGCGGTATTGCTGTTATGTGTTACTTAGTTTTCCTTATGTTGCGTTCACTAAAATGGGTCTCATTAGCCTCCCGTGTAAAGTAGTGGGATGTTTTTAGTCTCCAATCACACTGCGAATCATTTATCTACCGAGCAATAAATGAATTTCCGTTCTCGTGCATGAAATCATCACATCGACTGAAAATGCATTTCCAGATTACACACGATGAACGCCTTGTTCTTAGCTTGCTTTAAATTTTGTGACAACATTGTATAGCGCTACACTGGCCCATAACTGTCGTGACGCACACGCATTTCCATCTTTAGCTATCACGAAACTTGGCAATAAATGCGGAAATTGCAATCGTTTCTTGTGGCAAAGTTAAAACAATTTCTTCTGATGGCTTGAACTTGCTGCATTGCATATTGCTATCATTAATCATATAAACGCATTGCCCATATTAAACTTAATACTCAGAACAATAGGCTTTTACCTAATTCTATTAACTATCTGTTTCCTTTGCAATGTAAGTAATTTCACCCTCGGGAGGTCTGCAGCGCAAATGAACCCTGGTTCTTCGCAGCCTACCACTTCCCCATACATTTTATAAATGGGTCTACTTATAACTCTTATAACTCATCACAGCACTTTGCAGCGGCACTAAACATTTTAGCAACCGTGTTGGTGCCATCCATGTGTTCTTTATTTGTGTTACATAACTATGCTTGTGTTTCATCGAAGTAATCGTGTTAGCGTCATTGAGTCTATGCTTTTCTATTACCATTGGTAATTTACCACCACATATATATGTTCGCGTTGATTCATGTATTTGTGTGTTCGTTGTTACTGCCATGGTATGCTTTAAGTCAACTGCGTTTTGTAAGGGAGTGAATACGTTATGCAATACAATCGTGCTTTCAGAGCACAATAAGGTAGCTATATTTTTTGTGTAGGCTTGATTTCATAGCATGCTAAGTAAGTCTTAAATGCATCTTAATGAAAAATTGGTTATACATCCATGAGATGTCCAGTTGTCTTTCAGTGTTCAAACAACTGTTTTATGTATTTCCAGCATTTTGGCAAAAATTAAAGTTTGTTTTTACAAGCAAAACAGAAACTTGCTTGAAGTTGTTTTGAGCTGAAAGCTGTTCTCAAAACACATTCAAAACTGTAAGATTTGATAGTTAGTGACTGTCACAAAACTGCCAATGTTTGACAAGTCTTAAACAATCGATTTTGTTGTTCACAATAATAAAAAAGTGATTAAGGGAATACAGTGATTAACATCGAAGGCTTTTGTTAAACACAAAATTTAGATTTCATGAAAGAGATGATCCATTTTTTTTAGTTTGCGGAAAACTTTATGTGCATCTGTTGGTTAAATTTTTCGTCCGTTCAATTGTTGGGTGGAAAACTGTACTTCTCTGCAAAAGCTACATACATATTTGATTTGAGAGATAGCATACGTAGTTTGGAGTATTGTGCTTAATTGTGTTATAACTCAGCTGTACATGGGGCTGTGAAGAGTTGCGGCCTTTAGCCGTAGCATAATTTGCCTCAAGCGATTTGTACTTTATAATTTTCAGCTTCTAGTGAAAGTGTTGTGCATACTTTAAAATTTGTCTTAGAAATATCCCAACTGTTTCAAACAAGGAGAAAAATATATATGGCGGCATATTTTTTAACGCTCAGATTGAATATTCTGATTATTTCTGTGTTGACACATATGCTTTTGCAGACCAGCTGGAACAAATTCAGCCAAACCCCGACGACAGCACAGAAAAATCTCTGGCGGTTGGAAGATTGGGCTTGAGTTCTGCTCGTGATCATTCTGTCCAGCTAATGCCCAGTGGATCTAGCCAAGAGAGTTATTGGTCTCAAAACCGTCTATCCACAAAAGATGATTCTGAAATCAAGGAAAACTTGAGTGAAGTTGCAGTGGGACGACCTCGAAAACTGCGAATTTCCAGATACATCAAGACTGAAGAAAAGGATGGAACTTCAATTCGTCGGGTTGCTCGCGCGTCAGCCAGACACGCCCTTCCTCTTGCGGAAAGAATCAAAGCGCTGCATCAACCAGAGGAAGCAGCTCCTAAAGGAAAGATCGATTTCCGCAAAAAGTATTTGGCAGCGTATAGTGATATGGCAAAGGAAAGTTATGATAGCAAAGACGATGGTTCGGAAACGACTCAAGCAGTTCGTAAAGGCAGCAAGCGGATTGTCATTCGACGTTCATGTCGAGGTGCTCCATCACTCCGAACTCGCACGAGACTACTCCAGGAGGCTCAGGCGCAACCGGATCTGGAGCTGGAGAAAATCAAGCAGCAACGATTGGAAGAAGCGGTTGAAGCAGTTACTAAGAAACCGCTAGATCTGTCCAAGCAGTCTTACGAAGTAGTAATGGACTCGACGCAGCAAGAGGAAGAGACAAAAAAAGAGAAAACCGATTACCGCCAAAAGTATTTAGCAGCGTATAATGAAATGGCAGAGGACAGGGATGATACGAAAGACGAAGACTTGGAAACAATTCAACATGTACGGAAAACCAGTAAGCGGATTGTCATTCGACGTTCATGTCGAGGTGCTCCATCACTCCGAACTCGCACGAGACTACTCCAGGAGGCTCAGGCGCAACCGGATCAGGAGCTGGAGAAAGTCAAGCAGCAACGATTGGAAGAAGCGGTTGAAGCAGTCACTAAGAAACCGCTAGATCTGTCCAAGCAGTCTTACGAAGTAGTAATGGACTCGACGCAGCAAGAGGAAGAGACAAAAAAAGAGAAAACCGATTACCGCCA
>JGI24159J19872_10014554_pt1 | contig 10168 bp, 6 predicted proteins | sample Ectturendosymbi4_FD_19872 | JGI IMG/M metagenome (IMG submission 19872) | reverse complement strand
AAATCATCGCCAAATATAATTTTGTACTGCACATTACTTAATCGCTAAAGATACTAAAAGCTAACTTATGCTAACAATTAGTCAAAAACGTTTCTTCGTTTAATTAGATGAGCTGGCCTTAGTTTGTGGAACCCGATTTAAAATAGTCAATGATCGCATGGACGTTCGCATGGGGGTAAAACTGACATTTGCCCCCCATGGAAATTGGGATTAAGAACGAGATACTTCTGAAAAAAACTGAAGTCGGCATCTTCATTCCGCTTAATTCATTTGGTTCTTGCAATGACATTTTTTTGCCAGTATGAAATTCACACTGCACAAAAGTCAGGTTCACAGCTTATGTCATGCAGTGATGAGCTTGCATATGGGGCGCCGTTCGTAAAAATATTATATCTGACAGATTTAGCGCAAAACCTGCTTCAGTGATCCTGGCAAAAGCTAGGCTAATGTATGCATCCTTCGTTTCTTTGATTCTTCAAGCAGTAGGGTTTACTGTGATAATGCTACTAAAGTGATGTTTGTTGCCAACGTTATTTTCGGGCAAGAGCGCCTAACCGAGCAGTTCCTTTCGATGTGCTTTTTCTATGATAGCGTTATTCTCTTTACAAAACGCACTCTTTCTGTGAGAGCATTCTTTTTGTGCACCTGAAGGTGCAGAGAGTCGGTGAGCTGCGTTTGGTGAGAACAGTTGCAATGGTCATACTTGACGAGATCCTCTTTGAAATATTAAGCAAAAAATTGCACTAACACTGAGACCACCACCACAAGTTTACTGTAGCCCGTCGTCTGCACACACCAATGTTATTATCAAACCAGTATAATTCAGACCTGAAACCACCTGGCTTTATATGACGCCAAGGAATTCATGCCTTGCAGTAGCCAAGCTTTTGTCTAGATTACTGAAACAGAACACCAAGTTTTTCATCAGACAGGACACCATGTTTTCCTCCGACAAGCTTCAGCGCTATATATGCATGCAGATTTAGAACAATCCACTCGCGATTTGGCATCTTCAAAAGGCTCTGACAAAACCCGGCTTCAGAAAACAAGGTGCAACTTTTGGCCAATTTTATCCCGTGTTATATCAGAAGATTTTTGTGCCCAAAATATTCTGTCATTGGAATTCATGCACATTTATACAGATGATCAGCGAACTTCTTGATTAGTTTTTGCATTTTATTTTTAGTTGCGACAATTCGAGAATGCATTGCCGCAATTTGGAGTGTCGTAATATAACAGTTTGAATGTTCCATTGTGACCAAAATTTTAGAGGGAATAGCTTCACGCGAAACGATTAGATTCTTAACTCTAAGGTATTTAATGATTTCCAAGATTCAACGGTCCTGACGTCAATTCTGTGACGTCACAATCATAGGACGTTTTCAGACGGGTCTAAAAACAACTCTATGCATGAGATTGCAGGGCTCGAGTCAGCTTTACATGCCCCTTTATTCCCAACTAATTCTTTGCATCTATACCGCCATAAACGGGCTGGGTGGGGGCGCCAAAATGGAGCTTTCCCGGGCGCGGGAAACCCTAGGTATGCCACTGCAACCATCTGGGGGCACTGGGTCCGGTAGTAGGCGTTTTGTCGCATGTGGCTGTTGAACACAGACATCTGTGACAGGTAATGCAGCGAGACAGTGACTGCTGATAGCGGTAAGCCACCAATTTTCATACGGTGTTAAAAGACGTATGAGTGAATAAAAAGCATTGCTACCAATGAAAAGCAATTTTTTCGACTGTTGCCGTAACATGGGGCATTCTCTTTGTGGTGTATAGAAAGATTAAAGCGTTTTGCAAACGTCCATTTGCATTACATCATTAGCAACCTGAAAAGGATAAGTAAAATGTCGACTTTGCCTCCCACCGGAAAAATTTCTGCGGACTCCCATGCTTGTGACACTGTTGGGACTTTTCAACGCCCCCACAGTGATTCGGTGCCCCCATGGAATTCGGCGCCCGGGGAATTGTGCCCCCTTTCCCCCCTCGTTACGCCGCTGATGCAGCTCACCTACTCTTGCAAAAACAAAGTCGGGACGTGGCTAGCAAGCGAAAATGCTGATGTATCACTTAGCTTTAGGCAAATTCCAATCAAAATCGTGGAAAGTGGAAATGCTGCGGTTTGTTTCTGAATTTTCTTTTCTATTCGTGGTAAAATTCAAAAGCTTTCTTTTTATGGCACAGAAAATAATGGTCCTTTACAATAAAAAGAACTTTTTCGGGGAAAGCGAAGGAGGTAATTTTTTAAAGAATTCTCTAACTTCTCAAAGACAAGATTTTCTCAAATCTTGTTCTTAATGAGATTAATGAGACATTTTTCCCGAAGGAGCTGCGCAGTGGCGTGCAGAGGGAGAAGGGCGAACGGTGAGAAGGCCTCGAGTATCCAAGGCAGGGGGGCATCCAAAGGGTGAAGTTACACAAACTAAAATGCAGCAACTAGATTATTTTTCTATTGCGAGGCTACTAAAACATGCCGCATGAATTTAAATTTTCGAAACTTTTTTTTGTCAACACTACTTTTTACGTATTCAAATGCCAGTAATTCTCTCATCCTTCAATACCAAGGACCTACACTCTAGGTGTGCGGCGCACACCCAATCATACTGGTAGTGAAGAGACTGTTTTCCAGATCAGAGTTGCCTGATTGACCTTTTTGGTCAAATTTCTGAAATCTGGCCGCATTTGAAGTTGGTTATCCTAATAAATTTTATTTATTTTTTGACNTTTTTTGGCCTTTTAGCTNTTTTTAACCTTTTTACGTTGAAATAGGTTCTTCTGAAGGAAATTATTACTCCTCCATTTTTTCAGCAACACATTTGCAAACGTTTTGTGATAATGCTATATTAGACTGACGCCCGCATTCTGGTGTCAGTAACATTTGAAGGATGCTAGTTTCGAAGTAAAGGTTTTGCTTAATCACTGGAAATATGTGCACTGCGATAAAAATGCGGCAATGACGTCGAGGAAGTGGAAGGGCTCTAATGATTCTGGTCGTAAGTACAGGAGTGAATGGGATTTGCCTTTCTTATGGGTGCAGAAAGCTGCCCATGGATCAGAATTCCGTCTGAGTGGCGTATCTATGCAGTGGCGCCCATGGCAAAATGTAAATGTGCGCCCCTTCTAATAATTTAAATATTACGTAGATGTAGGCACACTATTTACGAAAGATACACCGTGAAGAAAATACATTTTTTGAAACAGAAAATATTTTTGTTTATTTTTGCTTTAAACTTTTCAGCATAACTACTACAACATACTTTTATACTCATTTATTTTTGATATGACAAATGACAAAACATTCAAATACTAACGTTATCGTAGTTAATAGGTCTACATAGTGTTGCCTGACAAAATTGTATAACTTACTAAAAAGCAAAAAACATATTGCAACTGCAAACGACAATTTTTTAAAAATGGAACACATTTAGTTTGAATTGTACAAAAAAGCATTTAATGCAAGTGGTGTATCACTTGAGTTCGAAAAACACAATTCCAATGAAACATAAATATATCCAGCTTTTTCTGGTTAAATTACACAAAAATGACAATTTAAACAACACTTTCCGTGCCTTTATCGTAGTAAAGTCGTTTACTATTTAACCAAAGTAACCTTTCGTTCTTTAGTTCCTCTCTATTCTAATCAAAGCTAGATCACACAACCTTCCCCGACTTATTGCTAGTTAATGAGGCCCGGAGCTATGAAGGGCCAGTTTCAGTTTACTGAAAGATCGTTCGCAGCTCGCAATACATATAACTGCCATCGTGATCATTATCTGCAAAACAATTTGAAGAATGTCAGAATGTCTTCAGGACGCGATAATTTTAAGTTACACGACTTGAAGCCAGCATTTTGCGATCTAGAATCTTCTCGTATAATCAGTCCCATCGCCACGGAGGGGGCTTTGGTGGGGCTTATCCCCCCAAACAAAGCTCCAAGCCACCCAGAGTGAAATTTGAAACACTATAAATCAGTGGAGTTTTGTTGAATTTTAGAATGCCAAACGCCCCTGCACAAACGTGAAGCCTTCTATCGGAGATCTTCTGGCGACGGTTCTGCGTATAATTGCTTGCCGCCTACATCTGAACTGTACAAAGCTCCTAAATTGTCACACGTAGATTTTAGTTTTTCACGGTCAGAACCTTTTCACAAGGCCTTCGCCATCGAACAGAATGCCAAATTCGGACAGAAAAAGCTAGCTCTAAACAAGACTAATAAATCTTATTCATGACATAAGATTTTTTTCTCAACTGGTACGGCAACGATACTAACTGCTAATTTTTCGAGGACTAGCTAATGTTCTCAACCTTAGTTTCTGGACTGGGTCATTTTATTCAGCCTATTTATCGGGCACTAGTGGCCATCGAGAAAGATTCGCAAAGTTGGAGTGGGCCGCAGCAGTTTAAGTAATTTCTAAATCTGTTCGACCTCAACAGCAGTTATTTGCATAATAGTCAGATTCTCACAGCCACGGATTAAACTCGTCTCAATCAGATTCTAACTAATATCTTCTTGTCTGAAATGCAGCAGCACGGACTGCTTTATCCTTTCTTGTAGCGTGCGGACGAGGTCTTGTAGATATGGCATGCGAGCGTTTTTGTTCTGTCACAATGTCTGATCCTCGTGTTATGTCACATTACCACAGTTTTGTTATAATGCTCTGTGGTGCTAGAGTAACACGCCCGATTTAATACTTTTGGTAAGGTCGCGGTGTTGATGCAGCTTTGCAGTTTATGAATGCATGGGGCGCAAAATANAGGTTCATGAAACTGTAAATAAAGATTTTAATTTTTGCCAAGCAATTTTGAATCCCCCGTCAAAGTGGCGTCCACGGCACGTGCCATGCCTGCCATACCCGAGATACGCCACTGCTGTCTGTGCACCATTGTATCCAAAGTGTGCAATCTCACAAAAATGAAAAGTCAGAGAAGCATCAGTAATAAGCTCCAGAACAATGCCAAGCAAAACTTAATCTTAATTTCGAAGAAAATTGCTCATAATATTCTTGTAATTTATATGTTTGTTTGTGACAAAGGAATGGCTATATCACAAACAAAGTATGGCCTTTTTCTTGCCTGTTTTTAGCTCTATTTGGCGTTTTATCGAAGTATTCATCTGGCAGCCCTGTTCCAGATCGTGCGATCAAGGGAAAATCACAAAAAAGGGTTGAAAGATGTTTATAGACATTTAATTGATTTTCTGAACCAAATTTCAAAACTGTCTTATTTCAACTTGATCTAGCTGACTTTTTGGTGCATCACTAGTTTCCCGTTTTGTTTTTTGATGTGGCAACCCCGGGTGTGATATATACAGCCGCACACTTGTTCTTGGAATATGTGCGTCATTTCGAGCTTTGGGAGTTCAGCAGGATTGATCATTACGGCTCACACAAACCCGTGTCTGTTCTGCCCCCTAGCAGTGCCGGGATTAAGGTAGTGCGGGGGCTGTAGCATTTCAAGAGCGCGGGGCCCTAAGCAGGCTCGTAACCAGGTTGGGACACTAGGAGGGGCGAAGAGTTTTTGGAGAAGAGTCNAATCTTTAAATTATGTCCAACATACTTTTGCAGGGGAGGGTAGAACAAATTTTTAGGAGATAAAAGCCCTCCCTGCCTCCCCTAATTACGGGCCTGACCCTCAGTTAAAAAACACCTCAGCACCTGCTAAAACAGGGATGGGAAACCTATTTACTATTACGGACCGCATGAAATATGGAATAACATTGGCGGGCCGCAAAAATTAACTAACTTTATCTTACAATTCTACTTTTATCTTCCAAAGGAAAATAAGGAGCAAAAACCAGGTCACGGAGCGATGGAGACTTCTTTTGGCTTACTGTCTACGTGTCTGCTTATCATGAAGTTTTGTTTTACCTTGGGAAACGAAAATTCTAATGCGGGACCTATTAATTGTTCTCGCCGGCCGCAGGTTCCCCACCCCTGTGCTGAAACATAAAGTGTGTGGGCAAGGCGTCCGTGCTACTAGCTTTACTCTCTGCATGCTCTCTCCAGTCCGCATCTTGAAATGACAGTCTGAATGTATCGTGCTAACCGCCAGTGTTGCCAGATTGCTGTGACCCAAATCTGCTAATGGTGTCACAAAAAATGTTAGATTCTGCTGAAAGTCTTGTCACAAATTTTCAGCTAAAATCTGCTAATAGCAGTGAAATTCTGTTAAAAAATATGTTATTTTTAAGATAATAAAAAAAATATGAAGTCATGCAATATATTAAATTTTCGTCTTGCACTCGCCCTCAATGAGCGTGGGCTGAAAATGCCGGTCTTGACCTCCACTCTTTTCGGCCTACAATTTTCTTTCAGTCAACATTTTGAGCAACGCAACTGCAGCTTACCTCGTTTTTTTGTATGACACACAGTCCATGACGATATCTTCAAATGGTTGCATGTTTTTATAAAGTAGAACAGCGTGGTCCAAACACTGGCACGCGGGCCGCATGCGACCCGCGGGCAGTTTTTGTGTGGTCCGCGAACGCTTTCTGTATAGGCTACCGCATGTTACACAAAGTCACAAATACATTATAATAGCAACACAGCCCTTGCAAGTCACACATCATTGACGTGCAGGTCAATATGCAACTATTAGGGGGCAGCAATATCTTTTTATAATTTATGACGTGGGGGGTAGCAATATCTTTTATGACGACTTACAATAGCTAACCTCTAGGTTCGGCTAACGCTGCAGTACTCTGTGACCCTAAAGGATGCGTTTATTTTTTTTTCCAAGCATAGACCCTGTAATTAATTTTCGAGTTAGCTTAGAAGATGTACATTGTGGAAGTAATGAAGTAATATTTACTCAAGTATAACAATTTAACAAAAAACAAGTGTCAAAAGAAAAATGTCAGGGGAAAACAGAAATTTCAATTCTAACTAGGAGCAAAGGTGTTTCTTCGCCAACAACAATGGCAAATCACAGTGTCTTGTGAGGTTGCAAGTGATATCCGTTCAGAAAAAGCTTTTATTTGAAGAGGCATTACAGAACCAAACACGAGAAAGCATACGGAAAAAACACGAAAATTCTAGAGAAGCAATTTTGAAATAATTGAAGGGTAACCAGGCCCGCAACCAGGGAGGCAACCGGGCAATTGCCCCCGCTTAAGAGATTTTATACTGAAGATGTGCTCCATGTTCGTAATTTGCAAAAGTGCTTTCCCAACTATGCAGCGGTCGAAAAGCGACACACGAAATAGAATGGCTGATGAAACCTGTTTGCGCCTGCTGACTACGGAAATTTTTAAGCGGACATTGACTTTATAACCAAAACCAAGAAACAAGAAATGGTTTTGTTATTTTGTTGGTGTGTTGTGTATCTTTTTTCTAGCAGAATATCTCTATTTTCGGTCGCAAACAAACGAACAGAAAACTTAAAAATTACCCTAGAATCAAAAACTGCGTTAGGCGTGCAGCAAAAATTAGGTCTATTAGAACAACAAACGAGTCTTTTAATTGTAATGGAGCTCCTCTATTTGCGGCCCGCAAATTTTTCCTCAAACCGTAATGTGGCCCTTGATGCTCGCGGTCTTGGACCACCCTGCAGTGGAACAATGCTCAGCGATAAACAATCTGAGCATCGCTTCAGCCCTTCAACGTTCTAAGTCTGGTCTTTGTAACTTAAAACTCAGAGTGCTTTTGCTACCAGCAGTTATGCTTTTCAGGCTCATAATGTTTCGGTATGATTGTATTATTGCAAACGCTGTAAAAGGCTTTTCTTGAATCATCAGGATAGGCAGTAGGCATTGAGCCAACTTTTACGTTCTGAACCTTGCAACCATATATGCCGAAACTTTTGGCAGCTTTGGTTTACCGGGAGTTTTTTTACCAGACATTACTACTCACTAGTGCAACTGAACCACTTGGAAATATCGTGTCGTGGGATGAAAACATTCTGCCAATGTTGCCTTTTGACCAAACGCGCTCACTAAGCACACAAGCAAATCATTTAAGCTTCACCAAGCTATCTAATTGCTTGCTATTGTGATACAAACATCTGCTTGAAGCAGCTTCGTTGCATCATAATAAAAATTCCAAATAATTGCAGGCAGTTGGTTGTGCTTTTTCCTGGTGTTACCCAATTAAAAACGTCATAAAGAGAAGTATATTTTTTGATGAAGAAGGTGTAAAAGTTTTCATCTTCAAAAACTGTTGAAACAGGTTTTTGGTCAGGAGTTTGTTACCTGCTAAACCTTCCAAACGGTTGGTAAAATCCTGCTAGAAAATCAGTTACCTGGTAGATTGGAAGTTTTACATTTAACAGTGAAAAAATCTTGCTAGATTTAGCAGCAAATCAGCTAAAATGGCAACACTGGGTGACCGCAATCTTATGCCTTTTTTTACGTAACTGTACAACAAGAATCAAACAAGAATTTCTAGACACAGACTTTTTTTATTGCAGAAGACCGCGGGGCCCCCAAAAGGGCGGGGCCCGTAGCAGTTGCTACATTGCTATTATTGTTAATCCGGCACTGCCCCCCAGTAGTTGTAAATATAACAGCCACATAATGAAAAACGCGTTTTCTTGCAAACTTTATGCGCAATCTCAATTCTTGTGTACAGTGGTTAAGTTTCAAACTGTCAACCCTGGGTGTCTACCATCCCAGCCGCATACCTCTTCTGCTCGACTACTATTCGAAGCGAGATTCGCGTAGCCCAGAGGTCTCCAAACTCTTTTATCCGAGGGCGACACAAGCTCTTACGCAAGGGATCGGGGCCGGACATCTTACGTATCGTGATTGTTTCGGGGTATGTTACATTCTGCCAAATTAACAAATTTTTCGGGAATTATTTTTTCATGATTGACAAAATGTCTTCGCTGACCGGATGTGGCCCGCGGGCCGTAGTTTGGAGACCCCTGGCGTTTTTGCAGTTGTGAACTGTGAACTGCGCTGACGTAGAACTGAGTGCGTTCTACTCACCTGTTTTAACGCGTTGCCAGATATTTTTGAAGTTATGAACTGCTCTGTCTAAGCGTTGAGTCCTGTGTTTTTCTCCGGTCCCCCTGACTTAGAGCGATGATAACTTATGTTCATTGCAGTAACATATTTTACAACAGCGAGTAACGATAGTGCGTGTAGAATAATATGCATGTTGTGTCAACAAACTTCGCCAAAACACTGGTTTGCAAACGTAAGTATGACGTCACATTGTGACGTCACAAACAGCGTATATCCAGTAACAATGATCACCACATACGCCACTGTTCAATACTATAATTTGCTAGGGGGACATACAATCAAGCAGTCGCCCCGGGCATCACCAGACCTCTGCACGCCGCTGGAGCTACGTATTCTATCTGATAATTAAATGAGTTGACACACAAAATGGAGCTGAACGGTGGTAGCACGTTTACGCTGAAAAGAAAGTAGCCTAATATCCGCACAATACCATAGGTTATCGTTGACACTGTTTTGTCATGNTCATTAATGAACACTAGGCTTAGATTTTCAGGTCATCGCAGCAAGTTACGCGGTAATCTACAAAAATCAACTATCAATTTCTCAATNTAAGTTTTGTGAACAGAACCAAACTGCTCATCGACTTGAAATTGCTGGAATGTGACACGGATTACCGATCGCAAGTCCGTTGGCGATGATTACTGTAGCGCAGTGGTCTTCAACCTTTTTTGTAAAATCGCCCCCCACAGGCACTTTGCTTGAAAATCGCCCCCCTTCCTACAATTTTTCTGAAAATGGTATTTTGTTTTGAAAATAATTCCGAGCTAAGGAAATATAAACGGGCAATCTAGTTAGCACAGAAGAAACCGAATGCAAATGATTTGTACGATAAATGTTATTAATTTCAAAAAAACAGCTCATTCCAACTAATGCGAACCTTGCGATGGTGTTTATCTGCAAGCTTTTTCAAAGCAGGTTGCAAGTTGTTCAGTTTAAATGGAGTTTCCCCGATCTTGCTCATGTCAAGATGATTGAGGTATTTACTACGCGTGTGCAGTACTTGGCAGAAACCTTGCTCAGGGAAGTACGTCATGGGAAACCCCAGTAATATTAGCTTCACTTTTCCTGAAAGTTGAGACGTTCCTGGATGGTGGAATCGTATTCGCTTATGCTAGTTAGCTGGCAAAAAGCTATTTCACCCATAACTTTCTACGCAGTGTAACTTTCGGCGTGATCTCCACAACAGAATGACTTCATAGC
>JGI24159J19872_10014553_pt1 | contig 10168 bp, 3 predicted proteins | sample Ectturendosymbi4_FD_19872 | JGI IMG/M metagenome (IMG submission 19872) | reverse complement strand
TTGACTCTATGCGTACCACAGTTTGTTGGAGGCCCCCTTGGATCTTGAGGCCCTAGGCTTAAGCCTATATAGCCTATAGGTAAATCCGGCACTGCCTAGGGATACATGCACCCCATGTTGGGAACCTCTGATCTATCAAAATACGTAGATTTACTTCAAACATCTATCGCTCTTTGGACTTCATTGAACAATAAGCTCACGTGCTTGTGACTGATTTCAACTGGAATGCACTGGGCAGCACAAAGAAAAAGAATGCTAGGTTTCATCCAGAATGCATGAAAAAGCACGTCTTCAAATCTATTCTGTCTTCGTTAGTATAGTTGTAAGTATCCCTGCCTACCCGTCACGCGGGCGACCGTGGTTCGATTCCCCGACGGGGAGCTCCTTTAAGTATTTTTCGCTGAGGGCAACAAAATTTTCTCATCCGTCCACTCTGATATTTGAATCATGCTGGTCTTTGTGAATAAAATGTTGTTCGTGATTTTTCTGAATAAAATTTCCTTGGTCGTGATGAATGAAACCAGAACAGTGAACCTGGCTCTATCTCTTTGTTGAGGCGATTTGAGACTGCATCAGTGCAACTTCTAACTTTACGCTAGCACAAAGCGCAACAAGAAATAAAAATCAAATTACAATCGACTGGAAACGACAAGAAAGCAGTCGAACAGTAGGCTGAGTATGGAAAACTGTTAATTGCTGAAAAAAGAATGTTTCAAGCCTTTCACGCTATCTCCGAAATGGTTCCTAATCGCTTACGCTGAAGTCTTGGAAACAGAACTCTGTACATACAGAAGAGTTGCGACTCAATGAAGCAGAGTCAAAAATAGTGCTCACAACTTTTCAAGTGGAGCCCTTTTACTCAATTCTCTTTCGAATTGGCAATCTTCTTTAACGCTTTTGACCGGCACTAGCTGTTACTGCCAGAAAGGTCTCCGAGGCCTTTCAAGAACCATCGAGAATAAGTATTTTTTAAGAAATATAGCGTCAATATTTTTTCAAATTACAAATTGAATAACCGAATTTTTCTACAAGCAACATAATTTTCTCTATGATTATAGCCAATGCCTTTAATTTGAATAAAAAGTGCTAAATCACATTATAATTTCACTGCAGACGAAATGGTTAGAGCACACGTTATATGCAGTGGGCAGCCAGGAATTTTGTTCGGGAGGGGCCAGCCACTGACGTCTTCAGAGTTCAAAATTTATAGCTGTTTTGCACAAAGATCATTTGAATGTAACAGCTCAAATTCTGGTTTATTACAACAGGATATGACGTCAAATATCTTCTACCATTCGGCGTCGAACAGTTGAAATTGATACAAAGCAGCAGCGAAAAATCTTAGCAAGTTTGTTTTGGGGGACATGGTCTCTTCGGCCTCATTCTAGCTTCGCTACTGGCAGAGAACACGGCCAACAAGTATTAAATATTTGCTGCCAAGCAATTAGTGAGCAAGTTGCACAGCGCAACGCACCAGGAAACAGCAGGCGTGTGCAGTCAGGGGAGCTGAAGACGCGGTCGCTTGCTCGCTCAATTTTGGACGGCAATTATTGCACCGTTGAGCAAAAATTGTCGTGACCGCGTGAAGCTAATTATCTGCGTCTATTCCGCTCAATTTTTTCTCTGACTGACTACGCGCCCGATCAACAGCCAACAAGGACTACACAAGGGCAAAGCACACGCATGCAATCCATATGCCGGCCTCTAAGCAATTAAAGCGGACCACTGAAAAGTTGTGCAATGACATCAGTGTTTTTTTCCACGTGTCTTTGAAACTTCCGTTTCAGCGCAATGGTATTTTCTCTGTAACATATTTCTTCACCTTTCAGCGTCACTGGCTTTTTCTACAGGTATTCGCATACGACAGCTGCGCTGCCCTCTCCGAGGACCCTGGCCTTTCACTCGTTCTTCAACCAGGTCTGTTTTCATCTTCCTGTTAAACTTACTCGCTCTCTCTTTGGAAACGACTGTCTCCCAATTAATAGTCTATCGGAGCAGGTGGGTAACACCGGGGTTTTCCGGAAGGCCGCCCAGGGCCGTTAATAGGAAAATAGACACATTGGGAAAATAAGACGTGGACCAAATAACCGCCCGGGCTGTTATACGGCAGTTGCATATTGCCTGCGTCTGATTCGTTTTGTTCATTCGTTTTGTTCTAGTGGTTTCAAATGTAGTAGGCCTTCAATAGCTATTGAAAAGGTGATCTGGGCCGCGATAAAAAAGTTTTCCGAACACTGGTGTAAGGTGACATCTGCAAATAGTATTCAAACTCAGTATAACGTTGACGTACCGTGTGAGGTGTTTCACACGAGTGCAAACTACCGGTAACAGCAACGAAAGACATCAGCCAAACAGCTTTAGAGTAGGCTACTAAGCAACAAGTTGAGTTGCATCGTTTACCCTGCTGGGCGCTGGCGGTAGTAAAATTCGTAAAGTAACTCCTTGTGTAGTTGTGGCAAAGATACTTTCCAGATAAATATTCTTCATAGCATGAATCTTTTTTCTCCAACAATGCGTAGGAAGCAAGTATGAGCAAAAGAACTAGGTACTCAAAGCGCATCTTGCTGAAACCTTTCAAATTAATTTTGCAACTCACTTACTGCTTTGAACGCTATCCATGGTAAACACAGATTCGGAAAGACTTGCCACCATGAGATTGGGATGTTTGAGTGTTCTCCAGAGCACCGGGGTGATGGTGTTGGATGACATAGTTTTAGGTTGGTTTGATTGCATATTGCTGCTTTCCTCATATTGATAAATGAATTTTCGGACAGTCTTGCTTTCTGCTGGTGTAATTGTGACGCAACAAGATCAACTTACCCATATATACCTCAAAATGATACTGGCTAGATTTTGTTCAAGAACATAAAGCCAAAGCAACTTTAGTTGGTCTTTAATGCTATACAGACTAAGAGTAACCTCCCTTTGTTACAGATATTGTGCAAAACTTTTCAGTTTTGTGAAGTTTTATATCATCCTAAAGTACAAAACTATGCATCATAGCTAACAAATGACGCTTGGTTTCACCGCAAATGTAGACAGCGGCATACATTTTTGAAAAATATTGAGGAACAAAGCTTCAAGCCGTGTTTGATCGATGTTTCCACTCGTTCTCAATGTTTCTGAGTTCCTACAACTTTATAAAAAACACGAAGTATTTTTGCTGGGTGCAATATTACAGCATGGAAGAGACTGTATGAAGACAGTCTCATAATGATAGGACTGGTCATATGGTTGATATCACAATATCTCGGACAAGGCCGCAGCCCGCAACCAGCTGATATTTTCGCGGAGCCAAAAGGGTTGTAACTTGATGGTGTACCTAACAAACAGACATATTTTTGAAAATTTCCTGTGGGGAAATTGCCTGTTTGCCCCCCCTGGTTGCGGCCTTGTCTCGAATTAATTTTGTCCAAACTAGGTCTGAGCTTCAACCCTGTGAGACTGTTTAGACTAGGGGTTCTTAACATTTTCTCTACCACGCTTCCCGTAAGTAAGTGTCCTTTGTTCCAAGCCCCCCTGACTTTAAATAAGTAATATGGACGGAACACTTTCCCATTCAAAAACTTTCCATGTTAGAATGCGTAAGGGCTCGCGACCCCTAAAAACTAATGACGCCCCCAAGTTAACAACCACTAGGCTGCCCTGGAACCGAGAACTTTTTTCACACTAGTTCTCCGCCTTTCCTCACGAATTAGCAGGATGATAAACTTCCTGCAAATCGTGTCGTGCGTTATTTAAAATTCATAGATTCAAGTTTTTCGGACGTTTGGCGGTGACAGTGGTGGACTTAGGGTTGGGGGGCTCGAGGCAAGGCTGAAAAGGGGGTCATCTGGTGATGTCATCATACTCAGCCAACCGTGATAAAACCTTTTGATCAAGCCTAGGGACCTAAGGATACGTTACTGAGTCTGCGGCATGACTGACATAACAGAAAATGAAAATACACCAGGGTATTCATCATAGGCTACACAACTTTAAAAACAGTTAAAGCTGGGAAGACAAAGCTAGCAAAACATAAAAGTTAAGTGATAGCAAGTTGGCTTCGCCCCCACTTCTCTAGTTTTGCGTTCCATTTCTCTGCATTCACCATCAATGTTCAAAACAAACTTCACCCCCTAAAATGCTTGGTTTCCTGAATTTGTTCACAGCCATGTCCTGAAGGGACTCCATGAAATCACAGGCAACAATCAAGCAGATTCAATTTTGAGACTTGTTTTGAAAAGTTTGAGGCTGGATGAATCAAAACTGCCCTCATCTTGCATTGACGTTTGAAAATTGTGCAAAAGTAGCAAATAATTCACCATATAGGCTACCTTTCTCCAACATTGCTACACTACATTATGACAAGCTTCATTCACTGACAGTGAAAAAATTATCATTTAGTATAAATTTTTGCTCTCATTTGATAGAGTCTTTTCAGTAAATTTTGGAACAAAATTTAACCCGCANTTTTTATGAGACGTTGAAGTTGGTTTGAAGCTTTACCTTATTAACACATTAGATTGGTGGGGGACCTTTGAAAGCAGAATACTTGCACATTGGAATTGATGATGGCGTCCCCTTTGAAAGCAGAACACTGACACATTACAGATGCTTTTGGGGGCCCGTTTGAAAACAGAGCAGGCTACTTACACATGTAGTTGCTACTGGGGGCCCTTTTGAAAGCAGAGTACGTACATACTGCAGTTTCTATTGGGGGCCCTTCAAAAACATAGTATAGCCTACTTACGCTTTACAAGGGCTGTTGGTGGCCCCCTCGAAAGCAAATTGTTGTTGAGGGTTCGTTGTAAAGAAGTTTACCTGCACATTACAGTTGCTGTTGGGGCCCTTTTGAAAGCAATGTACTTGCATACGATCTGCTTCGGAGTATATTATATGAGTGGATAATACGTTTTTCACCAAAATTGAGAAAAACTTACGTGCGAAGCACCTCGTTGGGGGCTCTTAAGAGGGGGGCCCGAGGCAAGTGTCTCGCTCGCCTTCTCTTAAACACACCATTGCGCAGTAAAAGGGGTTCAGCAACACAATGTAATAGGTTTTTGATGGTTTGCACCAATTTGTGACACGTTTATATTCAGGAAGCAAGTGGCCACTTACGCAGTTTGAGCGCAGCTTATGTCAGGGTTGAGCAAACCTGTCAGTGACAAGGGGGCATTTAAATATTTGCAATGTTACTGAGTAGTGCAGAGGTTCCCAACCTGGGGTACATGTACCCCTAGGGGTACATTTGTCTATTCGAAGGGGTACATTTAAGGTTACCAATAGAAGAGAAATATATATTTACATGTCTTTGGTTTCCAAATATTTATACATATATCAGCGAATATTATTTTTAAAAGCCGTTATATGCTTATTTTTAAATATATCTGTGATTAATCATGATAAAATATTTTGTCATAAGAAATTTTAGGGGTACATGTCCATCTGTCAAAATGCTGAAGGGGTACATGCTTATCTTTCGAAATGCTGAAGGTGTACATGCTCATCTGTCCGAATGCTGAAGGGGTAAATGGTTAGAGAAAGGTTGGGAACCCCTAGAGTAGTGTATCAGGTAAAATAATCAAACCTTAAAATGACAAAAATATCAGGTTGCATTTGCAGCGTTGGTTTGTAGAGATGAGCAGGTCCGTAACCAGGGGGGGCGAAGTCCCCCTTACAAAATATTTTGCCCCCTGGAAAAATGTGTTGTACATAGCTTGAAAGTATTGGACATAGTTTAAAAAATTTGGACCCCTTCCAGAAAACTCTTTGCTACCCATGGTGTCCCAAGCTGGTTACGGGCCTGGAGATAAGATTTTCTCAAACAACAGCGCAGTTGCTTCAAACTTTTTTCGAGATAAATTGATTTAATTTGTCATATAGGCATCACAGCACGTTATTAGTATCAAGTTTTTACGCTTCGCGTGTACAGCACTTGTTTTAATGTCAAACTCAAGTGACTCAACTTCCTCATTGTTACAGTTAATCCTCGGACAACAAAAAATAAAGAAGTTGGCAGTAGCTGTGTGAAATTCAAAAAATCTGCAGACTAGTAGTGCATGAAGTTCGTAGGAGGAGGCTAGCTGCACAAAGGTAAAGCTTTCATGCTGAATCTCATGCTTTCATGCACGTTCACATAAATAAAAATAAATCCCTCAAACTTGTTGCTGCTGCACCGGAAATAAAGGCTGGTATTAGGAAATAAAGGCATGATTTCGATTATATCAGCCGACAAATTTTCAGGTCTTAGTTTCAAAGCTTCGGGTCTCCGCATTTCCTGTTTTTTTGACGAAGTTTTGGTCTAGAAGTCTGAACCAGTTTTCGGTCTTCGGGTTTTAAAGTATTGACTAAATCACTGGATCAAACATTAGGCTTTAATGTTTACGGTCAGGAAAGAATGGTTTTCAGTCCACTCTTCATTAAAACATGGCATTCGTCTTTCATTGTTCNTATGTTAGAAAGCTTCGAATGTACATCATTTTGGGTAAACTTTCGCATACAGGCTATAATAGAAGCTACAGTCAAGCAAAACCTGGATGCTGGCCATCAATATAAGCAAGGCACGAATTGAATATCATGAGGAAAACGACGTCTGTACAGAATATAGTGCATTTTAACTTCGAGCACTGGATTTTAATTCCATGAGGCCATAAGACCATGCAAGTCTGTCTTGGGGAAATGGCATCAAGTCTGAAATACTTTCTGCTTTTAAATGCAGCGTGGGTGTATCAGAACTCGGTGGACAGCACGCAGGAAGCAGTTTGTCACCCACCAAGGACGCCGGAGCAGCGGTAGGGCAGGAGAAAATAAAAAGGTTGAGGGCAAAAGAAACTTGGAAAAAATAAAAAATATGTTTTTTGTTCATCATGATATTGTTATGAAAAGTCAACTCCGCTCACGTTGCCCCACTTTTAAAAGGGCAGTGATGGCAACGCCCCCTTCTCCGGCGTCAGTGGCGTAGTCAGCCCAAAATTCTGGGGGGCCAAAATGTTTGACTTTAGACGAGCAACAGTATCTTTGTTTGGCTAGATATGCTAAAATGTTGCTCCCCCCATGGCTACGCCTATGTCCGGCGTTCTTGTCTCCGACTGGCCTGCACTAGCGCGTGATAAACCTTTTTTTGTGAAAGTGAAACTCGTCCAACTACAGTAACACGTAATCTATTAAGTCCTTTGTGGTGCATGAACCAGTTTACAGGCAAACATGTTCTGACCAAGTCAAAGTTCACCTCTAAGTGCAGTGCTGCAATGTTGCATCAAAACCGAATCTCTCGGACAATAATGCATCAGTTCTGAGTGATCCACACTGGGTTTCTTACAATTCCACGTTTGCAAAGTGTACGCAGAAAACTATGGAGCGCCCCGTAGGAAAGTGCAACACAAGCCACGCTCTGCATATTGCTTGTTGCAGTGACAAAAACCGCCAGGCCGTATGCATGCGGTTGGTTTGTTTACGCTTTTACGAAACTGATCTCTTCCGTTTCATGCTATGCTCACGCATTACACGTTTCGACCATGGGCGTCGGAAGGATTTTTTCCGGGGGGGAGGCACTAGGGGATTTTTCTAAAATTTTTCTAGGGGGCGCAAAAGTGGTGAAATTTGTTTTTTTCCACTCGAAACTAAGAAAATAATTTTTTTTGCGGAAATGTTTAGAATCCTGGGGGGGCCCAAGCCCCCCCATTCCGACGCCCATGGTTTCGATAACCACTGCCTCCAAGTTGCATGCTTCTACCCAGTTGCGTAACTAACGGGGAGCAAGCCGCCCCCCTGGCAAGTTAAATGTAAAAACTGGGCCCCCTTTATCTGAAATTTTGATATTTATTATTATTTTGGTTTTCAGTTGGATGCTGTTCTTTTGCGTTTTTCGGGGTGTTTTCGTCTTTTTAGCCAGTTTAGACATGCACAACATCCGGGTTCACTATCATATCTAAACTTTGATCAGAGTGTTGGCTAGCAGTCCCCCTACGGTGGCCAATGGGCCCCCTTCAGCTAAGTTTTGCCCTCCCTGGCCCAAACCTCTAACTACGCCAGTGCTTCTACCAATCACATTTTGTAACATGTATCACCACCAAAATTGACCCTGCTTTTAACGAGTTCTCCATCTTGCTCAACAGCATTATTGCTGTCTGAACAACTTCTTGAATTGAGCTGCTTCCTTGTAGATTTTTACTACCTGCAGCTTTTATTTTGACCAGACATTTACTGCGCAAAGTAAAAGCTCCTGTAAATCAAAGAGCGAATATTATAAACTGGATAAAACAATGCGCAGTTTCGCTCTTTTCATAATAAGGTCTGACAAACTTTATGAACAAGAAAGACCATTTTCTTCTGTTACAATTCAAGAAATGTTAAAATTATGGAACTTTCTAATGTTCAGGTAAAAAAGAAGTGGGCCACTGAAGAAGTACTTTTTTGTAGTCTAAACATATAGTACTTATAGACATTAAAATCTTAAGTAACAGCTACAACATTAGTGCACTATCAACCAGCAGGTTTGAGACCGAATGAAAGTACTCTCCCCGGGTTTAGCAAACATGATTTCAGATGAACTTGGCCTTTCACATATCAAAAACGTATTTTCAATAGCTTATAAAATAAAGCTACAATAAACTTTATAAATTAGGATAACAAGCCGGTCCATAGCCAGGTTTTAAGGTTTGGTGCAGCAAAATACATTTTTAGGAGAGCAAGATTTTTGCTTTTTTATGTTTTAAAACAAATTTTCCTGGCCACAACACAATTTAGGGAGGCACTTCCCGCGAATGCCCCCCTGTGGCTACGGGCCCCTAACAATCTTGTACAATAAAATCGATACATTGCTCTGGGATCTGGGTTTTTGCGTGTTGCGGATCTTTCATGCAGTGTGTAGGCTACTGACCACCACGCTTTCCAAGGTCAGAGGTTCCACATCTGGCGCGTCATTTTGAGATTGCAAGGACGTCGGAGGCTTACGTCTATTGTTACTACTATACTACCAAGAGATCTTAGAAAAACCTGTTCATACTCAATCGATGTACAGTACTGTAAATGAGTCTGCAACTGCTTAAAAGCATTGTGTGCAGGGACGAAACAATAACTAAATTGATTTCAGCAATGAGGTAAGAGTCGAAAGACAAGCGCACTTAGCTGTTTCAAACACAACACCACATTTTGATGTGCTATGTCACAACAGACAAGCTAATGAATCGTCTCAACAATCTTTGAATATCTTTGCGTCAGGAGTATTTTACAAGTTGGGGACCAGTGTGTTGCGGTTCAGCGCTGTTGCAAATAATGTTGTTTTCTAAAGTAGCCCACTGCGTCAACTGTGGGTCAAAACAAGCAATGTAGTTCCCCGATACGCAAAAACCATAAACTGGCACCCTTACGGACAAATTGCTAGTTGCTACATACGCTTGTCTTGTCTTTGTATTTCGGTATTTAACGCAGTTGCAGGATGAATATTCAGGCATGACAAGTTTGTGTTCAAGATGTGGAAAGTTGTGATTTTGAATGTGTTTANGANTGGTATCAATGCTGCGCCTGTTTTTTAAGTTGTGTTCTTGATGTTTTTAACAACCCGGGGGCTACTCCGGCATACGGGCTTTGCCCGAGTCTTCGATTTATTTCGAAGAACGCGAGCTTGCTTGCTTTGTATGTTTGTGCCATCAACCACGGTCCCACTCCACTTCACTAAGTTGTTAACTCGGGCTCTTTCCTTTGGGCCTTGTCACTGTTAAAATTTTCGTTCCGTGTCTGGCCTTTCGCGTTCATGTTGCAGGCAGTGTTCCCTCTACAGTGAGCAACTGCGCAAATGCTCAGTACCACCACACTATTTGCGCAGTGAAATCTCATTCTCGCGCACTTTAAACATTCCAAATTTGCTATCGTATATTTCATAGCCCTTTTAACGCTTCACTCGTTGTGTGTCTCATGGTTGCGCAGTCGCATGCTCACTAAAAAAAAGTTTGCTCAGTGTAAAACTTTCTCAGGGGCAACACTGGTTGCAGGTGACCTGAATAAAACAATATCGTTCGTAGCAGGCGTCCACACGACTTTGTCCGCTCGCGCTTTACTCGGGCTCATCCAATAGAGTCCGTCCTATGCAGTTAAGTATTTTTTGAAACATAATTCATATCGGACTGAATGTTTTTTGAAGCAATGGATTTGTATAGAACATTGGATTTGAAGTTCAATCCAATGGACA
>JGI24159J19872_10014552_pt1 | contig 10169 bp, 5 predicted proteins | sample Ectturendosymbi4_FD_19872 | JGI IMG/M metagenome (IMG submission 19872) | reverse complement strand
TAGTGTCTGTCATAAAACCTTTAATATAAAAAAATTAAATAAATTTACCAAAAAATGCATTTTTTACAACTCATTTAAAGTCAGGGGGACGTGAAACGAAGAAAAATTACTTAAGGGGGGCGTGGTGAAAAAAAGGTTAAGAACCACTGTGCTAGAGTGTTTTTTACAAAAAGGGCGCACCACGGTTGGCTGAACATGATGACGTCACAGGGTCCTCAATGGTTAAACTAGCATCCGGCCCTGAACAAGGCTGATGGTAAACAGAATGAAGACAAGTTTTGCGCAGCATAGTATTGTCGTAACTCCCTCAGCTAACCGCATGAAGTAAGCCCAATATAGACACGTTTTTCCACGCAAAACTCACGAGAAACTTTTCTAGCTGATTTAACTAACATACAGAGCTTCAACAAGCAATCTCTGTTTGCGGGAACCAAACTTTGCATCCAATACTGGCATTATTGCCATTCATTGGAGTTCTGGTGTGTCAGGCGATCTTGCGAGCTTTTTGTCAGCGGAAGATTGAACATCAAGCAAGAACTGTTCCTTCCGTTTTTGTACAAAATACTCATACTCTTGCTCGCTTTAAGTCAGTATTTGGCCTCCTTCAAACTTTGGGCTTGCTACGCTGCTGCTTGTAACCACTCTCATGCAGACGGCCTGCCTCACACGCCCAGCCATGTTCATCAGTATCAAGCCTTTCACACAGCACTTTCTTACTTGATGTTCTATTTTCCACTGGCAAAAAGCTCGCAATAACGCAAGACACAGCAAAACTCCGACAAAAAGCATTGTTGCCATTCTTATATTGCGTAGCGAACAATACTATCGTGTTGTTACCTTACTGATACGAGTTTAGGAGACGTTTGCATTTTCACTCGTTTCAAATTTGGTGAAGTTATGCCTCTGCGCAGTTTCGCAAATTTTAAATTGATGATGAATTGTCACAGAAAGGCGATGCGCGGGGCTCCCATGACCTATGCGTAAATCCGTCACTGGGCATCATGTTCCAGCGTGCGCCAAATGTGGTAGTCTTACCGGTAAGAGATAGTACAGTATGTTTTGCACGACTCACTTTTTTGCCTGCTAGCTTGTTGCGTGTGTATTGTGCAGCTACTGTGCATGTGGCCGTCTGGAGTATCAAGGACGTAAGGGAACCCGTATACTTGGTGCATTGCTTTAATAACAGGTAAATTGCAAGGAAAGTGAAGGCAATTTGCGCTCCGCAGGTAGGCTTTTCCTTGTCATCCATGTTATTTTACAGGAGTTTGTTTGGAACTGCAGCTATGCTTGATGATTTTCTGGCCGAAGTCAACTCGAAGGACACCACTCCGGATGCTCGCTCCAGGACTCCTACGCAATTTTGGATACAAATTTCCAGACCTTTTGCAGCTTTTTTCTGGACTATACCCAGGCTGAATACAGGCACTATAATGGTTAATGTGATGAAAAGTAAAATGATCGATCTTATCAGGAATAGCAGAGCAAGATATTGCCAGAATACATGTGAAAAGGTTCCTAACAGACCAAAAAAATTTTTTTCCAGACGTTTCCAGGCTGGAAAATGACCAAACCTTTTTCCACACTTTTTCAAGACTCTGTAGGAACCCTGTCGTTCGATACAGGGTAAAAAAAACTCGAATTCACTTTTCGGTCACGATAATTTCAACAAGGTACAACAATAAATTTTGTTGGCTTGCATGTTTTCAATCGTGTTTGGCAGTGAGACATTTTTGACATGCAAACAAACACAACCCCCTGTGCGTATCTAAACAGAAAAACAGCAGGTAATGCTCACAAGTCTGAAAAGTCAAGTGCTAGAAAATATACAGACCTCGAAAAAGACAAGGCATAGGGTTTAAAAAATTACAGAACTATACAAAAATAAGCAATTCAAAGACACCAGGAACATATTCTGAAGGTTTGGGAAAAAACAAAGTGCAATGCGTGTGAAGCCAAGCGGAAAAACAATGCGCACTGAAAACAATGATTGGAGATTGAGAAGAGACAGCACTATTTGAAGATGGCTTAAAATTGTTTGTTACCATCCAGTTTATGATGAACTGCTACTGCACAAACAGAGATAATCTGACAAGCAAGGTTTGAAATACACATTGAGATCAGCGGGAACCTACAGCTGCTGTACTCAAAACAAGGTGCACAACTTGTCTAGTGTCGCATTACGAATACATACGTGCTACATCATCGTGAATACAATACGTGCTATATATATAAGTTCCATTACAAAAGTTATTGTTGGGATTGAATATTGCAATCGCATCGCTGAACCAACCACTGGTTCAAACGAGTCATGAAAGAAGCGCACAAATACGATCGACACAAAAAATACCTTCACCTTGCCAGATTGTGATAAAGCACTGACACAACAAATTGAACTGACACTGGGTACACTACTGTGGTGTAATTTTCTGGAATGCTCGGGTAATGACTGGCAATCATATTATTAGCGCGCCCTGCTGGAATGCAGCCTAGGGCAGCCACGCCCATCGAACCCCTGCCAACGTCTCTAGTTAGTTGTCCCAGGCAAGTTTCAACTTGAACAAACGAACATAGTTATATTGAACAAACTTGATCTGGCCCGAAGAAGACAACAGATCTTCCAATCTGCTCTGTAGAGTGTGTAGCTTAAAATCGTTTCGTTCTTGCTGCGCTACTGTGCTCGCTTGAAGTTGCAGTGTATTAAAACCTGATTTACTCTGCGACAACACCTGTTGTTTGCTGCGGGCCAGATCAACTACTAAAAAAAGGAATGAAGTGAGCACCGACAAAACGTTTTGCGAAAGACACTTTCGCAAGCAGACTTAAACTTGCAGTGTTGCCAAGTTCGAATGAGCGAAGCATTATTTCATCATCAATTCGTAAGAAAAGGTTTAAGGCGAAAAGGCTTTACGCACAAGTTCCGGTCGTTCACTACAATCACCTGTAAACAAACACTCAACAGATGGTGGCCTTACACATGGGCATCGGCAGAAATTTTTCCACGGGGGGGCAACATCCACATTTTGCTTATCCGTTTCAGGTTTCAATACAAACGGACGTTCACAAAACGCTTTAAATGTTCGTAGTCCAAATTTCCGGGGGAGAATGCCCGTTTTGCCCTCCCCCATCCTGTGGACGCCCATGGCCTTGCAGGAATCTTAACTGGCCTAGAGCGGGGTTTGCAACGGCGAGAAGACTTTCCGCACCAACGAGTAAAATTTTCTTTTCTCCTACTTCACACACACGTCATTAACGCACTGCTTCTGCTGATATATGGTCTGATACACTCTGAACCGAGGTGTGACCAAGTTAGTTCGACTTGCCGATGCTTGACATACAGAAAAAACGTGGTGTTTGAAAGTCGGATCAACACTACAGTTTGGTGCCCTCGATCCAGCATTACTTTAGGAGCGCATAACGGTAACTCCAAACAAAATTCTTACATTAAAAAATATGCGTATGATTCTGAAACAAGGTGACAGAGGACTACCTGACGAACGCAGGCGAAACAATCCAACTACAAAAACGCATTTAACAAACGACATAACTGATAGGCCACATGATAATGCGGTAGCGAGAACGCTTGAAAGATTTGAGCTCAAAGCAGGAAAACTGAATGAGCAGTTTATATGGGCAATTGGCCTAAACACTATTCAAAAGCACTCAAATTGGCTTATACGCTGCAACGTGCAACAAAGGAAAACTGAGTAAGGCATTATCTGATGATTGTCTACAGGGGTCACTGCTCTCATGGAATAACGCTAAATCACGTTTGCACGTATCCTTGCCTGTAATTACGGTATGGCTCAGATTCAGAAGGCGATAATTGCACATTAAGGGCCGGTTGCATATCGCATTGAACGTTTTTTTTGGTGAACCAGCTTATGTTTACTGTACAACATGCTAAAATATTGATGGAAGGCAAAACTGCGAAAGGGCGAGATGCCAATGGACGAATCATTCGAAGGGGTCGTGCTCCAGCAAACCACGTGGAACAGGTTGCGTTATGAACTGTTTTTATCGCAACTATGACACATTTTATGCCATTCAATTGTTTGAATTGCCATCTGGGTTGTAAGCCTGAGACATGCCTACAAACAAACAAAATAGACAAATGAATAAGTGAACTCCAGCAGTTCTCGCTACGATGCGAGTTTCATTTTTCTGTATCATAGCGATTTGATTTTGTTTGTCTTCATCTGAGTCGAAATCGTTTACAAGCGCAACTGATCTACGCGCAATGCCAAAATACTCGAGAGCTTTCGCGTAACTTGATCGTTTCTCTTCTGCAAGTCCGAGGTTATTGTAAAATGTTGGGAGGAGCACATGGGGAGGAGCTTCATCACTGATGTGTTGCTCGCTCTGGTAACCAAAAAATCGTAAACCTTCGAAGTTTAGCTTTTCGGCCTGCTCTGATTCACCCAGTAAGTCAGCTACCCGCTCCACCCAATGAACGCACCATGGGATATACTCCCAGTTTGCATCGTAATCTTTTACAGAATCTTTCATCTGCAGCATCATATCAAAAATTATATTTCTGACAAACGCCTTCTGGTAATTTGCTTCAGGACCTTCTTCCAGTGCAAATATGACAGTGCTAATGTTTTTCAAACCACGAACGCACACGGCCAGTCCATCAATCACAATTTTAACAGACTTTTCAATGCAATACCAAAATGATGCGACTAGGAAGCAAACTGCAGTTTCCAAAAGCAACTTTCTATCTTTTTCAAGCTCCATGGCAAGACTTCCCAGTTCCTCAGACTTCGTTTCAGGAAAATTGTGACTTATTAGCGCCGAGATCTTCAGCACTGCACAAGTGAACGACTGGTAATTTTCCCTTTCCACCATAATCAGACATTCTTGAATCTGTTGACTGACTTCAAAGGCATGCAGGTCTCTAGACATGCTTCTAGCCAGATTCAAAGCATCATTAACTCCTCCGCGACTGCGCGACGCAGCGTCTGCACACAGAACAAAATCATCAGACTTTAGGCAGCAAAATAACAATCACTGTACTGGCCAGAGTGGTTTACAAGAATATTTCATTCAGTTACCCATCGCTACAACTGCATATTTTGCATGGTACTTCAAGTGTACCCAGGAGAGTGCTTAAGTTGTTCAAAACTGCACTTGTATTTGGCTGAAATTACAAAACATGCGAGTTTTCTAAATTCTTGTTGGAAAAACATTTGAACTACCACCAAATTTTGATATAAACACAAATTTTTTCAGAAAAAAACATTGTTTCAGGGCCGCGGGGGGGGGGCAGTCAGGCAACTGTCTACCCGAAATTTTTCATGATCTTCATCTAGTTTCTCAATTGAGTTTGCATTTTGCATAAATATTTAATTAGCAACGTTACATTGCAACAAACAGTAAGCCAGAACATTTTATTTTGTGCTAAAAATATATGCAACACTTTGATTAATGGTGAGTGAAGTAATGCACTCGAAAAATTTTTTATTTAAGAGACCAATAAAAAAATTGTATTCGCTTCTTAATGCAGCACCTCCTTTTTTCCGTTTATTATACAGTTTTAATTTATTTTGAGACTTCGCCTGACAGCGCATGGAACGCTGTTGTTGCATGCACAAAATTGCTTGATTTTGATCTCATGCGGTGAAGTGCAGTGGGAAGAAACTGCATCAGCCTCAGGCTGGCTTTAACAAAATTTTAAGAATTTTGCACTTTCAATTAATCGTTCAGACTGTGGGTTACAAAAATTTTTTTTCGTCAGGTTAGGTTTTGGCCAACAGTGCTTAACAATACTGGCTTTTTTAGACACGAAGTGCTTGGTCGTCCTTTTTATATGAAGTGCAGTACGTAAGTAGTATGATCACAAATTATGTGTTACAGCCACTTGGAGTGTCACTGCTTTTTTTTGACATTTTGAGTGCTTTTGATTACGTTAGCATGAAGTAAACATACTTTTTATCCAAACATCGACCAATGATCAAAACCTTAGTTTGACATGCACCAAAATAAGTATTATGATTCTAGGGTTAGTTGCAGTATGTTACAGTGTAAAGCACAATACACAAAAACTGATTAAGCAAATGCGGGGCCCTAAGCCATCGAAAGTTTTCAGAGCTTGGTGGTTGCTACAGTTCTGATCAACTGTAATTGTGAATAGGCGCTTATTATGCAACAGTCTACAAATTAACAGTGATAAAATTTTCAGTTTTTTGAAGCATTTGCCAACATAAACATTTTGCCAGTAAACTGACCTCACAATTTCTTTCAGCACACTTGGCCACATGAAATCAAGCCGCCACAATTTTGTAAAACACCCAGGTTGAAAAGGGTCATGAGCAAATTTTCATGTAGTTGAACTTAAAAACGCACATTTGAAAAACACCTGAAATTGCTCTACCTAGTAGCTAGTTAGAAAACATTTCTACTGCAAGATTGAAAACTTTGTGTTTATCGCACCTGCAGAAGTTTTGTTGCGGGAGGACAACATTGACATTTTGCTTATGGGCTTAAACCATCTACAACAGGTACACTATGTTTGAGGTGCTTTTTCTTGTCTGTGCTGGCTGAACATCACTTCTCAATGTTTTGTATGAAAATATTTTCAGCACTTAGACTATAAGAAATGCTTTTTCTTTTCATAAGCTACCTAAGGGTCATTCTATTATTTCAACAAATGTTTTGCAATTTTGTTACCCATACTCTGAGATTTTCACTATTTTCAGGTATGCTATTCTTTGTAAAATTCTAAGCAAAATAATAAAAAATTTCGAAGTTGGTCCATCAGTTTGAGATATGGGTGTTTAACGTTTTGGTCATCACCAGATGATGCAGAGTGCTCCAAAAACAAAATGCTGCCTTTTTGATCCACTGATCCTACAATATCATATGCACTTTTTCAAGCACTTTGTACAAGTAAGTCATAATTTTAGATAATTATCACAAGACTACAGGTGAAAAAAATGTAAAAGTTAGACACTCCCGCAAAAATATTTCAAGCCATTAAGTAGATCTGTATGTTTACGAGACTATTGGACAATTTAATAAAGTCAGAACACCACGCACGTTTAAAAAATGAACAGATGAATTATGAACACTCAGTACAACCGATATATATAGCTTTGCACTCAGAAGTCAGAACTAAACCTTAACAATGAAAATGTATTTTAATAAGCCATGTAGTCTTACACTGTGTGTAAAAGGCAAAACTGCAGTTTGATTAAGCTCTTCACTGAGGCGCATTAGTCACACTCTCAGTCTCACACTAACAATATATTTTTAAAACTTGTGGAAGCATTGCTATAGATTGCTTCATGGCTTCTTGCATGAGGATTAAACGTGTCATATTATTTTTCTAAGTAACCCTGATTATACTTCAGGTACACTTTAGGTATTTCCATGCTGCTAAAAAGAGAACAAGCAACAATCATACCTCGCAAATACTTCGCATTATTAAATGCTGTAAACAGTCTTGACCTGTGCCTTAGCAAACTCATAGCAATCCAGTTAAGAATAACTACAACTGTAAAAAGCAGTTAGAATTTTTAAATGGGAAAAAATAGTATTATTGCTAACATTACTGCAGATATTACCACCACTGTTTTCACTATGTTCATAAAAAACCCTTGTGAACACAAAAAAAATCTGTTTAAAAAAACTTAGTTTTCGGGCTGTTTCACAATGCCAAATTGAAATACTGCTTGGCTGACAACCAACTGCAATATTGGAAGTGCAAAAAAGCACACAAGACAGAACTGTGCAGAATTTCCAACCTTTTTCTCATGTGGCAAGATGTCTTTTTGATACAAACACCATGATCAATCACTTTGCTGCCAATGACAACACTGTCTCATTTTATGACCACGGTTCCCACATATTTTTAAGTCATTTTCCATACTTTTTCGACACGATTTCAATGTTAAATTAAAAAATTCCAATACTGTTGCAACCTCTCCAGTGGTGTTGCATTGATTGTGTGATTTACCACAAACAAGATGTGCACGAAGAACAAAAATATATGTATGTGGCGCGAACAGCAATAATAGAGTGATCTCGTCAGGTGATCTCTATTGCTGCTTGCTGCCATGGTGCGAAGCTTTGCGCACAAGCCGCTCGGGATTTCCGATCGTAACAATACCATTAGTTTTCTTCATTTTTTAAAGTCTTAATCATGAAACTTAATTTTGCACATTATTACATAATGAACTGCTTTGCCTTTGGTGAAATTCTGCTCAAATACTTCAAATTTCTTTTCCATTTAGAATTTCCATACTTTTTTAATATTTTTTGTACATTTTGGCCAAAAATTTAATACTTTTTCAAGTTCTTGAAAACCGATTTTGAAATTCAACACTTTTACAATACTGCGTGGGAACCCTGTATGACAGTCACAAAATAAACACATTTTCATTTACAGTATCAACATTTGACTGGTGTTTATTTGGCTTTTAAAATACAATCTGTTATGGCAAAAACTTTTTCGAAGAAGTCTGCAACAATCTCACAAGCTACCACATAGCCCACTGGTTTGGAAGCACTATCATAGTGCAACACAGATTTGATGATTTGTAATGTGCTTCAAGTATGTGAAAATCCATGCATTTAATGCAAAACATTAAAAAATATTTCACTTGCCACATGACACTCATGAAAGTCAAAGTTATCTAAAATAAATCACCAAATTTTGAATCATATTTAACAAAAATGCCAAATAGTTTTCACATATTCATAATACCTGCTGTGAAGTGTATAATGTCTGCATTCCCACATGCAACACAGATTTAAGCATGCGTAGCAACAGGGCCGTTGTCAGTGGTGTCCGCCCCCCTCATTTGAAATCTGAGCCCCATTATTTCATGTTTTGTGCCCCGGTTGCTGCATATATCCAATATTGTATTTGAAAATGTGCTCCTCCTTGTGGTTTTTGCCCCCCCATGCTGCGAAATCCTGGTGACGGGCCTTCACGGCAATAGTAAGGAAAACAAAATTACATGGAAGAACATAGATATAATACGTGGCGGAAGTAGAAAGCGGTATGCTTGATGATGCTCAGCTCAGGCGATCACTTTGACGCAGTGCTGCCAGACAGGAATGNGAGATCATAGATGATAATTTCAATAAAAAGCCAAACAGTGCTAAAAGCAGGCCAGAAAAAAACAACTTTGTGGTATTGTTATTCCTTGGTCACAAACGAACATCTAAATCACAAGAATATCATTAGAAACTTGTTTCGAAATTGACATTGAGTCTCGCTTGGCCTTGTGCTGGAGCTCATCACTGATCTGATGTTTCTGGCTTTTCATAGATTGTGACTGTGAAATTGCACACTTTTGGTACAAGAGTGCCACAGTTTGCACACTGATCCATCGTCAGCTTTCTGCACCCATGCAGAAGTCTTCTCCCATTCACTCCTGCACTTACAACCAGAATCAGAACCCTGTCACTTCCTAGACATAATTGCTGCATTTTGATCGTAGAGAAGCAGAGTTGAGCCTGCTTAGTGCTTACAACACACTACATAGCAGAGATGAGCGGACTTTTAACTTTTTTAGTCCGAGTCCAGTCCTGATAAAATTGGATCCGATCTAATCCTGATCAACAAAATTTTTGAAAATCATCAGTACAATCCAGTCCTGGTCCGCCAATTGAAAATCATGTATTTTTGTTTTGCCTCATGAGGCAAAAAGACTACTGGAGCTATTTTGCCTTTAGCCAAATACAATTGGTTGAAGGCAAAAAGTTCCAGTGGTGCTTCTGCCTCATGAAGCAAAATAGATACAGCTGTTGCAACCTCTCCGGTGGTGTTGCATTGATTGTGCGATTCACCACGAACGGGATGNGCGCGAAGAACAAAAATACATGTATGTGGCACGAACAAGCAATAATGGAGTGATCTCGTCGGGTGATCTCTATTGTTGCTTGCTNCCACGGTCCGAAGCTTTGCGCACAGGCCGCTCGGGATTTCCGATCGCAACAAAATGGTGCTGTGACCAGGATGTGGAGGTCGTGCGGAGTTCAGCCTTCACACAAAGAATGTGGGATCGGTGTGGTTCGTTGTAAAAAGGAGGGGATGTTGTTGCAACCTCTTCGGTGGTGTTGCGTTGATTGTATGGTTCACCACAAACGGGATGTGCGTGAAGAACAAAAATACATGCATGTGGGGCGAACAAGCAATAATAAAGTGATCTCATCGGGTG
>JGI24159J19872_10014551_pt1 | contig 10169 bp, 15 predicted proteins | sample Ectturendosymbi4_FD_19872 | JGI IMG/M metagenome (IMG submission 19872) | reverse complement strand
CTCAGGCGGTCACATGGTTTGCCACAGACTGTAACGTGCAGCGGAAAAAGTCTAGCTTTGCCAAAGTGAAATGGAGTAATTCGATAAAAATTAACACTCCAAGCTGAAGGAGTGCTGAAGGTTTGATACAGTGGTAACATTGCTCAAACCAGTGACCTCAAAGTCATCGAAAGAGAAGGATCAATTCGCAATGAGGAGAAGGTCCATAGGGCTAAGAGCCAGGAAGTGAAATATGAAATACATAGGGGTTTTGATGATTTGTTATTAATTGTTATGCAAAAGACTACTAATGCAGCCACACACCACTCTTGTGTATCTAAACGGGGGAGGGAGCTGCACTGGCTTGGGTAAAAAATGTAGCAGGCCCCAAAGCGGCCTGAAATCAATCACTGAGATTTATATTTTCACGAAAGTAAGGGGCGAGTGTGGGCCACACAAATAAATTAGCCTNCAGGCTGCTTGTTTGAAGCGCCTGAGTTTAACCGTAACTGGGAATAANCCTCCAAATACACCTACAGTTGTGGTCGATACCATGATTTCCCAATCATTTCTTTTGTTATNATTTCTTTCAGAGTTTTTGGAAAACTATCTCTGGATGTTGTTTGCTCTGCTGCATTTGGTGTTAATGTTTACGGAGAGGTAAGTGCATTAGATATTTATATATAAATGTTTTTGCTTATCATTGCTTGATGTAGGCTATTGTTTTATTTATCATCAAAGACCTTCTGAAGCTAGTCGCTCGGACACACAGGATGTACCTTTGAGGAAGGAAAATACCATCGCTGCTGCCAAGGTTTTTTCCTAGCTGTCAAAACATTGAAGGCTGGGAAGGTTGCAGGCTGTGATGAAATCCGATCTGAAATGCTCAAAGCCTTGAATCGTGGGGTTTTTGACTGACTCATGTGTGTCAAGTGGCCTGGTACTCTGGAAAAGCACCGAAAATTTGGCAAACTGCGGTGATCATCCCCAGGCACAAGGAGACAGGAGAGTGTGTAAGTAACGTCCGGGGCATTTCTCGCCTTAGCCTCATGGAAAGGTGCATGCCAAGTGACTTGAAAAATAAGTCCCGCAAAATAATTGAAGCAAAGCTGAACGGTACCCAGTGCGGCTTTCGTCGTGGCCGTAGCGATACGGGCCAAATTTTCACTCGTTGATAAATGTTCGAGAAGTCTTGCGAGTATGCCAAACATGTCTGCACTTGTTTTGTCGACCTCGAGAAAGAATACGACCGGGACCCTCGGATATCTTACTAGAGTATTGCTGAGTACGGTTTTGACGGCTGCCTCTTGCTGCCCCGGTGGTTGGTGCATTCCATCCTGTCTCCGTTCTTGTGAGCTGACCACTTCAGTTTTCCAGCCCTTGGGTCCCCTTCCACAACGCCAGGTGCTAGACTCAGACGAGTTAGCCAAAGAACGCTTTACCTTTGCAAACCTTCAGGCATTTGAAGTCGGATTTCATCACAACCTGAAGCCTTCAGTGTTTTGAATAGTTAGAAAGGCATCGTGTGGAAGCGACGAAGATTATTCAAATATGCAAAGAAAACGAGCGCCCCACTGTCACAGCACAGCTTTTTTGTGCACAGAACTCCTTTCAGGCAAAATATTGCGATTCAAATGAAATGTGAAGTTATATTGATGCACGGCATGCTCGCAAAAGTGTTTGCGGTACCCCACGTTAGAATATTTGAGTAATTCCTTGTTACAATACATTTTCATAGCATTAACATACTGAAAAGTTACAAAATCATTTGTTTCCATGAGGATATTTGGGGTCAATACTCTACAGTAAAATTGGTCGGAAAGAACTATTTGAGTATCCTGCGTATACTGTATTTATATAGATTGACGTAGATAGTTGCTGCAGTCCAGCTTTGCACTAATGGAGCCAAGTTTTACAAGAAATCACGGGAAATTAATAACCGTTTCAATGCGGGTAATTATTTATTTTCTTTTTGTTTTCAAAGGAAGATGGAAAGGAACCAAAGGTTTTGCAAATGGCAAAAAAGCTGGCAGAAGTATCTTTTCTCGGAGGCCTTTATACGCTGTTCTGTAAGTATTTTTTGTTTTTGGTTCGTAGAATGCTGTTTTCTTAGAATGCTTGATGTTTATCAACGGAACTTCTTTCACAGATCTGCTATAGCCAAGTTTTATATTTTGAGTGGCGTCATGCTTTTGTGAAGTGACGCGTTAATCAGACACTGACGTTTGCAACGTACCAACAAAAGAGCTGACTGTTATTACAGCAGAAATTGTCAAAATGCATCGAAAGGCAAAATATGATCGACCTTCTGTTTCGGTGGTCAAGCATATTATTCTGAAAGTCTGTCCTCCTTGATTTCATTGCGCGATATACTTTGATGTTGATAGTCTCCTATTTTGTGAGGCACAAGCCGTATCTTGTGAGGTACTTTTTCATATACTTGCACCTTGTTACACATTCGACCGTTTTTCACACACTGACCGTTCACAGTTATTGTTATGATTTCGTTTTCTTGAGCTCTCTACTGATTTCCTAAAGCTTAGTTTGGTCTTTGCAACTCCTTTGCTTGAAGCTGCGGATAGATTCACCGCATAGGTCGTTAAACGTTGCATGCAGTTAGTCCAGGATGAGTTGGCGTTTCTGGCCCTCTTTTCACAGAGGTTCAGCGGAAGATGCTTTTTTCCGGCATATGCCTTTCGTGTCGAAGCCATCGCATAAAAGAAGTGTTTCACCCCATGCTTCTTGCATTTATCACCGTCGCAAGTGAGCTAAAGCTTTTCTTGAAGTGTAAACTAGTAGAACGTCTGTGAAAAAACATTCAAGGGGTTCATGAGGGGTCGTATTTCGCTGAATGTAATAAATCCGTGTAGGTCTCATCGGATGCGCTTACTATCTGTCGAAACGTTTTTGTGGCTTGCACTGACAAATACAGAAGCACAGAGCAGAGAAGCATAGCTGTCTTTTTGTTTTCCAACAGATTTTCTAAAAAGGTATTTTCACTTGTAATGGTGCAGTTATGCGAGACATAACGCAACAAGGTCACGTTTAGTTAGTCGTTGTAACAGCAGATTAGTCGAAAGGAGTATAAGTTGTGCAAAATTGCTACCAAGCAAACCTATATTTTATATTCAACTTTTAGCGCTCAACAAAAATCTGTTTACAAAGACAATGGTGTTTCGTGCTTATTGCGCAAAATCTATTGTTTCTATTAAATTTCTATCGATGCCGTTTCATATTTTCATTAAAGAAAAGTTTGATGAGCTACAATGTTTTCTCTCTGTTATTGGACAAGCGCACGCTTAGAAGGATTTAACAATGAAAGAAAGCTTTAAAAATTGTGATTGAAGAAAGATTTAACAATTGTTTTTGACGTAATTTATTTTTTAGAAATATGCTGTTCCTTCTTTCTGCTGCTCCTTGTGCGTCGCAGCAGTTGCTGCAAAGTTTAATTTCAACCACATTGTTGTCTTTCTGTTGGTGATTTAGCAAATCAAAAAAATTAAACAAATCGAGCAAAACAAACAAAATAAAGGGAATCATCAGAAGAACAACTGCATTGCTTTGTAACTTGCTTCTGTTTACGCAATTAAAATTTTATCGTCTCTTTTATTTCTGAAGCAAACACCATTTTCTAAAAACTGTCTTCACGCTAATTTGTGGCCCCGCAAAGTTAACTTTGTTGAAACATGCTTTATTACTTAATTAGAAGCCTGATTAGGGCACGCAGTAGTCGTTATTTTGGATATGGGCCATGTGAATACGCTGTGATAATGCAAAAAGTGTAACCATGGGAACGATGTTTTTTCTTACTGTGTTGGCACAAGATTTCCAAATTTTTAGCCTTACGAAAGCAGAAATAAGCATTAGCCAATCAAGCTATTGTTCGCAATGCAATGACAACGATATTTTCTCTTTTTCCGAATGTTATCATTGCTTTTTTGGTATGAAAAAAACATGAAATGATAAAACCACAACAACGTTGATCTTAGTGTTTCTATTTGGTCAAGAGCTGATGATACCTGCATAGTAGGCGAAATATATGTTTTGGTGAGATCGCAGTGCTCGATTCTTTGTTGTGGCAGGATTTCTTTTGATAGACATTAATGAACTTAGTGTATTAGAATACATGTAGCGTTTCATTTTTTGCAGACTTGTTTCCATCTACCGAGAATATTGCACAGTTTTTCAACTACAGCATCTACCCTAGATCGATCACAGGGTATTTCTGTTCTTTAATCGACCATACAATTGAAAAGAAAAAAGGTCAAGGAGACAAAGCGGTGAGTTTAGTGAAGCCGCACTCTGTAATTAACAACCTTGTTTAGTTCACGAAAACCTCAAAATTAAAACTTCAAATTTCGTCGAGTACCATTTCGAAATATTCGATGAAGTTCAATAATTGCATTTTAATGGTTTCCATGGCACCTCTTGCGTTGCATGTTCACCGCGTCCTTCACTAAAATGCAGACGTTCGACGTTTCGAGTCATTTTGTGAAAAATGCACCGGAGCTTTTAAAGTATAAGGGTTAGGTGTATACCGAAGAACAAATGGCGTTGTCGCTTTGACTGCTGTATCAACAATATACGCGTCGCTGCAAATGTTGACTGTCGCAACCATTGTTCCTTTTACTTTCACAACTGATTTGGGGGAAGTCAAACATTGCGGTAACCCTTAAATGACTGACTAGGCACAATTGTAACTTTTTTTTTTACGTATAACTTAAAAAGAAAACACGGAATTACAGGCATAGCTAGAAACGTAGAGACTACGCACGTCAAATTGAAGTGACGTGAATTAACGAATTTTGTGGCTGTCTGTTTTCTTGATGTGGACCTGTCAGTCAGGAAGCTACATCAAAAACTTCTTCAATTTGACGAGCCCACAAACTTGGCCAACAAACGTGTCAACAAAACGTGTTTAGCGAAAATTATGAAACCCAGCCTTATGCTGTGAGGACCTTACGTCCTGTGTTATAAATAGACTTATGCTATATCAGCCTTGTGCTGCAAAGACCTATACGTCTTCCAAAAACTAAAGGACCACCTCTCGGTCCTTAATTCGTATACTGACACACTTCAACGTTCCAACCACTCGGAAAAAACAACATTCGCCAAGGTATGCGGAATTACACAAAAAACGCGGCCTGTCAATTACTCGAGGCCTAGTCACCACAATTAACACAATTAGGGAAAAACGTCACGCCAGGGCTGCAGGCAAGCAAAGACACGCAACGATTCTGCGAACGTTACAGAGGTTGTCTCATTTTTTTACGAGTCAAGTATTGAAGCTTACGTTGGCAAACTAGCGTAGCTTCAACTTGTAGCATGTATTCCACGAAATAAATCATTGGGCTGATGAAATGATCAAGTCACCAGCAACGTAAAAAACTTAATGCTGACAAAATCTCGCATGCTTCCATCAAATTCGAGATGAACATCAAAAAAAGTATGACGTTGATACAGCATCGTCGGTATTAGATATAAACAAGTTTTTTTTGAGTGAGTTCAAAGCCAGGAGTATGCCTTAATTTTAGAAAGTTGACATACTGAAGTGTATGGTCGAAGCTGAAGTTGACAAGAAGAACATCAAAGATGGAACGGAAGGTACAACTTTCGATATTGGCCTGGACATCGTGTGGTTATTTTTAGAAATGTCACATATCTTTTGTAGCTTATGTACACATGTGGTTTGAATAACTCTCCTGCCTAATATGACCTGCCAGCTGTATTGGATTAATCAGTTTCAGAAAAACAGATATGTTTTTGCTTTTCAAAACTCGTGGGTGAAGGTCGAAGCGTATTTGTGGCAAAAAAAGCTTTCGTTTTGATGCAGAAAATTTAATTATTGTTTTAGTGCGACGGCTCTATTCCTGTTATTGCATTGCGTGTCGTCTAACAAACACGGCGCTGATCACTTTGAAATAAAATGCACTTTGATTAACGTTGGCCGCGATACTGTTGGTTATTCTGAAAGCAATATGTAGCTGTCGAAAGAAAAAACGTAACTTTGCGTTAGACAACTTTGGTATATCCATGTATCCCTTCCCGAACGCAGTCAAATAGAACAACCTTTGAAAATTAAGGAAACGTAAATAATCACGAACATTTTTAAAAGATGCATAGGTGTTTTGTTTTGTCCAAAACAACATCCCAAGTGGTTTTTTCAAGATTGTCATGCCATAATTCAGTTTTTTTTAACTAAAGATCACTTAAAATAAGAACATATCTGTGATGGCTGTGAATTCGTTATGACTTGGCCGTGGATGTGCAATGAGATGTCTGGCGCAGGAGCGTTTTTCTCATCTAGCTTTAACCCTCTAGTAGACACGGCAGTGAAGAGCAAGCTTTTTTTCAGGCATCTCCCGCAAGGAACTTGTTGCAAACTGCTTGCTGATGCTTTTTGCTGGGTACGAGACATCCTCCAGTACCATTCAAATGCTAGCTTACAACTTGGCGGTTCACAAACGTTGTCAGGAAAAACTGCGACAGGAAATATTGGAGACTGTGGAAAAGCACGTTAGCAACACTGCTTGGAAGTTATTTACCGCTAGAAATATTCAATTTTTTAAAGTGTTTATAGATATCTTCACAGATTGCATTGGTTGTTTATCGCACAGTTTGAAAACATCTGTTGCTTTTGCTCAACTGAACTGCTGTCTTTCGCGTTGGCAATTAGAACTATTTTATTTCCGCCTCGGATCACAATGCGGTACTAATTTACTTTCCATTCATGCAAATTGAGCTTACTCAGCTGGCCTAGACTTTGTAGACAAATCTTGAAGCTTGAAGAAAAATATAGTTGTGGTAATGGAAAGAAAAGAAGCTGGCGAATGCAGTGTCGGGTCACGTGGGTGTACCACTTATGTGACTTGCTCCCCACAGGGTTTCTTCACTTGGTATTTGTCCCTGACTTCAGGGTATTTATCGAAATTTATTTTCAAAGAAAGCGGTTTCAGCGAAACGACAGCGGTTTCAGCGAAACGACAAAGTAAAAGGCAACTTTACCGTTACTTTGAAGACATCACAGACAGTGCGTTTACATAGTCCGTAGTACTAGATTGGAATCTAGTTGTATTCTTCAGGACTGGTTTCGAATTCTTTGAAAAGGTTTCACTATTTGTCTAATTAGTAGAATAATTCCACTAAGAAAATAGAGTGTCCAAGTGCTTCAAGTCATCTTCAACTGTTGGAGCTCTTGCAAAATGTTTGGTTGAAAAAGCGTGAAAAGAATTTGAAACCAATTTTTCGGCTTTGTGTACACGCAGCAAGTTGTTTTCTAAGGGATTTATTGAAAAGCACCAAGTAGTGCGTGACAGCAATTAGAAAAACACGAACAAATATTTCAGACGCAAGGATGACACGATTGTTTAACGGCACGAGCCACTTGTCCAGGCTGAATAACAGAATCGGTCACATCGGAATTAACCAAGTGTATAGACAAGGCAAAGCAAACCACGCGGGCAGTCCTTGTAAACCATGTAACCAGACATCATATACAGTAAACTTGTTTTTTTCGTATTACGACGCTCGGTGCTTAAAGGTTTATCAAAAAATTGAAGTGGTGGTCGCTTGGGTGAAATAACTTGGCAAGCTGTATAGTTCGGTGGCCCCCAAGTGTAAAACTATACCTTATGACAAAAGTTATTCATTTAACCTCATTGAAAAAATTAAACTTTCTAAACGCACAAATTACATTCAAAGCATGATTGTCCCTCCTGTGAAATAATTCTTGTTTGTTTCCTTTGACACTTTCTGATGTTCATTTGGCAATGCCCTATTGTTACTTGTCGTAGCTTGTGTGTCAATTTATTCACAGTACTCTAGATTTTTCTCAATGTTTCTGCTCCCTTAGTCCTTCAGCGTTTCACCCGTACAAGCATTGCTCTTCATATGTCAAGGCTGAGAACAAGTATACTTGCGCGAAGTCGACTTCATACTAAAATTTTTGAAGTTTGATTCTACTGCATCACCTTCGCAGAGACTGATTACGTGAATATAGACGCGTGCAAGTCCGAATCATCGCTAACTTTTCAAGGTGGAGCCTTGTCGGCTGATTTCTCGAAGGCTTGCAACAAACCTAGAGCTTTTCATTTTCTCCCTACTTTGTGCTATTACTCTTCCTTCCCAAAATTCTAAAACCACGATGTCTCTGTCGGGGAACTTGTCTCATTTTGGAACTTCTTCAGCAAATAAAACCATTGAACCACCCTTGTGGTGCAAGAATTTCGATTACTGCAATTTCAGTTGTAAGTAGCCATTTTAAACTAATTAAATATTGCCCAAATTTCAGGACGGTCTTACGTACGAAGCCATCAACAGTATGAAATACTTGACGATGTGCATCAATGAATCGATGAGAATCTATCCACCGGGTCTGAGGTAATTTTTGCCCAAAAGTGCATCAAAGGAAATCTTTGATGTAGTCGTTTGAATATTTTTGGCAAGTTAAGAAGTTTACCACCTTCAAATTATTTTACTTTTTTGTCAGAAATTTTTATACCTTATTGTAGTCCAACTGCAAAAGAAATAAGGCATTGACTGGAACGTATTTTTCGCGAAATATTTGAGAACTTCCCTTTGCTGGTTGTCGATCAAACATACTGCGAACGTTTTGTTAGAGTTTCAGTTTGACAGAATAAGTTAAAGATTTTTTAAAGGCGGAGCTTTGTAGCAACGACCAACACTGACTTTAAAGGTTTTGTGGAAACAAAGACAGGTCTTTGTGATTTCACAAGTTCATTGTTGCTTTAGCAATGATGAAAGACATCTGTTGTTGGAAACCTTTTATAGAGCTTTGTCTCAATTTCCTGTAGTTTGAAACACTGTGGAGGAGCGAAAGAGTTAAATCACGACTACGATTGTACTGAGTATTTTTCTGGATCCTGTTGACGTAATGATTCAAAAAAGCATTGAAACAAAGAATGAACTTGGTTTAACCACGTTTACTTAATTCAAGCGAAGTGAGAGGTTATGCACCTTGCACAGAGGTTTGCGAGAACATTTGTACTTATTGGAAACCACATTAAGTTTGCTCAGTAATGATTGCTGGAACTGTAGCAAACTAACTTTGTGCATAAGATTTTATTTGCGCCTTAGTAGCTTCTCCGGTATTAGTTTTTCCATAATTCATGTATTGGGCCTGTGCGAAACTGTGTGTTGCAGCAATATAAACCTGTGTTGCGGTTGTAAAAAACTGTTTCTGCTGTGAAAAATTGTGTATTGCGGTTATCCGACTCATAGGCAGGTTTTAGGGTTTCGGGGGGCAAAATACATTTCTAGGGATGCAAGATTTTTGTTTTCATCATCTGTTTAAAACAAATTTTTCAGGGCACAACAATTTTTGGGGGCATGCCTCCGTAGCTACGGGTCTGACGGTTATGCGAAACTGTGCGCTGCGGCTGTGATGAACTGTGCGTTGTGAAAAAAGTAGCGAAAAAAACTGTGTGGTTGTGAAAACTGAGCCACTTTTTTCTCGAATTGTAAAAAACAGTTATACTTATATTTGCAAAACAGCGAACTGCGTGCAGTGGCAGTGGCAGTGACTGCGCAAATAGCTTTGCGTGCCACTTCTGGCACGCGTGCCATAGTTTGGCATCACTGTTCTATCATAGAGAAAAAAAAATATACTCTGCAAAAACTTTAAATGCAAGAAGCAAAAAAATCAAGAATTGGGGAGTTTGAAACGAAAGATATACAGAGCATGATGTTTTTCCACAACAGTACCTTGGAATTTACCCAATTTTGTATGAAAAATGTTTTCTTCCTTGCAATGGAACCATAAATATATTTACTCGTTTGCTCTTCTTTAAGCCCCTTGTTTGTACAAAACTATGTGCGAGATGACCGAGTTGATTAGTTTTGTTGCATCACAATCCTCATTACGAGTCACCCGCAGGAACAGTCGATTGTGTGACAAAGAAATAACCATCGGTGGGATCAAAATTCCGAAAGGAGCCCACATCGACATTCCAACGTATGGTTTGTCAAGAGACGCGGAATACTGGGATGATCCGGATGAGTTTGTACCAGAAAGGTAAGTTTCGTCTGGTAACGTTGTTGTGTTGGTGATGCAAAGCCAAAGTCACCATCTCGGCTGTTTATTATACTTAAATTGTTCCCGGTTGCAATCAGTGAAGAGTTGTTGGGTTCGCACCATCGATGTAACTTGCATCTGCGTGTTTTTTTGTGGG
>JGI24159J19872_10014550_pt1 | contig 10169 bp, 5 predicted proteins | sample Ectturendosymbi4_FD_19872 | JGI IMG/M metagenome (IMG submission 19872) | reverse complement strand
TTTGGGTTTAGGTATAAGTTTTGGGTTTAGGTTTAGGGTTTTAGGTCATGTTACAAGGACCTTATACTATTTCAAGTGTATCATCCTTGTCACTTGACCAACCCAACCAATCAGATTCTCCTAATGGCAAAATAACTCCAGCAGTGCTTTGCCTCTGATGGCAAAATAGACACTGCCTTGTTAAATTTTGGAAATGCCAAACGGCTGTGTCTATTTTACCTCATGAGGCAAAAGCACTGCTGGATCTATTTTGCGGAATCATGACTGGATCGGATTCAATTTTATATGATCAGGACTGGACTCCGACTGAAAAATTTCACTGTCCGCTCATCTCTGGTCTCGGCTTTTATGGCAAAGTCTCGGTCTCATCTTGAAATTTGAGCCAGGTTTTGGTCTCGGAGGTTATGCTCGCAACTACATCACTGGTTTCCACTTCATAATTTGATTACAGTAGAACCTATACTTCAAAGTGTATGTTTGATAAACAGCGTCTATTATTTTGCCTCATGAGACAAAAACAGTTCTGAAGGTATTTTGTCAGTTGCTGCACACATTTGTTTGAAGTGCTCACATGACAAGTTTGGAATGCATGATCTACATAGCTGACTGTAATGTCTAATCTAAATGTGGGCAAGCTTTTGGTGGCTGTTTGTCTGTGTTGTGTAAAGAATAGGCTGAGCCATAATTTTAAACCTCAACATGCTGGGTCTCTCTGTATTGTGCTAGTCACATTGCCATCTCAACCGTTTGTGTTCTATCAAAGGCAAAATAGTCACAAAATATATTTTGCCTCATGAGGCAAAATAGACAGTATCTTTTTAATATGAGTTACTTGGAAGTTTTCGGAGTGTTAACAGGAGTCGGAGTTGATGTTTAAAAATTTTTCAGAGTCAGAGGAGGAGTAGGAGTCTGAAATTATGGAGCAGGAGCGGAGTTGGAGTCTGAAAAATGTGACTCCGCTCATCTCTGATACACGAAAAGTTTCTTAAGTGTACCTGCCGGTCGCACCTGACGGAGTGATTTCAAATTGGAAAAAAATTTGCCTGAATATGCAAAAATTGCCTGAAAAATGAAAAATATGCCAAGGAGATGCCATGTGGTTTCACTCACTTTTGTTGCCACCGAGTGGTTCTTTGAACTCAAAAAAATTGTAGTTTTTTTCAACATTAGGGGGCGGCTCGGTAAAATCCAACCGCTAAAAATATTGTGAGCGGCCCGTTCGTACAACGTCAGCGGCCCGCCCAAAATCTGGACCATTAGCGGCCCGTGCCATCTCTAATCTAGGGTTTTTCTGTTTTATCTTCCCGGGGCTTCTGCTTTTTTTCACTCTGGTCAAATTTTAGAAATGTATGTTGCAGTGTTGTATTACTGTATTTTCCATTCAAGAATCAATGTAGTAGTTTCCCAGGCGTAATGTGCAGAGTCAGTAGCCAGTGCAGTTGAGCAGGGCTAGGGTTAACCAAGTTAATTGAAATCTAATGTTCTACAGATAAGCAATGACTAGGCATGGGTCAGTACTCTAATCTATCGCTGATACAGTATGTCAACGGCTGCTTCAGTGCTTGTGCATGATTGCGGAATGCTTTTTTGGTTTTGAAGATGTTGTGGTTGAGAATCTGTTAAGTATTTTACAGATTGTGATAGGTATGAATGTGCAATTTTGAATGTAAACAGGCAAATAATATTGCGGTGATTAGGGTGAAAAGAAAACTGTAAGACCTTGAATGTATCATGTAAATCAGGGGTTCCAACCTTTCTACCATCTCGTACCACTTGGGCACCTTGTATTGTCAACGCGTACCGCTTCTTCCAGAACAACAACTAATTTGATAGAATCTTAGTTTATTCAGAAGAATAATATAAATTCAATTAACAATAAAAGACCACAACTGAATTTAATAATATTTTTGTTTTTGTTTATTTTCCACCAATTGGTCGATGCATGGCGTAAATTTGCTAAGAGCGCATAGAAAATCATAATGTTGCAATACAATAAGAATAGCAGGCTCCACGAAAATTTATTTATTTAGAAACAAAGCCCGATACGTAAACTAGAAAGCTGTGAATCGAGGTCACTGTGAAAAAATAGAAGTTGCTTGCATACCACATGGAAGACCTTCGCGTACCACAGGTTGGGAACCTCTGATGTAAATGTTTAAATTTGTGCATTTAACTGAAGGTAAAAGAAAACATTTAATGTTTATTAGAAAAATCTAACTAATTCTTATGTTACTGCGTACATTTGATTTACTGCTAGCCTACTAGCAGTAAATCAAATGTACAAAATAACATAAAAATTAGTTGTTTAAAAATTAAAAATATGATGCTGTATGTTTAAAAATAGACTTGAACTTTTTAAAATTTTGATGCAAATAATGCATATTACCTTAATTTTTTATGTGCAAGTACTGATGGCATACATTTCAAGTTCTATTTTGACTTTTTTTAAACATTTTGTGTGTCTGGGGTTTTTCATTATTTTCTAAGGTTTTTTCAAGGTAAATTCTGGGGTTTTCATAACAGAATGGCAACACTGGTTGGCACTTGGCAGCTGCAGACTTAAGGGGAGAAACGTGAAGATACCTAATAGAAGGTGATATTTTGATTGCGCGTATCTTTGTAAGTTCTCACCAATGGCGGCTTTCCTGCATGTACGTGTGGTCAGTACATTGTAATGTTATTAACAAGTCCACCGAATATTTTTAACACTATTTTCCGAATTGGTATTGAAGTAGAATTTGACCATTTTTTTATCATTCTGCTTTGCCCAATTCTTTGATCCTTACAGTTACACATTTAGCTGTTTCTTTTTCGAGTTTTGTGACTCCTTTTCCAACATTAAAGGCCTTAATCTAATAGAGTACATCAGTCAGGCATACAACCTCAAGACTGCCTTTCTGCTTGTGCATCCCATTGTCTGATTTGGTTGTGTTACTGCCACATAGCTTGTACTGTAGTTGTGTTTCTGTTGCTTTATAATTATTGTCAGATAGTTCATCAGATTTGGTGAAAACATTTATGAAAGCCTACTTTCAGATTTTTTACTTGTCACAGCTTGTGACTGTGTTTTGACTTGCTCATTTTGTTTAGAATTTGCTTACTTTCTCTCCTTAGCTTAATCCTTAAGCATTTTACCCATACGCATTGTGCATGCTTTACCTGATCATCTGTACATACCTCAGCTCTTCATCCATTGCTTGCCCACCATCATCTGTGTTATGTTAATGATTGTTGTGTATATGATTTAACATTTATGTTTGTGTAATATATGTTGTTTAATTAAAATGTTATGGGGTTACTTTGTTCATGTTTGTCATGGTCCCCCTTCATATGCTATTTTCGATTTTGGGGTATATATATTGCTTGCCTTTCCAATTTTTTGTTTTCATCTGATATTTTGTGTAATGTCTTGCTGTTCATTTGTTGTTTTCATTGGTCTTTTACTGAAACTTTCACCAATCTCGAATGATCTTGCAACATGCCATATCCGTACTTTTTTATCCATAAGCATTTGCTTGTGGATTTCAGGACTGAGGATGCATATATTTGTACATGAAATCAATTTCCTATTAAAACTTTTTTATGATTGATTCAATAGAATCACCTTTGTGGAAATTAATTACTTGGAGGCCAAAGAAGTTTTTCTGTATGTTTATGAAACTATTGCTATGCATGCACTGTCTTTTGTTTGTATTTGAGTGAACTGCAAAATAGGCTTAAAGTACTGGTAGGAAAGCTTTATTTGTATCACCTTATTTCAAAATGTCAAACAGCTAAGGTGCACTTTCCTGTTTTGTTGATTATTCTAACCTGTCCAACATAACCAAACTTTTTACCAGCACAGTAACATCTTTACATAGTCTATTTCATGTTTTGGTGAAGGTGCTAACCTGTCTATTAAAAACAAACTTCTCAACAAGCTGTGTCTTCACATAGTCAAATCTGTAAGCCAATGGATCATTCTACAGAAGTTAACTTCATATTTTGGAAAAACCTCATCAGTCTGATTCAGTCTTGTTGAAACAATATTATGCTAAACTTGCTAAATTTTAGCAGGGATTGTGCAAATACTTAGCAATGCAATCATTTGTAGGCTTGTAGAAACAAAATGGATAATCCTCCGATAAAGATATGTCATATATTGGGATGGCATTATGTGGCAATTTTGATACTAACCCAAAATTTGAGTTCTGTTTTTTTCATATGAGAAGTGATTTGGTTGTTATCTGTGCCATTTGTGATGCAAATACAAGCTGTAGCTTGTTTCTGATAGTCTATGTGTATATCAGCAAAATGTTCTCATGAAAACCACTATGCTACTATTTTACATTGAACATTTAGAAACCCAGCACTGCTGTGCTTGTTAATGATGACAAAAGACATTCACTGCAAGGAGACTATATTGAAAAACTTGTTGCTGAACTTCAACTTGAAGTTGTAAACTTTTGACTTTTATCAAATCATTGTTTTTCAAAAAGCAAACATTTCTGTGCATTACTTCAGTCATAAGTTATAATCATTTTCTTGTGAGTTAGTTTAATAGGCATTGTATTGTCATTTAACTGTGGTTTTGACAAATGCAAATTTTCAGCATCAGTCATTGGCAATGAAAAATATCGATATTGGCCAAAAAATCTCAAGCATCAATGTATTTAGGTATCTAGCATCACTATTTAAAGTGGAAAAAGGCAGAAGCTGTTGGCTAAAAACCTTGTTATTGCACTTGATAATGCATATAAGCATGTCTAAGACATATAGGGCTCTAGCTTGTATTAAAAAATATTAGATGCAGCATTTTAAAGAGTAAACCAAGAAATTAGTACTGATGTAGCTGCAGTTTCTAACAGTGTAGATTTTATCATTGTGTATGCTCTATAAATAGTGAGGGCCTCTAAAGCTTAGGGACGTCTTTTAGCCTGCCTTTCAAACAAGTTTTGCTTTGGTTTTGCTGGTCTTAAGAGCCTTAACATTCCTTAATGTTAGCGACCAATGTTTAAAAATAGCATCTTCACCTGGGTGTAACAAGCATTAGGAAGTTTTTTGTTTTGCTGTAGCATAGATGTGTTCATTAGATATTGTTTCCAAGTGGCTAGTTTTCATTGAATGATACAATGGATGATGTTCCAGTGAATGCTCCTGAAGAATGCCCAGGATCAAGAAGCGTTGATGCTGGTAAAGCTTCAGCTTGTGCTGGTTGCCCAAATCAATCTATTTGTGCAAGTGGTAAAGCCAGACAACCTGATCCAGATCTTTCTAAAATAAAAGAGAGCTTGTCACATATCAAACATAAAATATTGGTTTTATCAGGCAAAGGGGGAGTTGGAAAAAGCACAGTAGCATGTCAGTTGGCCTATGCATTCAGTGAAAACTACACTACCAATGTTGGAATCTTAGATGTGGATATATGTGGTCCATCAGTTCCTCAAATTATGGGGTTAGTAAATGAACAAGTTCACAGCAGTGGCTCAGGTTGGTCTCCAGTATATATTGATGATAACCTTTGTGTTATGTCTCCTGGATTCCTACTTTCAAGTCCAAAAGATGCAGTTATTTGGAGAGGGCCAAAAAAGAATGGTCTTATCAAACAATTTTTGAGAGATGTCGATTGGGGTTCTTTAGATTACCTCATTATTGACACTCCGCCTGGTACATCTGATGAACATCTTTCAGTTGTACAGTTTCTTGCACAGGTGAGTTTGTTTTGCTCCTAACTTGAAATCATTCTGAAAAATTGACGGCAATGTTACTGTTGTGGAAGTAACAGTTCGGCCCTTGAGACGGTGATAACGGACATAAACGACTTGATACTTGACCTGCCATAAAGTGTAACACAATTTTTTAAAATAATCTATGCTTCTGTGAGAAATGGTTCTAGAAAGAAACTGTCTGCCTTTTTACTTATAACATCCCAATTATTTTGCAGGCTGGTGTTGATGGAGCAGTAATTGTAACAACCCCACAGGAGGTTGCTCTATCCGACGTACGAAAAGAGATTAACTTTTGCAAAAAAGTGAACATACCTGTGATGGGTCTAATTGAAAATATGAGCTATCTGATGTGTCCAAAATGTGGATTGTCGTCAGCAATTTTTCCTTCGATACGAGGCGGTGTGAGTGGAGCGGCGGAGGAAATGGATGTTCCATTTTTAGGTAGCATTCCTCTTGACCCATTGATTGGCAGATGTTGTGACACTGGGAAGTCTTATTTGGAAGCCTCATCTAATTCACCTGCAGCAGTTGTTTACCGAAATGTGGCTAGTTCAATAAAAGCTTTCTGCGAGAAGCATTTAGAAGTTATGGATTGCATGTAAAGCGGAAATGTCGAGAACGTGAAGAACAAGGTCAACTGCAAGGTTTAGTAACATCTTATGTTGGAACCTTTGTTGTTGCTTTCGCATTTGGATAGTATTTTTCATGCCAAATAGCTTGAAGCATAATAATTGAAATCAATTCACTGAATTCTTACTAAATTTTACAAATTGGCATGCATTTCCCAAACTTGCAAACCTGTCGATAAAAAACGAAAAGCTATTGCTTGCTTTTGGTGGCTATGTTAGTCTGGTTTTCTCGTAAATTCCAACTAAAACTGCTAGGTTTTCGGACAAGAAACATTTCGCGCAAAGCCTCTGAACAATGCGCAAGTTCGTAACCTCGTTATATAAAAGATTGATGTCTGTTTCGGGAAGAAAAAGCTAAAAAATAGTCATAAGCTTTAAAAATACTTGGATTAAAGGGAGATCTTCGAACACGGCAAAATTTGCGTCAGCAACATGCTGTTGCGCTGATTTTTTTATAAGGCTGCCTCTTACCCGGCGCCGAATAAATTGCATCGGGTGGTTATCGCAAAATAACTAGATTTTGCATTGAAGAGATCAAGATATGAAGACAGGACCATAAATTGCATGAAGTTGTTCGGCGGTTTTGATTCTAACTGAAATTTGGAGCTATGTCTTCGATTATGAAAAGAAGCGGTTCGATTGTAATCTGTGCCGATTAAGATGCAAATGCAAGCTTGTGTCATTGGCGTGCAGGAGACCGGAGTGCAGTCGTCTTTTGCAGTCCATGTAGTGGTATGTCTCAATTTTCACAAATTGCGTAACTGCGTAATATAATTGTTTGTCCTTTTGTGATTCTTTGTCTTCAAAGTCATGTATGAATAAACTTTAGCGCTAAATTAAGACTGCTACGCGAACGTCTGACCTGTTCGCCATTTTTTTGGTAAAAATAGTAATACTTTATGCAGAAGAAAGCCAATTTGAAGTTGCATTTACTTCACCCAAAATTCAGCTCCACCAATAGTTGGTAAATATGTTTCATCAGAAATACTGAACTTTCGAGCAAGCTTCAGTTTTAAAAAACTGTTTGAATTATGTAAAAAATACAAACTTATAAATTTCTTTGTAATGTTTTTATTTTTTCAAACGAAGTGTTTTGCGCGTAAAAGAGGCTTATTTCTAACCTCTTCGAATTGTCACTAAACTATTAGCGAAATTGCTTGGATAACTTTCACAGATCAGGCACTTGCAAATAAGCCAGATGTTTTTCTCGGAATGAGACATTCTCAAATGAGTTTTAATCAAGGTAGAGATGAAGTATTGCATGCCATGCACAAAGATACAAGCTTACCGTGCAGAGCATTTTTGTTGCTTTCAATAAATTTGGTTAATAGTCTTGGTGTGGTGCAACAAATCATTGCAGGGTACAACAAACTTTTTGGACCAATATTTTCGGCTGTTGTGATCAGCATCCATTTCAACAAACAACTAGTAAATGAGCGAGTGAACTATTTTTCGAAAAGACGTTTGTTTATTCACAAACCGTTCGAACAGAGCCGATCCACGTTTATATCAAACCTAGCAAACTTGTGTAATATGTGTTTGATAAACCACTTTTGACGCTTCATGTATTTTCGTACAAAACTGTTTTTACTTTGTTCTACTCACGCGTTATTTAATGCATGAATAGCCTATAAAATGATTGGTTTCGTATGAACCGGAAAGCAAAAAATCAGTATCCACGAATTTTTGAAAGCGGTTCTATTTTGGTCACGGTTTCTAAATCTGAACAAAAAAACGGTTCACAAAACTCATCAATGTCGGCTTGGTTCGACTCTTTAATAAAAGCTTTATGTTTTAATCTGAAACTGGCAATGAAACAGAATTGTAGAAAAAATGTCCGCCAACCACTCCTTCATTTTTAAAAACTTCGGGGACATGCGTACAACTCCAACCTACCGAACGTGAAAATATTTTTTTTTCGTTTTAAAACAATGGAGATCGATTCGTTCATTGTAATGCAAAACCCATGTGGTCTCGATTGTACAGATTCAAACAACAAATGCAAACTAAAACTCAGGGATATCTAGGAGTTTCTAGATATCCCTGCTAAAACTTCACTCAGAAATGTTCCGCAGCACAACTGAAGTGTGTAACCTATTGCGCGTTACGGTATTTGTGAGTGTGACACAGTGACGTAGCCAGCCCAAAATTTTGGGGAAGGCCAAGTATTTTGACTTTAAGCAAGCAATAGTATTTTGTTTGGGAAACCGCCTCTCAAAGCACAAAACGACAAGAAATTCTAGAAATTTGGGTCATGACCCCACTAAAATTACAACTTACTGGTGTGCAAAATGAAGCATGATAATACGGTTATTGGGTCATGGCTCATGACGGTTTCTGTTTTTAAAAATGGGTCCCGCAAGTGGACATAAATTCGGCATCATTGCTCTTGATGTAAAATTCACTCAAAAATAATTACGTAAGAATGGTCATTGGAGTTTTCAAGTGAAACTGATCCTGTGACGAAACGAGAAAAAGAATCTGGATGACTATGAGCGACAGGCGATTGATCAATGTGATTTACCGCCTAGCAGAGGTAGTCGGAGTCACTTTTTGACTCCTGCTCCGAGCCTCATTAAAAATTTGCACTCCGACTCCTGCTCACACTCCGAAAACCTGAAACAAAGAACCAGAATTATATGTTGTTCTTACCCATGGTCGTAGCCAGGGGGTCCATGGACCCACAAATTTTTAGTATACCTTGTCATTTTGTGCTTTGAGAAGCGGCATCCCAAACAAAATACTGTTGCTTTTCATTCCTTGCTGTTCATATTGCTTGAATTTGTAATATGTTCCTAACTTATACAATATGTTCTTTCATTTCAAACTTGTGTAAATAATCCAATTGTTTATGTGACCTGTATGAAGAAAAAATGCATTGTAATGTCTGCAACTGTGCTTTGAGTAATGCAAAAATGTCGGCATCGGTTCTGCCTCCTCGTTTGTGGAAAAGATGTGTAGACGACACGTTTGCGATCATTAAAAAATCAAGTTGTCCGAGTTTTGCACCCATGTGAACACAATAGAGAACTTCATTCCAACTCACTATGGAATAAGAAATAGAAGAAAATCTTCCGTTTTTGGACTTAACGATCAAATCGCCGCTTGTTGTCAGCAGTCTTTCGTAAGCCAACCTATTTAGATAGAAAACTTAACGTTAGAGCAGAAAATCCTATATAACATAAACAATCAGTGGAACACTCTTTTCGAACGGGTTAAAAAAACTTTACTCCACAGCCCAGGACCTGAACAGCGAAATGAAGTATGTGAAACGGACTCTCGTGTTGAATTGTTCGCCCAAATGGATGATTCAAAAAAAAGAAGAAACGACACAACGGATTTTCTGAGCTTAAATCTAAAGTTATTTTACCGTACACAATACAACTGACTGGGGAGAGTCTTTGAAACGAATTCTGGAAAAACATCGTAAACGAATTATCTTCAAACCTACAATTAAATTAAACCAAGCACAATCCTATGTTCAATAAAGATATCGTACCTGCCAGCAAATGTCTAGGTGTAGTCCATGAAATTCCATGTGGGAAGTGTGAACAAAAATGCATTGGACAAACGAAACGAAGCCCGAGCACTTGATTGAAAGAATACCACAGGGACACTTTGCCTAAAAATATTCTTAAAAATCCACAAAAAGCAGCTTTAACATGCAGCCCAAAGTGGCCATGTGTCAACTGGGATTGCGCCCACTTTTTACATCACATAAATAGCTGCCATAAGTGTAGCAGACACTTTACGGTCTGTACATGTTCTTCTCAAAACTCCCACTTGCCAGGAATCAACAATGCAAAATAACACTCTCTCACTTTAAGAAATC
>JGI24159J19872_10014548_pt1 | contig 10170 bp, 10 predicted proteins | sample Ectturendosymbi4_FD_19872 | JGI IMG/M metagenome (IMG submission 19872) | reverse complement strand
CATCTTCACAGCGCGAATTGATGGAGATACGTCGTCATACGGCTACGTTTTCAATGACCTAGTACGCTTTCCAGAAGACAGTTTAGTAACAACAAAACCTTCAGGCTTTTCAGTGCGCCGTATGGCGACCAAAGTACAGCTACTACTTGCAAGCACGCAAGCTTTAGCACGCAAACTGTATGCGTGAAAAGCACGCAAACTGTATGCGTCAAATATTGAGCTTTAGTTTCCAACCACTCGTGACGTGGGTACGAACGTGCCGGCGAGAAAATTACATATTTCAAAGCATTTTGGATTTTTCGGTGTCCCGTAAAAACACTTTTGTTGACAGTCCAGAATGCTGCATCAGCCCACCAAATTTTGAAATGTTTTAAATTGTATGTTGATTCAGATGCATGTGATCTTTGCGTAAATCACTGACACTCGTTTGTGGAAATACACTTTGAATGAAGAAAAAGCTTAAAGTTACTTTATTCGTTTCTTTTTCTTCTTGGGCTTTGTTTTGCTTTCCACGTTCGACCTCATGATATCTGTACAAGAAGTGCTAATGTATCGACTCACATTTATCAAAAGGCATGCATCGATCTTATTTAATATTTTAAAAATCAATAAAAAAATTAGCAAAAAGCCGTACAGAGTCACATTTTAACAAACACCGCTATAAAAGGCAAATGGCTCGTTTTCTTATTTCCTTTTAACTGATATTTCACTACGAAACGTATTTTCACGGCAGCATCGAAACTAACTACAGTATTTACCAGTCGGGCCACCACCCACAACACACAGGCTCAAACCTTGGTATGCTTCCACGGACTTGTCCAGTTGTTCCTGCATGAACGCCTGCGATTCTGGAAGCATCCAACCGTTCGTTTCAGCCGTGGTCACCGAAGCGAAACGCAGAAGGCTCGTTCGAGTGTGACCAGCCCGATTGACAGCTGAAGTGCGGAGTGCCGATCAATAAAACACTCAAGTGACGTCGCCAATAACAGAGTTGCTCGATTGTCAGCAACGGTAGTTTTTCATGAAAACAACGGTTGGTGCATTTCAAGCGATCGGACTGCGAGTGTAGGACTGCTTTCTCAAACTTCATTAATTCTTCAGGTGTCTCTAAACTTTTTTTGGTCACATAAGCTGATACACAACAGTTCGAGAGCCGGAGATCTTACGTAATGTGATTGTTTCGGAATATGTTACATTTTACCAAATCGACAAATTTTTCGTAAGTTTTTATTTTTCGATTACTGACAAAATGGCTTCGCGGGTCGGGTTTGGTGACCCTTGCTTCAGCAAGAGCCGGTTCTATCTTTCGCAATATTCAAAGAAATCGAACAAGGAGAGATTACCGGCATGGTAGGAAAGCTTGAGAAGCGATTCAGCGCGTAAAGAAACAAACGCTACTTCAGCGAACTAATCGAAGAAGCCTTCGCGCTTAGAACCGTTTCAAACGCCGTTACGACTATGATCGCGCATGCAAACTATCTTTATCACAATGTCGGGAGCTTGTCGTCACAGTTTCAAAGATCCGCTCTGTTGTCGTTGCCAAAAAGCGAACTCACCTTTGCTTTTCTGCTTCACGATGCGTTTCCTGCAGATGCTTCTGTCGTTCACGCCGGCGTTGCCGCGGTGGTTCTTATGCGCGATCGCCAATCGCGGGCTGGGGTGCTTGGGAGGAGCGGGGTGAAACCCCTGGCTGGTGTGGGGCCTTCGGGGTAGATCCGGACGGTCCCTGCAATCAAAGCCGACGCGAAAGACTCGCATAAGAAGGCGAGGGGCGAACATAAGAATGCATAACCTGCGGGTACAAGCAAGTTGGTGAACCACCAATTGAAGAATATGATGCTGAAGTTAACGATGAATCGTTTCATTCACAACGAAACCACACTTTCGTCCGTAACGGACAACACAACCTGGTGCTTGAATATTTTTTGAAAGTGTTGATAAACCAACAATTTCGAACATATTAACGACGCTGATTTACCAGCAGAGCAAGAAATCCCGTCGTTCCAACCACTCTTCACGCGGTTTTATATTATTTTTGCAAAATATATTAATTTTCTGAGGCGAATGGACGATCTCTAAATATATTGGTTCACGGTTGGAAGTCATCAACAAAAGCAAGTGATGATTTGAAGGTTTGCATTGTCCCGTCACAAAATAACTCACAATTATCATGTTTTTCGTAACTCCGTTCTTCAAAACAGATTCTGCCGATATGGACCTAGCGAGTTTTACGAGACGACTTCTTACTGCCCTTCACAGAGGATTGCAAACAAAAAATCTTAGAAAAAATATATTTTGCCGCCAGGGCCGCGAGTTCTGTGAGTCACTCACCCGTCGTCACTTCCGTCATCAGGTTCACTTCGGGTGCAATCGATGTCCGGTTTCCGGCTGATGTCGTCATTGGATTGTAACTTGACATTGCGGATTGACTGAAAAACAATGGTTCCCGCTCGAGCGTCGTACAATGTGAAAAACAAAAATTTGACCCTGCTTCAACATTATTTCGAGCAGACCGGAAGTTGTGAAAATAACCCAGGTCGATATATAATTACAAAAGCTTGGAATAACTTACGAATACACTGGGTGTGACATATAAATATTTATAATCACTTATAAATACGCTTTTTAATCGGATTAGACTTGGCGTTAGAAGATATGATAGATAATTAACAAGATAGTCGCAAATATTCATTTAACAATGATGTTGATCAACACTTCTTTGAACATGGATAAAAAGAGTTATTCGTGCTGGGAAAGCAGTGCATTATGTCTAGAAGTTGACGTTGTAAGTTGGTGTTTAAAGGGTAACACTTGGTTTCAAAAAGTGTTGATATCTGGGTTTGTATTGGTTATCAAAAGCAAAACGTCGTTTTAAATTGTTCTTCAAAATGCTTAACCTCATCAATTTCTTCCAGTCTTTTTAACCATAACTACGAAACGGAATGTCTGATCCCGTCAAACACGCCGGTGCTCCTGGCCCCCGGCACAAAATCAGCGCCCAGTTAGACCCATTACTCCAGTTTTTTGAAAATATGGAAGGTGACACAGATCGCCGGCACACGAAACTTTGGAAAATACATTTGTTCGCGTGCCTGTGGCGTTGCACTGTCAAATAATTCTGGGCATCATTTTTAATCGTAATTATCAATAATTCTTCATCTCCCACTCAGCGGCAAAAAGTCAGTTCTAGTTCGGTTACGCATGAATTGCCGAAGAAAAAGACAACGAAGCGTGACGCTTTGTCACCAATGAGCAGCTGCCGCGCACACGGTGCGCAGTACCTTGTTTTGCTTGTTGTGATACCAGTCAAGCATGACGCAGCGCGCGCGGAGCTTGGAAACTTTTTCGAGATCTTTCTTGCCTCGTTCCAGTTCTTTCTTCAGCAGCGAAACGTCTTCGCTCTGCAGAGTAACAAGTAGGAGTTTGAAACCCTGCTGCGAAATTTTGGGAAATCGAAGCAAAACATTAATTGGCCTCTCAATCGGAAGGTTGGGTGTTCGACCCACGGCCACTGCGTGAATCGCCGTGGCGCTCCTTGAGCAAGTTCACCTCAACCGCCCCGGCAAGATTCACCTCAACCGCCCCGGCAAGAAGTAAATTTCAGGCTTCGGCCTGACGCCGAAATCAAAATGATGAAATAAAAAGTATTAACTGAGACTGACAATTTTGTAGAAATCATTTGCCGATTGCTTATTTTTGCAAAAGACGTTTAGCAGCGAATGTGCGGACTTATCTGAACGTATAGAGTTGTTAAAACTTCTCTTAACCGTATGTTCAATCTCTTCAGTGTTTTATCACTGAGCTGTACTAGCTTGCGTCTGCCAAACATAGTTAAAAATTACGATGCGGTTCTCTTTCATATTAACTAAGTGCTGCGAATGATGTCCCGTTCTGAAGGCACCTCAGGCGTCAGACTGCAGTTAATCTTCACGAAACATATAACATATAGCCGGGACGTGTTCCGCCATATATTTCAAGGAGCAAAAATGAACGAAAACATCACAAAAGTTTTTTAGAAATGCAGCACCTCAAAAGGCGGTGGTGAACCCGGCAAGGGACATCCATCGCTTGAGAAGTTGTGGTAGCGCCCTCCAGTGTCCTCGGACAGCTGATAAAGAAACTTGTTCGCCTCGAGGTCGTTGCAGTTGAAGGCGATGGTGTGGACTGGGACAGGATGCTGCAGTTGGACCTGGGCCAGAACCGACTTCGGATTCTGCGTAAATGATGACGTCGCTATAATTGGATAGGATTAAGTGACGCTGTGACCTGATGAGAACGTGTGACGTGACAGCAGGATCACCAAAAGCATTGGATCCCAGGGGCGATTCCACTGACAGACAGCGCTAGATTTAAGTTCAGACGACGCAGAAGATGCCAGCCGTATGTGTTATGCTCACGAATTTTTGCAAATATACCCTGGATGTCGAATTTTAATGCTTTTTCCCGATCTCTCAGCTACTAAATAAAACGGGCAAACAGTTTTTCCGCAACCTTGTCAAAACTTTTATCGAATGACAACTTTAACCTTGACATATACAGCGACAGATTGAAAATGGCGCCCAAAAAGCACTGTCTCGCATCTCGCGTCGGACGCAACCAAAAAATAACAAATCTGGGAATTGCCGAATTTCTACCAACACCAGAATTCGCTAGAACAGGCCACGCTCCAGCAAGTTGTGTACAACATCGTGATAAGGTTTTTACAGTCAACGAGCATCGGATAGCGAACGGTTAAAAACATTTTGAGTACACATGAGTGCAAATTATGATGAAGCTGTGACGAATTAGCGCTGTGAACCATGTGATACAGTAAACATATTTTTACTTGAATGGCACCAACAGTGAATAGAGTTGGAAATGTCAATTCTTTGTGAAAACGGACGAACGCAACGATTCAGGATATTGCGCGTAATTACCGAAACATGACGGTGAACTATGCATTTTCGCGCGTCTTGTAGCTATTTGCATTCAAATCATGCAAATCACAGATATGAATGAAGGTGAACAAAATTTTGAAGTGCAGTGAACATCAGAATACACATGAGGTGTTCGCCAAAGCTTGAACGGACTCGGCTACAAAATCGCCCTGAAATTCTCAAAAATCCAGGTTCAGATTTCCAACATCTTTGTTTGTTTCCAAGCGCAGAACACCGAAAAAATGGGTATCTACTGGGGAGGTGACGGAAGACCTCAGATACTCTTTGTTTTCCTAATAAATCCCAGCCGCGCAGCTCGACGAAAATTGGCCTCTCACTCCTCTCGCGCCACAATGGCGGGTCCTCGGGTGACGCTGTTATGTCTTCCGCTGTCACCCGGATGTTGGTAAGTAAGCTTTGCAGCGATCGTGTGAACGGAATAAGCAACAGATTTGGAAATGCGGCCAAAAAGATTACGAATGGCGCTTAAAGAAGGTCCCATACTATCGAAGCCAGTGTATCCCAACCGGGGTGCCGCGGCACCCTAGGGTGCCTTGTACGATACTCAGGGGTGCCGCGAGCTAACATATTTTTTCAATATATCATTAAAAAATACATTTTCAAAATGCAATCAAACCTTCAAGCAAACTGCTGTGGGTTCACCAATGGGTGCCGCAAGCCTACAAAGGTTGGGAAAAAACTGATCTCAGCCAACACATCACAACCACCACCTGCTTCGTTACAAAATCGCCCTTCAAAAACAGCATCTGGTTGTGGCGGTGTTAACCCTTAAACTTTGAAAGGTTAGCGTTTGTAGCAGTTCGTGAACCTGTGGTAAAGTCAAATAAGGTTTGCACTGCTTCCATTTCGACCGAAATTCTAGCAATATAGATCTATGCTGTTCTTTTTGCTGCTCATGTTGTTATTTCGTAGCGTTTGCCACCAGGTTTCAAATCAAGCAGATAAATTAGATCTTCTGGCGATTTTTTGTTAAACGTCGGCTATTATATAATAAAAAATCGCCAGAAAATCTAATTTATCTGCTTAAAATAGATCTATTCCATCGCTTAATGTTGGTACTTCCCAACAAAATAAGGCAAAAAAATGTATAAGACAATGAATGCTGCGGAAGAAATCTAGTAATTTGATCTTTGCCGAGAAGCAGTTTGTTTTCGAAGCACTTGAAAGTGACCAAGCCATGATAAGCATGCAAATGCGTCTACAAGCGCACGTGCGACTGGTCTGTTTCAAAATGAACCATGCTTGACGTCACGAAAAGCACCAATCATGGACTTTCCCGCCACGCTACGTCATGCGCATACATACTCACGTGCAACAGCCTCCAGAACATTATCTGCGACTGTGATCAATCAGTTGGTTAGAAGCATAGCATCGCATAGCTAGGAACTCGCACAAACACAGACGCTTGATTTCAGACGATACGCCAATACGACAGCTGGTATGGAGAGCATGCGCCTGGTGTTTCGCCACAAGCATTGGTCAGACACCATTCTTCTTCACATTAATCTATAGTTGCGAGGGAACAATTTTCTTAACCTCCAACAGAAAAGATCAGATCTGAAGCTCTTGGTCGCAAGTAGTTGCTTCATCTGAGGTGTCAAGCAGAGGTTTCTTCTCTACTGCGGGCGCAGGAGAACGTCCACTACCCCGACGCTCATTACCCCCACGTTGCCCCTTCAAGATTCGCTCCCCTGTTACAGAGCGCTTTCCGGCCATCCTGGGCCCCATGTCAAATGGCCTTCAAAATCCACCTATTCTGAGTCGTTTCAGTGTAGCAGTTGCAACCCTTCAGAAATTAATATATATAGTGAAAGAATGATCAACAGCCTAAAATTGCAGGTTAGCAAATTAATTTCCTTCCGATCGAAATGCGATTATTTCTAGTCACGTGCTTCACCTCGACAGCGTCCAGTCCGTCTGTCCGATAAATCACGTGACACGTTACATGCTACGTCACTATCGTTAAAGCCCTAAAGTAACTGCCGAGAAAGGTTCATCAACTAATGAACTAGAACCTCGTCCGTAGCCATTAGCAACACTCCTATGCGAGAATAGGTGTAGGTAAGCGTGCGAAAATAATAAACCGTTGGCTGACTTTTAAAAACAGTAAATGAATTATAGCCTTGTGTATTGTGACCCAAAATAGTTCGAAGTCGAGTAATCGTTCGATAATACGACTGTCTCATGTACAAAACCAGTAAAGAGTACAAACAACGCTGATAAACATTTGTGAGTGCGACTAACTTTGATCAAGACCGGCATGCTCCGCTTCAAACGTTTAGTTTAAAGCGAAATGTTGCTCTACCAAGTACCATGGGCGTCGGAAGGATTTTCCCAGGGAGGGGGGTAATAGCGGATTTTTCCAGGGGAAGCCAAGGATTTTTCTAGAGGTGGGCAAAAGTGGTAAAATTTCGTTTTTTCTTCTCCAAACTAAGAAATCAACCCTTTTTTGCTAAAACTTTAACAGGAATAATGTATCAAACTTCAAAATCCCGGGTGCGCCATGTCTCCCCTGCCCCCCCCCTTCTGACGTCCATGCCAAGTGCATCATCACATTTGACGAGAGCACGATTATTTTTTAAAGCAGAAACAAACACAGGTAATCGGCAAAAACACTGATTTTTCAAAAAATGAACAACGAATGCTGATCTAGTAGTCACTGTCCACAGAGCATTGCAGCAATAACACAGCTCGTTTGTGTCGTGGAATGAATGAATTAATGAATAAACGCTTGGCCTACTTGGTCCGGTCTTCCATCGGTAAGCAAGTAGATCGCATGAGTGTAAGGATCTGACAGAGCGATCCGAAGGGCAGCCAAAGTGTTGGTGCTGCCCCCGACGTTGATATCTACGTAACAAAGAGGTCTATGACGACATCTTAGCAGCAAAACGCGTTTCAAGGAAAGACCGTGGAAATTCTGCAGTCGACCAAAACCATAAGCAAAGCTGTTTTTTTAGCATTTCCGCGTCACTTTTGCTGAAACCGGGCAATATTTGAAAATACGGTGCGTTTCGACTTGAGTGGCTACAAAGTTTATGTTGAGTATTTTCAGCTGATTGTGAATAACAGGAAGCAAAAATTGACTTTTCGTTGCAACTCCTTGTTACGTAAAGAGTATGCAAAACGAATAGAATTCATCAAAAAGCGTTCAGTGTGCAACCCTACGTTTCACACAGCGGCACAACAAGATGGTTTGAGCTTGAATACTAAGAGTGGCAAACTTTTAGTTCCATGATCAGAAAAACAAAAAACAATCAGTTAAATGATTTCTAAGTACAATTGGACATTCGATGATAGCGGAGGCTGATGAGAATATGAAACCAAGTAACGTAAAACAATCAAGTCCATCAGCCAGACAGCAATACCACGAAAAGCAATGAAAATATAAAAAACGCACGACTCGTCCAAGCGGCCTCGTTAAATCGCGCTTCACCTTATCCCTTCACCAACATTTGCTTGGTCATGCTGCCGAGGGTGTTGGCAGCAATGTTGGTGTAGGGGTAACGTGAAGGCCGATGTTGATTTTACCGTTTTTTAGCTTGTGCCATAAACGCTTGGCCCAGACCAACGCTTCTAGACTTGAAAAACGCAAGTGTTTCAACAACGCTGATAGAATAATACGTTTTAGAACTTTTTGCTAACCGAACTTTGAACAGCTCTCGATAACGTTAAGGAAACCGTAAGCCACGGTTCACAAGTGATGATCCGAATATAATCGAACAATTAAATGACCTTTGACCCAATTCCAAGCGTTGAGCAGGTTCTGTTCGGTGACGTCAACGGCTTTGTCCTTCCACGCGACCGCCTTCGTGTCGAACTTCACAAAGTTGAACTTGCTCTTGTGACGTAGTTGCTCCTGGAGGAGGAAATCATGCGTGACTGTCATTAACACGGTTGAGCTGAGGAGTGAAGACCTTTGACCCTAATTCAAGCGCTGAGTAAGTCTTAACGTCTTTCACAGGAATCCGCGAAAGCTTTTATCAAAGGAAATTATACGGTGTTGCGAAAAATCTGATTGAAGCCCGAAACGGAATGTTGAGAAGCCTTTTATTAAATTGTTGTCGTAGCACCCTTGGTGACGCACACGACTTCGCTATGAAAAGCCAGTCGGCATCTAACTGCATGTCAGATAGCAGCTTGTAGGCGAAGCCCGCCTTTCTTCCTTGAGAAAGCGCAGAAAAACATGGCGAAAGCCAATTGCTCTCTCAAGGCCACTGACTGTCACCTGCATCAGTTGGTAAACCTTTTCTTTGAGCAAGGCGAGTTTGTCTTTCATCGATTGCGAGGTGTCAATCAGGATGTAGACCTGCTCTTCCAGGATCGTCCCAAACACCTCCCTGCTCCCCTGCTGGAGCCAGTCGATCCTTGAAAGCAGAGAAAACGCAAGATGGATAGCGGCGAGCAGTTATGCAGGAATTACTAATAACGGCGAGGATAGTCGGCACACTGTCCGATACACGTAACCGCACATCGATACACGTGACCACAGTCTTATCGTCTTTTAGAGGAATTTGCGAAATTATAGCTGAAATGTTTGAAAACAATTTCCCTGTCTTTGAAACTACGGCAGCAGTCAGTTGACCTCCAACTTGACCTGCAGGGTAGGAAAAGGTCATCTGGAAAATGAAAAATCTAAGTCGTTACGACGCAACTTGCCAAAGTGAAACCCAGACTTGCATTACGAGCCGTTGCTTTTGGATTAGATTTGCAACTTATCAAAAAACCCTTTTTGCGAATGAAAACAAGGAGGAGGGTGGGTGGTCTTCGCCGTTCGCTTTCGTGAATAAGGTGATGGGGGCTTAAACAAGCGACTGGCCGCCAAACGAAAAGCACCTCTGTTGAATGGCGTCGAGCGTCGTCTTCATTTTCTTCTCGAACGTTCTGTGCCTCTCGGCGGTGATGTGGACATGGACGAGAGTTCCGTCCTTCCACTTGGTGTGGGCGAACTGTTTGCAGTACTTCGCGTTGATCAGTTTCCGAACGTTTTCCTGCGGATACAAACGAAACGTGCGCACCCCTTTCCCGCGGATACAGACGAACCGCACGCACCGCTTTACTGGGGATAAAAACGAACCGCGCGCACCGCTTTCCTGGAGATACACACGAACCGTGCGCACCGCTTTCCTGGGGATAATAACAAACCGCACGCACCGCTTTCCTGGGGATACAAACAAACTGCACGCACCGCTTTCCCGCGGATTCAAACCAACCGCACGCACCACTTTCCTGGGGA
>JGI24159J19872_10014545_pt1 | contig 10172 bp, 9 predicted proteins | sample Ectturendosymbi4_FD_19872 | JGI IMG/M metagenome (IMG submission 19872) | reverse complement strand
ACTGGCCGATCCGTTTGAGCCCTTGAACAGCTCTCTAGCGCAATCGGCGGAGGAGCTAGGGCGTTGGTAAGGCAACCGAAAACTGCTGTTTTTTAGGTTGAAATCCAAGTACGAATATATCGTAGACTGGTTCTCAAAGTGTTGAACTTTTTTTAAAATTAGTTTTCTTTTTTCAATCATGTCACATTTCTCATGATAAAAATGTTCCAAAACTCTGCTTTGTGCTGTGTTTCTAGCTTGGTAAAAATTCTTGCAGCAAGAGTGTCTATGTACGTTTCACATAATGGTTACCTTAATATAAATCCATGCACATCAAAAAAAATCAACCAGAATTTTTTGTTGACTTCAGTTGGTTAGATTAACTGCATAGCATAAGTACCACCCTTCCTGACAGCAGTCAATTCTAGTAAGCAAGTTGTTTCATGTGTTACATACCTGTAAAGTGTAAAACCAGGCTTTTGATGTTTTCAGTCCTGAGGGAAATTGATTTGTATAAACTCACAACTTCCTGACTTTTTGTAGACACTGATGTTTGAGGATAACTCTGACGCAGTGCTTAGATTTGAAATCTTGGTTTTATTTGTAGTTTGCAGTGTTAAGGAAATAATTTCTTTTACCATAAACATTCTCAGAGGAAGCCATTGCTCAAGTTTCTAGACTTTTTTCTCTTCTTGAGTTAAATTGCATTTAAATAGGCTTTGCACAGGAAAATCTTCAGTATCTACCGATGAAGTTGTGAGATTTTGAATAGTAGTTGTATTTTCTCACTAAGTGGAAGTTGGTATCACTAGAAAAGCTATCACCTTAGGTTGTACGCCATGAAGCTGCAGCAACATGTGCATGTAAATTGCATATCGTGTGATCGTGTTCCCTTGGATTTAAGGACTGCTGCAGTGCCAGTGGATTTTACTTCACTAGAAAGACAAAAACCCACATACTTCAGTTTCTCACCTAAGTTAAATTTCTTGGATAGCAAACTATTTCCAAAAACATGGGAATGGGAGTCTAGAATAAGAAATCGCAATTCACTGTCGACATTGGAAGGAAGCGTCAATCCTGGTTTTACAACTGACGATGAGGTGCTGTTAAGTTCCAATCACTGTTTCTAATACTGAATTAGTGGAATTTTATAATGTTTATTAGTTGATTGTGTCCCCAATGTAACATGAACTGGCTGTGCTAAAGTGATGGCCTTCATACAAAAAACAGGTGCTAGTTTAAGATTTTTGCCATGTAATGATGGCAAAGTGACTTAGTCTTGTTTTCCAGCCCTGTGGTTAATGAAATCTGGCAGGGGAAATGGCAAGTTAGCACAAAATTTTCTTGGTTTTGTCAGTTATTAACTAAAGAACTTCCAAATCACATCAAATGCTTAAGTGATGCTGCATTCTATAAAGTGAAAAGAAAAGTGATGCGTTACTGTCAAGTCAAGTAGCGCCACATTCACAGAAGTTTTACCTAAATGTGGAGTTACATCCTGTACCTTACAAAAAAGTGTATATTTTCGAAATAAAATTCATGTGAATTGTTTCCAATTCACCACTATTGTTTCACCTAAAGAAACCCAAAAATTAGGAATTGGTTCAAGAGATCACAAGCTTTGTTGATTCCAAGAAGAGTTTTCTACAACGTGTTTTCCCCACGTGATTCATTCAATTCTTTAGTAGTATTTAGGTTACAGGCGTGTTGGTAGGTGTAGGTTGGAAATCAACAGTTTTTGCCCACTGTCCGGTGATAGATCCTCACATGGTTGTACAGTAGAATTTGTCAAATTCGTCATCGTTTAATTTGTCAATTCACTCAGTTCGTTACTTTTTCGTCGGTACCGAATTCGTTATTTTTTCGTTTGTGCATTTTGAAGACACTGTGCAACAGTAAGTTGCAAGATAATTGAAACTGCGACGTCCCGGTTTTGCTGGGCAGCATAATGTAATTGTTAGTATATTGTTGCTCGTTGCAATTTGTTGAAAGCCAGTCCTGCACTGCTTTGTAATATTCACTTAAACGTTTTTCAGCAGTCAAATGTGGAAAACTCGAAGAACCGAATTGTTTATCTGTCGCCAGCGATGGTCGCTGTGTGATTGTGCTTGCATTTCGGGAAATGTTACCCGCTTTCCCGCTGTCGTTCCTTCTGCAATTCTGGAATGGATTGATGTAGCAAACACGAATGCGTGTAGTTGTTGAGTGCATGCATTGCTCTGTCATTAGTGAAACACGCGGCAGCGACGTTGTAGCTGCGTGTCGACATTTATTTCGCTTGTCGTGACACGTTGGTTGTAAATACGTTATGACTAAGCTTTGCTTGAAAGTCGTGTGATGTGGACTTCATAGCTTGAGTAGAATGTTTACTATACATAAAACATTAAGATGTGTTGCTTTTGAATGATACGACAAAATTTTTTTTGGTATGCTAATGCGTTTTCTACTGACGAAATTGCATCCGGCGAATCATCCTTGAAACGTAACCTTTGGGTGAAGCTTCCTAGCTGTTGCTTTTTAATCGGACAGGAATACACCGAGAGCATGAACTCTGACGGTTATTACGATCGGCAAGAAGAATTTCTATCTCGCAGAGAAGACTACAGCGAACCACATGAAGAAACCGAAGTTTTAATTGACGATGAGGGAGTGGCAAAAACCGTAACGGTAAGCGTTTTGATAGTGTTTCTAGTTCTGTGCTGATGCCGATCGGCTTGTGCAAACCGCATATGACACAACCCGATGACAACAGGCGGACGTTAAGTTAGTTTGTAATTTTTGTGTCAGCGTCAGTGCCATTTCCCAACTCATTGGCGTCTGTTTTTTTTTTTTTTCGCTTAGATATTTCAGTCATTTATACCATAGTTGTATAGAAACTCGCCGTAACAGTCTTCATTGGTCTGAATTTGTGACCGAATTGACGTGATTTTTTTCAGTCATTTCAAAAAAAATTCGGTATGGTATATGACTTAAAATGACCGAAAAGGACCTACACTGGCGTTCGTGTTCAACGAGTTGTTTCGTTTTGAATTTACTTGCGTTGCTACTGCTGCAACGGTATGCGTGTTTGAGCAGAAACGAACCGTGACGAAAACAGTCGTGGAACAGAGAGTGCGTCACTACCGCGAAGAAGGGAGCCTTCCTAGAAACGGATCAAAGTAAGGAAAATGTCGTCTTCCTTTAAACCGACGCAAGTTTTGAGCGGAACTGTTTATGCCTGGCGGAAAATATGATAAAATTTGTAGTGCTCTTCCATGACAAGCGAATCGCTTTACGCGCAGTGGCCCGCATCACCGTCCCAACAACGATGACGGCCGTTACGGTTCAATGCCCCGGAATCACAGCGACAGTCCTTATGAAGACACGCGCGCCCTGCTTGACAGACGGTTAGTAACAATACGAGTCCGTTCAGCCGCGTAACGCACTGGGTCTGAAGCCTGTGTTATTAACCGAAGGTTTTCGTGCACAGGAAGTATCGGTTGCGCATTTGCTTCGGTTGCCTTGAATTCGCTGCGATCAGATGTTTCGCTCTCTGCAGACAGTCAGGCAGCAGTTCTGGCGGCAGCGACGGCCACCCTTCGAGAACCCCGGGCGGTTACAATCCTCCTCCCGCTCGAAGCAACAACTACGGCTCGTCGGAAGAAGTGAGGCCACAGATGCCGGAAAAGTTCCAGCCTGAAGAGTATGGCTTGGAAGACGACAGGTTTGTTTGGGAATGCTTCTTGCCCCGGGCGCCGTCTAACCTCGTTACGCCCCTTAGTAGCCAATTTCAGTTGTTGAAAGTTGCTGAATATGACGTTTGTTGTATGAAAAAACTGTTTTCGCCGCACATGTCCTGATGCTTTGTGTCATATATTAATCCATTTGTCACATCTTAATGCTTATCGTTAAGCCACCAAAACATTCCTCGAACTACTGAGATAGTTTTCTGACTGCCAATGGCGTACGGCTTACATTGCGAATCGTTTATTGACGGCCGCAATGAATGAGCCGTGGACGCTGTTCGTGTGCCCGCCCGTAATTTCACACTTCGCCGGCGTGTCGTAAAATTTGCCTTGCTGAGTCACAGCATCTTTCGCAGACAAAGTGACTTAGATGACGGCAACGATCAATACGGTCTGGAACCGAACGCCCATCATGGCCGACCGAGACGTGAAAGTGTTTCGTCTGATGCCAGCAACAACGACAGGTGAACTTAGTCTAGACCAGTGGCTCTTAACCTGGGGTAAATTATCCTTGGGGGTAAATTCTATCATCCAAGGGGTAAATTTATTTAAACATAAATTGCAGCAAATGTAAATTTATACAAATCTTCTAAACTGTAAGAGTTTGTTACTTTTTATTTTCAATAGACGAGCACAATTTAGTGCATTGGGGGTAAATCTGGTACTCTTGTTTGATAAAAGGGTAAAATATGTAAAAAAAAGGTTGAGAACCACTGGCCTAGCCAGTGGATTTTTTCTACTGTTGATTTTTTTTGGGGGGACATTTGCGCCAGTTATCTGGCACTTTGGAACTGTTTTTTTCACTAAGACTTTTCAGTCATACGTCCTATAATATAATAGTATTAAATCTCGCCGTAACAGTATTCACTAGTCTATATTTCCGGACATTATGGCCGAATCGACGTAATTCTTTTGGCCATTAAAAAAAATTATGTCTATGACCGAAAAAAACTAGCTTTGGAGCGGTATGATCACTCATTTCGGCAATCGTGACGGTTGGTGGTGGAGAAGCTGGTTGTTGGCACAAGTGCTTCACGACTTCCCACTGCTTACCTTTACAAGTGCTTGCCTCGTTCCACGAGTGACTTTGTCGAAATTGAATAACAGATTCGAAGTTCAGATCGAAGACGATGTGCCAGTGGCGGCCCCGCGTGGTGCACCCAAGTTCGGAGTCAGAGCGCCCCTGGCCCAACAGGAAGCAGGGAGCAGAGCAAGCCTGGACCAGTAAGTTTTGGTTGTGGTCAGCGGTGGTAATTTGCAGCTGGCTGCTGAAGATTTGCTTGGCTCGGTTACAGTTCTCTGGCTGCTCATTGGCTATTAATAAAATGATAGCATCAAACTAACGCACGATCCCAACATACAGCAGAAATTTGCTCAATGGTGCTTCGTTGTCCGACCAATAAATTTGTGACCAGTCTCAAAGTTTGCATAGGATTTGCGAAAACGTTGCAGGTAATGGAAAGCTGCGCGAAGTGTCAAAAGAACTCGTTAGTTGATTTTGCGTTTCTGTTCCTAATGCTTGCAATCGACGACCGTTCGCATGAAGCGATGGAAGCGACTCGACGCACGTCGGGCCATTAGAAGTTCCTGCTGAATGAGTCCACTATGCTAGATTGCTATGACAATTACCTGCTGCCGTAATACGCGGCAAAAGCCTTTCTTGATCAGTGGCCTTGTCTTAAGTCCATTAAAGTCGTAAGGCTGCCGTGGCTGTGCTCGATTCGATCAATAATGCATTAGGTTTGCGCGGAGCGAGAGCGATCGGCGTGGGAAGCCCTCCTGACTTTCGGTAAAAAGAGCATTCTCCACGTGTTTTTCGGAATCGGCAGCGTTTTGTCATAAATAGCAAACAATCTTCATCAAATGTTTGCTTGCGGGTGCGTGTCGCAAATTTGTTTGCTTGTAAGAGTAGAGCTTTAGAAACTGCAGGTCGCGGAACTGTCACTCTGTGCTGTATAGTGCGTGCTGAAAACTCGGGGTTTCTCCGATAAATTGTAACCTAAACACATAGTTGCAAGTCAGCTTCCGGACACGCTCGACACCATGCAACTGCTACCTCGCCCGCCGCAATAGCATTGCTCGCGCAGCTAACGACGAATGAGGTTCTCGTTGTGCGCAACTCGTAGACGGACGAAGGGAAACAGGTTCCCTTACAAATCTGTTGAGCGGCTTATAAACATCACCCTCAATGCGTGGCAGACATTCGTTGAAATCGGTCGTTGTTATCACAAAAGCAACGCTCGTTGAATGGGAACCAGCAGCAGCAGCGGGCGTTGGCGACACTGTAAACTGCGACCGCGCTTGTTGCGTGCCTCAGTCTGCTCATCCGTTCCAGCAGACGTGTAGCTTTCTTCCACAGAACCCTCGCGTCCTATCGCCGCCGCTCCTTGCCGTTGTACCAAGAGAGCGTGCGTGTTCACACCCGGGCGTCTGTTGCGTGTTTGCTTCACACACAGACGCGGGACACTGGCCGCGCGGGTCTTTCGCATTGTCGCAAAGTAACAACTGTTTGAATCCGAACAAGCGCGCGCGCTTTCGCATTGTCGCGTCCGATGAATCTCGTCGGTAATTTGAAACTCTCCGCCCGAGCTGATGATTACGTGCCTCTGCCGAAGGTAACGACCAGTTGCTGGTGCGGACCGACTCGCTGCCCGTTCCACCACGACTTGGCGGGGTTTGAATCATGTGTAGAACTGCGCGGTTACTTTATTCGACTGTGTCCATCAAAGCTTCAAATAGAATTTGAAAACTTCGTTATAGGCGTTTGGTGTTTCAGAAATTCCCCCAAAAGATGGGTGTTTTCGAGTCCACCACGTCAGAAACTAGTTTCGTGTACGCGCGGACCTTTCATTGTCAAAATCCCAATTGGCGGTAAGCGCACGACGCACGTCTCGGGCAGTTGTTCAAAGTTCGTACTTCAGAGTTCGACGCTCGCTTTGTTCCTTGCTGTAAAGATCGGTGTTTCTTTCAAACAGTGCGTAAAGTCGCAGCTTGTCAATGATTGATTTTAATCGACGCGGACGGTCAACCAGGGCGTGTCGCTCGACGCTTTTAATTTACCCGGTGAGCAGTTCGCGTCCAGCACATTACGCTTAACGCGTTGTGTATCGAAGCGTCCGATGCAGATCGGGCCGCGTTCCTGCAAGGAATCGATTGGACGCCCAGCGCAAGCCGCAGGGCCAAGTAATCAACAGCGTAGAACCGTTGTCGTGCGTTACTTGTGTTGGCCGTTTGATTCGACGACGAGGTGAAAACGACGGCGCGCGACGCAACACTCCTACGTCGCACGTGAGCGCGCCGTCGTTCGCCACGTGGAATGAGAACTGAGATTAAGAGAGGTCCTTTTCCTGAAGTACGTCGCTTTTAATCCCGAACCAAACGCTTTCAGCGAAAGCAGACGTTCGGTTCCACTCTGGCAGCGCACAAAATGCCGACCGACTGCATGCGTTGTGTGTGTGTGAATTGAAAAGCACGTGGATTACGGTTTACAGCTTACAAGAACGCGTGTGTGATGGCTATTTATCCAAAGTTTACGGCGTCTTGAGGTGGTTGAGCATAATCTGATAGTTTGCCATCTCCAGGCGACATCGTCCACCTTTTTAGTGGCTTCACCAGTTTTCCTGTGCTGCAACAACTACAACTTAGTAGTAAATAAGTGGCCTGCCTTTTGTGGTAAACGTTCAGCAAGACCCTGCGGATCGAGCCAAACCAAACGTAGTCTTACGCGGAAAGTTTTTACAGCTGTTCGCTCGTATTTTTTCAATGGTTTTTCTTCTTCGACGATCCGTTAACGAAGACCACTTTGCGAATCTGGTCGCAGGTTGGGCAGAGGCTGGGTCGCGCCCACCCTGAAGGAGGTGATCAAGATGCTGTCGTACGAGATGCCGATTGTGCAGCAGAACGCGGCCGCCTATCTGCAGCACCTTTGCTTCAATAACGACAAAGTAAAAGAGGACGTGCGAAAACTCGGTGAGCTAATGCATTATTTTTTTGTACAAACTAATGCAGCAACCAAGACATTCAAGTAACCTCGAATCCACCAAGATGAAGGGTTTAAAATCCATCAGCAATTTTTTAAAATATGAAATCGACTTCACGTATCGCTACATCCTCAGTTCTAAAATCTTGTTAAAGAATCGAATACATTTTTTTCAATGACCTACATATCTGGCACAGCGTTTCAAGAATGTTTACTGCGGTACTTACAATTTCAACACTTGAAACACCCTCTCACGTTTCGTTTAAACGCGTGCGACACGGCGAAAAACGCTTTTGTTAGATAACCAAGCGTAGTTCCCCTGACCAGTGAGACACTCCCGTTCGTAGCGTGGGCTTCCTTTGTGAAATGTTGCCCAAGGTGTTTGAACGTATATCGTAGTTAATATTCACCTGACCTTTCATGCCGGTGACGAAGCGCACACAAACGCCTACTGCCAAGCTGTTCCTTTGTCATGTAGTGCTTTTTTCGAACAAACCTTTGTATTTGTTTGCTGTGCTGATTGCGCCCTTCAAGAAGTTTGAACACCGCCGCTAATGCCTTCCCGTTGATTAAGTGCGTGTATTTGCGGTCATTGCGGTGTCTATGCCATTGTTGTGAGGTCTTGCTTTAAATCGGAGCTGTTGCAACCATTATGCAGTGACGTGTTAGTCCTGAAACTACTGCGTAAGTTAAAACTATCCCAGTGAGAGAAATCTAGTTATTTAAAAATTAAGCAGAGACACACAATGCATTCTTCATTAAATCCAAAACACCGCTGTTCTGACTTAATGATGCCATTACTCAAACAGTCATGTTATTGCTTACCAGTGGTACACCAAAACCTATCGTAAATCGAACGCATTTAAACCTCACTGTGGAAAGGTGCTGCGGTGCATGAGCTGAGTGCGACTGAGACGAGAAATGCGGACAGATCTTATTCAGATAGCGACGCAACAAAACGATTGTTAGCCGTCATATTCTTACAGAAATGCGGAAATTTGTCTTGAAACCACCATTTACTTGGAAGGCCATTGTTTACAAGAAAAGAGCTGTTGTCCATGATTGTGTCTGGGCGATTGTTTACGTGAAGGAGTTGTTTTCCCAACTTCCATTTTTTCCTAATTCACGTTCCATTTTTTATTCTAAAATCATTTTCGCCAACCGCTCCGTATCGCTTGCGCACGGCCGTGTGTTGTATACTGGTGAGCAGGGACTTCACTGCATCCTTTCCCTTTTTGCGTACGGGCCGCCGGGTGTGGATGGCAAGCAAATATACGGCAAGCAATCGCTTCTGCCGCTGGCACTTGATTGCAGTTTCTAGTTTCCGATAATGACCCGATCGCTTTCCCGGTCGATACAGGCGGGATACCCCCTCTGGTGAAACTGCTCGACAACTCAAACACCGCCGTGAAGTTGAACGCTTGCGGCGCGCTGCGCAACCTCTCCTTCGGCTCCAAGAACGACCGGAACAAGATCGAAATAAAGAAGGAAGAGGGCGTGCCCTGCGTCGTGCGCCTCATTAGGGCTGCGAAGGACACTGACGTCAAAGAACAAGCAACAGGTGGGTTTTCGTGGCAGCTTTTGTGCGTAGTGTCTCCCCCTTGATGTGCGTAGTGTCACCCCTTGGTGTGCGAAGTTTCCCCCTTGATTATTTTCACTAGTGGACATGTTGCCAAGAAAAAAAGGTGATTATGAAAAGGTGAACAATAAAACCATGAGTTTTGTTACATCTAGAATTTGGGTAAGCTTGATAAAATGCGCCCAAAAACGTTTTCCTGATTCCATTTGCCAACCCCTTTTGTGGCTCAGTTAGCTGTGAATGTATGTGTGACAGCTTAAATCGCTGCTTACCGAAAACAACCTTGCTTGATGTTCTTCTTCATACCTTGTCAAATGTTAACTGTTGCCCAGCTGCGGCCACCCTTGGTCACAAAGCACGGCTCGTTTCGCAGCAAGGGCAAGTTGCTGGGGTAAGCGCCGACTCTAACCACGGTTGACCGACGTGCCCGGCGCCCGCGCAGCCATTGCGCTTGTGCCTGACAGGTGTCGTGTCTGGTTGCCGGCGAGGTCTCTTCCAGACAAGTGCATTTTAGAATTCCGAACGCATCTTAACAACTGCTGTCGGGGCTTAACGCTGCGCGCGACCAGTTTATTCGGTCGTTCGCGTGTTGCCAAATGTATCTTTGTTGTGCCAACAATCGAAAGACAATGATGAATCGCGTAAGTCGCGCTGACGGCAACACAAACAGCTTAAGATCGCCTTGGATTTCACGGCGTTCTTCTCACATGGCTGGTTTCAAAATAAAAGTGCAGTCGACCGAAACCGTTTTGCTGAGTCGTTGAAAATCAAAACCGTTCGACCGTGACGGCGCGCGTTTAACGTATTTGCGCACGAAGCTTGCGGATCTAAGAGAAGTCTTGTTTTATATCATCGTTGACGTTGCCAGCTACCGCAATGCGATTCTACTCCAACAGGAAGTCTTCATGTC
>JGI24159J19872_10014542_pt1 | contig 10173 bp, 9 predicted proteins | sample Ectturendosymbi4_FD_19872 | JGI IMG/M metagenome (IMG submission 19872) | reverse complement strand
TAGTACCACCGCGGGTAAATCTTGTCGTTGCACACACCCAATAACACGGGTTGGACAAGTCGCAACTACCGTTCTTAGGTCTTCGGCAAGACCCGATCGTGGGAATCCAACCCTGCCTGCCTGTGTTCATGGCGCGTGTTCGATCCACTACACCACTCAAACGCACAAACACACACGTAACGCCTCCCGGCAGAGAAACGTAATTTTGACCAGCTCTTGTACATTCCGTGTAACGAGGTTTCTAGAGAACAATTTTTAACATCCTTCATTGTTCCCAGTTCTAAGGAAGAGCGCGTTTAAAGTTCGCAAGAACTGCGACGTCTTGAAAAGGAAAAAGAACCATCCCAGCAAGGAAGACTTATTATTTTGCAGCGAAGTTGAGGTTAGCTGCGTTTTGTTTCGCTTTTCTGCATGTTACCAGCGCGCAGATGCTTCTAACGTTACAAAGTTTTATATGTGGGCGGTTCCACAGCAACGCCTATTTGACATTTTTGTCCACTGCGACAGACTAACCATATTTGCTGGTGGCATTTACGTACTTCTTAAGTGTGATGCAGAATCGCTGCATACACCGTGACGTTTTTTAAGCAGTTTGCAACATGCAGTGAACACGAAAGCTTTGATAAAAGCTGCTGATATGCATTGAGTTACGACATGAAGATTTAAAAAATTGATCTTCGCTGTCTGTTACTGCATTGCGAAAAATCTTTTCAATGCCAGTACGCTAGAGTTTTATTAAGTTACAACTCCTCTGTACCCAATCTGTGTACTTAAGAACAATCATCATAAACATTGATGGAGGTAAGTGAATATAGAGTTATTTATTGAGCAACCAAAAATCAATGTGTGAAAAATTTTTTCTACCTGGCCAGAATGTAATTTGTGTTGCCGTTGATGGAAGGGACGTGCGTATCGCAATCATCTCCTTAAATAACAAGTATTGGGAACACACATGGCGTTCCAAAAAGCAGTGGTATTGGCAGGAAATTTCGCTTTCTGTGACCGAATTCTTGCGTGTACTTCTACTGGTAGCGATAGTTTCAATATTCTATTATGCATCTCGCAGAAATGGCTTGGAAAAGCGGTATGCGTGGTTCTGACTTAACTGCTGTAAATAAAGGCTTTCAAATACCTCAATCCATTAAAAAAAAACGCCATGTTGTTGCAGATGGCCTTGTCTTCCTTGGAAAGCGACATCAATCAAATGAGCGAGAGGTGCTTGGAAATTAAGAGGACGCTCCAAAAGGTGCTGATCAAATTCGGCGAACCGCCGGACACTGATTCACAAGAGTTGTTCGCGTGCGTTCGCGAGTTCCTGGACAACTTCAAGAAAAGCCTACCGCGGTCGTGAGCGTGACTTTTACACAAAAATGTTATTGCGAACTTCTAATGATTTCCGAGAGTCTATTTCCTTAGCTGGAAAAGCGAGTGTTGTCTTGAAGAAGCCGACTTGCCGTGTATTTTGACAATACGAGCCATGCCCAGAAAGCAAATGTTTTGTTATCAGTGGCGTGTTAACGCATTTGTGCATTACAGTTGTCCGTTTTTGTTTCTCTACTAAATTATTACGAATTACAGTAAGTCCTCGCTTACCAAAGAGACTCCCCTGATTTGAGCCACGTTCCGATTAAAACTACTGTAACAGAAACAATCATTATTTACGGACGCGTTTAGGTAGTACGCTGTTTGTTGAACGGAACTCCGGGGCAAGGTTGCCAAAATTGGTCCTTTTTTGGGTGCACAGTTATTTCCCTCTCAACCTCATAACAACCAACAAGGCGTTTGTTCAGCAAAACGTTTTTATCGGGTAATGTTACCAGTGTTTTACGCGATTGTCTGCCACACACGGTTTCACACCGTACGCTGTGAGCTTATGTTTATGAAAATTTCGTTAAGTTTTTATTAAAATAGTTTGTTTGCTCGCTTTGCATCCTCTTGTAGGCAAAGCAACAGCACCCTCGTCAGTTTTTACTTTAGAATTTTCGTTTATACCATCTGCTCAGTTTCTCTCCGTTCGTGCATGCTTGGTGTGATAACGACTGCCGTTGAATTGCGGTTGTTGACTGCAGGGTATTGATTTTCAGAGACTGTCGCATTTGGTAGAAATAAACAAAAACGTTAACAAGCGTCCGAGTACAATAAACATGCAGTTCCATACATCTGTTCTTAACAAGCTGGTCCCTTCATATAATTTTTAATACTGTACACTGAAAGGGCGGAGGAACGAAGTGGGTCGGGGTTTGAGATACGCGGGACCCTCAACCTTGTGTCGTTATATCGTACACCCACCATTATAAGAAACAACTTTTTGGAAAGTTAATGTGAATCGTCTGCTTGCAGTATGGAAGCCTGGGATGGGCTTGTGTGCAGTAAAGCTTGCACATAGTGTTCACACCAGAGTTTAAAGGATATAAAATTCTATGAAAGGATATAACGAGAACGTTTGCTTGGCTTATTAATAACTGGAATCACTTGAAAATTGGAACTATTCTTGTTTGCGAAAATCTATGCAGAAAAGCATGCATTTGGAGCTACGGACCTGTCACAATGTGAAAATTTACGATAAAATCATCACATGGAGCTTAGGTACGTATTTTTCAGAAATTGTGCAAAAAAGAGCACTTCAAGGTTCTGTGATCACCGTTAACGTAACATAAACAATCACACATGGTTGTAGGCAGTCAGTGGTGTGGGGAGGGGGGGCGCAAGCGCATCCCCGAAATTTTACAACTGAAAATTTGGGCAAAAATGGCGGCCAACGTGCTTTGAACAAAACGGCGCCCAACATGTGCAGAATCACGTGGAGACCTGTTTATTTTTTCTGGAGGTCATCCAAAACGTGATCTTAATGAGAAAATATTCGCACGAAAAGTGGCCCAAAAGTTTTTCGGGCAAGTTTGGGGAGATTCCGACAAAAATCCTTCGCATCCCCAAAAATTTTCCTGCTTCTACACATATGCAGGTAGTAGCCTACGCTTAGATTAGACCCCCAATACAAATTTTGTTCCTCTGTCCCCATGGTACGCTGTTACATTGCTGCACATACCCTCAAACAGTCGAAAAGGCACTTCGACTTAAATGTAAAACACTACGCCCGGACCAAAACGAGCGACTCGCAATGTGGGCCAATGGTAATCTTGCTGCATGAATATATCAAAGTAGACATACCTGTTTGTGGAGTAAATGATATAAAAAGATTAGATTTTTATTATTGTAATATTTACCAGTAATGCCCACATGTTTCGGTTTTGTAACAAATTTAGAGAAAAGCAATATTGAACCGATTGAAAGCAGTTACAAGATTGAACATTTGGCAGAACGTTACCAAATGTCCTCTGAGCCTCAACGGCCATTCTCTGGAGGCGGTCTTCGTATCACACTCGGGAGTAAGAATTTCAGTAATCGCCTGATTTGGTCTGAAGCGAATTAGCAATCCATTGATTCACAGTGCTGTAAATCCAAAGATTTTGTGGTTTGACCCGGAGTCACCTCGGCACAAGAGGTTTGTGGCGTAGGCTAACTTAGAGAATGCCATTCGACCACATTGCTCTTAAAGGCTTAGAAAATATGTCATTTGGCATTTTGACCGAATTAGCGTTTTCAAAGTTTATGTCAGAAACTGCCTTTCTCACTTCAGACATTTTTCCAAACTTAGGTCTGACGATTTTTCCCCGAATGTCCCAGCAGTGTGAACCTCTACACTGCGCTTGCAGAGTACAATCTTTCAATTTTTTGATGAACAAGGGCGACCTCGTAATTTTGGTTTTATTGCTTGTGAAAAGGTAGAATAATGAAACAGACGTGTAAAATCGCTTAGAGCCAGGTGAGGATCGTGGCCACACCCATGTGGCGGACTGGACATCGTACACGTTTTTGGAAACAAGACGATGTTATATTTTTTTGGAAAAATCACAGGTTTCAGGCTGCAGGTATGCAATGATACGCATATTGCGATATTCACTGCGTTTTCTTTAACTGTGGGGTATTTGCTTTTATCAGGTAGAAATTTGAGTTGGTAAGTCAGGAAGATTTGATTCCTGACTTACCGGGCTTTGCTGGACCACAACAAGAAATCCAGTTGGTTGCAATAACGGGTCGAAAAGCAAGTACTCCACTTACATGGTGCGATTGCTATAGGTCTAGCAACTCACCAGGAGTCTTACAGTTTTCTCTAAGGTGGGTAAATGCGCAGTACCACCAGACATTTGCGCAGTGTAATCTTATTTTCGCGCACTTGTAACTTTCCAAATTTAAACGTAAAATATCATTAAAAATTTTTGTTCAGAAATATAACGCTACTGAGCATATCGCATAGCTCTTTTAGAAGCTATTTGCATTAAATTTGTGCTTCGTTCGTATTTTGGTAAGATTTTATGCTTATTCCAATAATTTATAAAGTTTGTAATTCATTTAGAACTCTACTAAATCAGCCTTAAAATATTCATGCTCACTAAAACAAACATTTGCTCAGTGTAAAATTTTCTTAGAGGGAGCATTGGTCGTACTATGCACAAGATAGATACATTTCTTTTTAGTTTTTTAAACAGCAGGTTGTGATTAGTTCCATCAAACGCCTTAGATGCATCTAAAAACCGAAAATACTGCGATGCGTGCATACAATGTACATAGTATTATGCAATCTGTTTGAGTAAAAAGACACTCGTATCCATAATGTATCGTACAGTGGCGTAGCCAGTCCAAGAATTTGGGGGACAAAATGTTTGATTCTAGGTGAATAACACTATTTTGTTTGCAAAAACGACTCTCAAAGCACAAAATGACTATATGTTCTAAAAATTGGGGGGCATGCCCCTTTGGCCCCCCTGGCTACGCATATGGTGTCGTAGCTAAGACAACCAGTTTGTCAACGGTGGTAACAAGTGGTGAAATGCACAGCAGAGTGTCATGTTCAAGAACTCTGGAGATAATCGTTGTAAAAATGTAAGAGAAAGAGGTTTGGATTTACCAGCATCGCATATGTCACCACTACTTTTGCAAATAGGTATAGTAAAATTAGTACAATTACAGTTTTCATGCATTGTTAGTGAATTTTCCGTGCATTAAAATCAGTGGCGTGCAGATGTCTGGTGATGCCCCGGGTGACTACTTGATTGGATGCCTCTACCAAATTCTAGTGTTGAGCAATGGCGTATGGTGGTGATTGTCACTGGACATACGTTGTTTGTAACGTCACAATGTGACGTCATATTCACGTTTGCACGTTTGTTGACATGTATAGTCAGGGACGGCGGAGCAGCGGTAGGGCAGGGAAGCAGCAAAAGAGTTGAAGGCAATGGAAACTTAAAAAACAAAAAATCATAATTATTTATGTTTGTTTCTGCTCATCAACAATGTTGACCTCAAAAATGATAGGAGAAATTATAGAAAATCATTCTGAATTTTTTGGGTGCCCGAATTGCTGCTATAAATTTGTTTTCAGTCGATATTGATAAATCATGAAATTGACTATGATACTTTGGTACACGAAAAGCGGAAGTGCTAAATAGCCTTATAATGAAAATCACGGCCAAAGAGAAGGAGTTATGGAAACGTTTGCAATATGTCGTTTGTATCGTTCTCTTTGGCCGTGATTTTCATTATAAGACTATGATACAGTTATGAAAACGCACCTTCGCCCCCGTTGCCCACATTTTAGAAAGGGCAGAGAGGTCAATGCTCCGGCCCAGTCCCGTCGCCACGGGCTTTGGTGGGCTTAGCTCCCCAAACATTGCTCCAAGTTCCCCCAAATTGAATTATGAAACACTACAAATCAATGGAGTTTTGGTAAATTTTGGAATGACAAGCCCCTCTGTTGAAGACCTTCTGGCGACGATTCTGCCCCCGCCATGCCTCCATTCCCCGACGCCCCTGTGTATATTATTCTACACGCACTCTCTTTACTCGTTGTATTATGTGTCACTGTAATGAACAAATTACCAGCGGTATCCTAAGACAGAGCAGCTCATAACTGAAAAAATATCCGGCAACGCGTTAAAATAGGGGAGTAGAATACTCAGTGCTAGGTGAGCGCAATTCACAACTGCAAAAATACAAGGCTGCGCGAATGTCTCGTCGAATAGCAGTCGATCAGAAGGTATACCGCGGGGATGGCGGACACCCAGGGTTGACAATTTGAAACTTGTAAGTAAATTACACATAAATTGATAATGCGCATAAAGTATGCAAGAAAATTTTCGTTTTTATTTATGTGGTTGATATATTTTAGGCTACAATTAATAAGGGGAAAAATAGATATGGGCTTGTGTGAGCCGCTATGGATCAATCCGCCTGCATTGCCAATTATTAACGAAGCTCGAAACGAAGCACATTTTGTAAGCACAGGTGTGCGACTGTATTAGCACAAAAAACGAAACGGGAGACTAGTGAAGTATCATAAAATCAGCTAAATCATGCACGTTTAAATAGAACAGTTTTGAAACTTGGCTCAGAAAATTAATTAAACGTCCAACATGATCTTCAGGGTTCATGTAACTGGACCCAATTCAAACAGAAAAACCACCCGTTTTTTTTAAAACCCCACTAAAAAAACACAATAAAACCTACCAAAAATCCCATTCTTCTTTTCCTTTGAAAAATGTACGATGAAGTAAAAAGTAAAATAAGCAGCACACTTGAACAGTTAACTGTAATTTTCTTTAATGAAACAAAATGAACAGCAACGAAAGTTGAAGAACCTGATAAAAAGAGAAGAATAATTCAAACACTTTGAGTAAATTCTACTGGGTATTTCTTTCAACTCTGTAAAATCGGTATACTTTAATCAATTTTTCTGCCTTATCTGCACCCAAGGTGTTTCTGATGTTGAAACATAGCAAACCACATGTTGAAAAAATACAGTCTATAGATGCTAAACTAGCAGGGCATGTACATAAACTTGACGTGAAACTGCAGAGTTTTTGTGGGAGTGGCTTTTCTTCGTTTGCTGTGTGCATGCTTGCCAAGCCTTACCACTTTGGAGTGAATTGACCAACAACACTTTGCGAAAACAAAGGTGGGTACATTTCTTTACCCTCAAATTTGAATGCCATAATAGGTACAACAAGGTATTATTGTAAACACAATTCAGAATGAGTTTTTGTGTATATTTTTAATAAAGAACAAAAACCTGTTTCTTTTCAAAAAAACAAAAGAACAAAAAAACCAGTTGGGTTGGTTTAAAAAAACGTTTTTTTTCTCAGCCCTGATTCTCTTTCAATCATTTTTTGTGATTTTCCCTTGATCGCACGATCTAGAACAAGTCACGTCACTATCGGTTTGATTGGGTGTGCGCCGTACACCTATAGTATAGGTCCCTGGTATTGAAAAAGCTGAGAATTACTGGCATTTGAATATGTCAAGTTTAGTGTTGACAAAAAGACAAGTTTCGAAAAATTAAATCCATGTAGCATATATTAATAGACTTACAATAGGAAAAATCCAGTTACAGCATTTAAATTTTTGTAATTTCACTCTTTGGATGCCCGGGTCCGTCGCCCCGTTTGCCCCCCCCTCTGAACGCCACTGATTAAAATACACATTGAAAAGACTGCTGATATATATTATAAACACACACACAGGTGATGTGCTGAGCAAAGTTCATCTTTTCCAGCAGAATTTGCGTAAGTTTGTAAATTAGAAATTCAAGCTTATCACTCCTGCACATACGATAGCTATACCGTTAACTCCTTAAATTCTTCATAGTTGTACAGAGTATAGGTTTTTCAAAAGTGTCAAAATTGCTATTTTTTGATGAATTCAGCAATGTTTAAAAGGGGCTTTTCCGCATCGTTACTTCGGGTTGCGCTTCCCAATGTCGATATGAGCATGTCTTGTTTTTTCTGATATTTTGCCAGAACTGCTTGGCAGAATCCTGGCCTAAGATCAGAAAGAATGAAGTGGTATCGCATATCAATTTTCTACTCAGTTGTCTCCAGCCTTGAAAAAGATATGATGATCTAACCTAGGGCTTCTCAAACTTTTTTGTTCTGCGACCCAATTTTTAAAAGTTTTTTTCTATGCGACCCCTTCATGGATAGCCTAGATTTTAATGATACGTTATAAACGTCCCATTATAAATCTCAAGAGGCATTTTTGTCGATGCAAAATCATACAAATCCATAAAATCCACAAAAGTAACTAAAACAGTGCTGAAACAATCGCGTAATGGAAACAGTAAGGCGGAAAAAAATTAACAAAGAAAGCTTCAGTTTATAGAAGTTATCAAGCATCACTAATGGGATGGATGCTAGTGATGATTTTTACACAGATCATCCATTCGTAAATTGATACAATTAGCCAAGGCAGGAAGAAAGAAATTCTCAACATTCTTCAAAAAATATCGGTTTTTGGGCTTTATGGTTATCAACGTTGAGAATGCTGCATCATACAAATATGTTGTGCAAACGGTTAAGAGTTTATGAATGGCTAGATCAGAAATGACTGGGTAATTATTTCTTGTTCTTATCGAAAAATCACACAAACTCTGTTTTGAAACTTCCAGTTGCAAATTTCTGTCGTTTAATAACACCGCAAACTCATCCTGGGCAGTGACGGGTTTACGCATAGGCCATGGCCTATAGGGCGCCGACCTTTTGGGGCCCCGCGCAACTCCTTCCTACGACTCATTATTAACTTAAAATGTGCGAAACTGCGTAGAGGCGTAACTTCACAATTTATTTTGAAACCGGCGAAAATGCAAACGTCTAGGCTAGACTATCAGTACAGTAACAACACGATAATATTGTTTGTTGCGCAATATAAGAATTAGAATATTGCTATTCATCGGAGTTTTGCAGTGCCTGGCGATCTTGTGTTGTTGCAAGCTTTTTGTCAGTGGAAGGTTGAACATCAAATAAGAAAGTGCTGTGTGAAAGGTTTGACAATGAGGAACATGGCTGGGCGCGAGAGATATGCACGCCGTCTGTATGAAAGTGGTTGCAAGCCAGTTGCGTTGCCAGCTCAAAAAGTTTTTGGGAGGGCTAAATACAATCACTTAAAGCGAGCAACGGTATTTTGTTCGGACACTTCCTGTCAAAGCACAGAATGACAAAATATGCTAGAAATTTAGGGGGGAATGGTCCCATTGCCCCCTGGCTACGCCTATACAAGAAAAGAATGAAAAAGAAAGAACAGTACTTACTTGATGTTCAATCATCCAGACAAAAAGCTCGCATCAATGCAAGACAGCCAGGCACTGCAAAACTCCGATGAAAAGCAGTATTGTCAGTGTTGGATGCTACGTTTGGTCGTTACCAACTAGACTGACGGCAAACAGAGATTGCTTGTTGAAACTCTATACGCCTATGCTAGTTAATCAGCTAGAGTAGTTTCTCGTGAGTGTTACTTAGAAAAGGGTGTCTACATTGGGCATACTTCATGTGGTTAGCTGAAGGTGTGACGACAATACTTTGCTGTGCAAAACTTGTCTTCATGCTGTTTACCATCAGTCTGGACTAGAGGATTAAAACGTTGCAGTTTGTATTGCTTGGAAAATAACAACTTAAAAACGGCACAAATAAACCCTGTGTCCACTGAATGGATTGTGCTTGTTTGTTCCATAAAATATGTGGTTACTATAACAAAGGAGTTTACGCACAGCTACAGCTCATCAGATGGACAACTAGACTATATTTCTGATGGCGGCAACACGGTACTGCATGAAAATGTATAGCCTATATCCGAAAAATAAAGCTGCAAAAATGCTAGAAATCTTGGGAATTTAATGCAGAGAACTTCTGAACTACACGAAAGTAGAGAGGTTTTGGGCATTGTGCCCCATTTTCCTTTGACCCCAGTCAGTTCCCTCATGTCCCCAGCCTGCCTCCATTTGTCCCCAGTTAGTTCCCTTCATGTCCCAGCCGTTTCCCCTCATGTCCCATTTTCCTTTAACCACAGCCTGCCCCTTTGCCAAGCCTCCATTGTCTGACCAGGGTCCCTCTGTCTTTTCCTTGGGCCTCTCTGTCTGTCCTCCTAGTCCTGTCCTCATCCTCGAAAGCCGCGAGCAAGAGTTTGTATTTTGTCAGGCCTGATGATTCGTTTGTCGTCATCGGCAGAGAGAGCTATTTTATTTACTTGGTCTTGGTCTGTGGAGAGATTGTGTTGACGACTTCGAATGACATTCATCGTCCTCAACACTTCTTTTCCTGAGAACAAGACGTCTTTGTAATCACTGAA
>JGI24159J19872_10014541_pt1 | contig 10173 bp, 8 predicted proteins | sample Ectturendosymbi4_FD_19872 | JGI IMG/M metagenome (IMG submission 19872) | reverse complement strand
TTTGTATTTGTGACTTTATAACCGCCTGGTCGATCGCGAGTTATCAAAAAATTTTCTAGTCGATCCCAGTCAAAGACAAGTTGGCCACCCCTGTTATAGAGGATGTGATTTTTTTCCAGCTCTTTCTTAGGTTTATTATCAAATCAGCTCACATCGTGATTATGAAAAGTAGTTGTGTGAAAAGTGGTTTGGTAAAATGGGTCGCTTGAACTACACATATTACTTTACACTTAATATTTGGGCCGTTCCGAAAATTGTTGAGAAATAATGCCACAGAGGAAGGAACACTGTTTACTGATAGAGACGGGCATGATTGTCTCAAAAAAAGATTGCCTTCGAAAAATTGTTGTACCCAGAAACAAGTCATCACTGTGCAGGGTGGACGCTGGAGCATGTTAAACCTGCTACTGAATTTTTTGTGCTGATGTTGCTATCATCACAGTGTAAACAGTCCGTCAACCGAAATTTTGATTCGGCTAGAACCCAATAAAGGCATGTTCGTATTCATTTTATTTTGCAGTTAGCAGGCATACAAGGAAAGCCACTTCAAGGAGAGGCAGATCAGTAGAGTCTGTTGAAGAAAAAGTTGGTGTCGTTTCGCCTTCCAACGTTACGAAGATTGCGATGCACTTTTCCAACGGGCTGGAAACACAACACATTCAAACAACCTCATCTGGCGAAAATATAGATCGCGTCACCATCGAAGCGAGCTGCTGGCATTGTCCAAACGCCGACAGTGCTATGGGAGATGATCGGCCTGCTCAAGACGCACGTTGCTACTTACTGCGGCTGGTAGAAGAGAGAATTGATACTGCACGAAATGTGCCCTGCGAAGAAACGGGCGTGTCTCACGAGGGAGAATGTTTCGTTCAATTAAACATGGACTCGACAAAACAATGGAGAGAATCAAAACCGGTTGAAGTCGGCGATGGCCATAAGCTTCGCTGTTGGATGTTGTATGCTGGAAGAAATAGTCCAGGACCAAAAGAGACTTTTATCTTTGCTGACAGTTGTCAAAAGAATTTCCTAATTACTCACAAGATTTCCGGTAATAAGCTTGGGCTTGGTTTCGTTCCAAAAAGCAGCATATGAAATAAAAACCTTCCAGAGCCAGACAAAGTCAATCTCGATTCCAGCAGCACATACCAAGACCCTCGGGTATTTGTTTTAGAAAGTTGTACAAACACCACTGGCCATAGTGGGTTTTTGTATCCATCAGAATGCTTTTCAAATGAATACCGAGGGAAAAAGCAATCAGTGAAGTTTTCGTGGAATAAGCTTGTTCTGGAAGAGCACAATGACAAGTCTAGCGATATTTGGATTGTGCAATTCCAATAAGGCGAAATAGACATGGGCATTTTGTGCACCAGGACTATCAGCGTGTCATAATTTGCAAACATATTACCTGCTGCCTTGTCGCATTCAAACGCTGTTAAAAGAAGTTTGTACATTTATATGCAGTCAAAAAAGTTTCCTGTTTACGTTGCAACAAACGTAAAGTATCGGACAACGAATAAGTCCAAAAATTTGAAGATTAGGAGGATTTCTCAGTAAAAGTGAGAACCTTATCTGCGTTGTGCGAACCGATAGAACCTGAACACTTGTTATGTTTTGGTCTGGAGATTGTGTTGTGCCTGTTATAGCGCTTTAAAATATTTTTCTGCTCACGCAGTGAACATTTGTCGAAATGCAAGACCAAAGAGATTATTCTATTGCCAAGCCATTGCAAATAATGTCATTCTTGTTACGGGCAAGAGCTGTGTAGTAAGAAAGCAGCCAGTATTTTAATCCAGAAGGTTGTTTGTGTTATGCGCGTTTGGGAGTGCAAATAATTTAAAGCTTCAACGACTTGCTGTATAATTTACTATTCACCCTCTGAATACTTACAGGTTGACGTTGTTTGTACAAAGTGTTCGAGTGACTGACGCATACTTGAAAATGCGCTTGAAACAAGTACTTGAATTTTTGGTGAGAAATTTTCGACATTTGTTCAGATTCTATTTGAATAAGAGCTGGTGATGCTAACCAACTAGGCGAAGTATATACTCAGATCCATGGGCGCAATTTTGTTGTAAAATGTGGGGGGGCAGCTTGATGTAAAACCAATAAGTCATCGGGCCGATGGCCGATGCGGAAGTAGTTTTGTAAATACAGATTCCCAATGTTGTTTTTTAGAGGGTTCTTCAAAGCAATACTAATCACGCTTTGCTTTACCCTACAAATGATTTAGAAGTTAATAAACTTAATTTTGTTGTTGGACATGGTATTGTAGTTCTTGGTTGCACTACTATCAGACTATGATACAAACGAGCACAGCAATATAGTAGAACACATCACTTGAGTTTTATCAGAGCTGTCAGTTGGAGTGCACAAAACGGTGAATCGCACTGGTCGCACGTGCATATCAATCTTTAGTAGAACACATCGATTTTCATGCATCGTATAAGTGTGGGTTACAGCGCGATTTGATGTCTTGTTTAAGTTGCTTAACGTTAAAAAGACGATAAATTGCACGGTACGACATATCTATTGCAAGGTATGGTACCTAAATATTTTTCTTGCACATTTCTGCTCTTAAATGTTACAAATCTTCAGCTCCTGGGCATCATGCATGCAGCCCCACCCCTAGCCAAATCTCCTTTGATATCTTCTTACAGTAGCAAAAAATGTTTGGCCAAAATTAGCGTAGCCGACTTCACAAAACGATTTACAATTTATTTTTACTGCTGATGGGTGGATGTATTTTTCCAATTTCCCCTTGTCAGCCCCTGCATGGTGTTGGGTACCTTTTCGATTGCCCAAACATCGTTTGTCTAATATCCATTACCGACATCAATCAAACTCCCAAGCAAAATTATCAAAGCCAACTAGAGAAGATTTCAAAATATCCAAAAGAAAACGAACCAGAACTCTTTCTGAATTCATACCCATATACCAATATAGCTTACAATGTGATTTCTGCATAACTAATCTTCTGGTGACCAGGCCCGTAACTAAGGGAGGGCTTCACCCCCTTGGAAAAACTTTCTCCCCTGAAAAATTTTCTTGGACATATTGTATGCATAACCATTGTTTTCGTACATGCTATCGATGTAAAATTTGGGCCTCCCTCAGAAAATTCTTCGCCCCCCCTGGTGTCCCAAGCTGGTTACGGGTCTGCTGGTGACTGTTGCCTTGTGACTTCTGTCAGCTTTGCCACTCAGCTCAGTCTTTTTGCAATCAAATTTTTCAGGTTTGACATCAAATTTTAGTAGGCAAAAGTAATGTCAGAAGTTTTATTCTAGAGTTATACATGCATAACAACATGAAAATATATATTAGATCAAACAGAAATCAAAATGAACAACGGTGAATTGGCAAATATTAACACGTTTCACCTGAAATAACACGGAAAGAATGTCCTGCAAAACTAGGTGTTGCGTAGGCTCATAGGTGTCGGAACCTGGAGTGCCGCATGGGTCTAGGCTCCCCCACTTTTTTCTGGGAGGGCCTGGCCTTCCCACTAATAAATTTCCAATTTTGCCTAAATAAGTTTAAGTAACACAATTCGTATTGGGTCGATTGTTAAAGTAAATTGTTGTTGTGTAAGACTAAGAACAACTAGTTACTTTTATGTGCTCAAGTCAGTGTAGTGTATGATAGATCGGGTGTTGTGTAGATAAGGGTCGTTGGTGTCTTATTAAATTTTCAATAAAATTGCTTAAACATGCTGACAAAAGTTAATGACGTTATATTTCAATGCTTGTGACGTCACAGTTGCCAATTCAAATCACAAAAGTTTTCTAGTTTTTGTGACGTGCGCTTGTGCCCCCCACTTTGAAACTAGTTCCGCCACCCATGCGTAGGCTACCTTTAAAGCAAATGTTTCGCACTTGAATGAAAACATTGCTGCATTGTGGGTATAAATATCTTTTGAATTTGTTAGTGACCCTTGTCGTGACATACAAGAAAAAGGCTAAATGTATAAGCTATCTTTTATTTACAGACAAGTCATTAAGTTTTGAGCTATAGGACAATTTATAGCTAGGTCAATACTTCTCCAAAGTTTTGATGGAAATCCTGTTTACTAATGGTTGAAGACAGTCTTTTGCAAAACTGCCCATCCTAAAACTAAGTCTCCACAATAGTGCCGCTGTTTGTCTTCGGCAAAAACTTCGCAGAGGTTTGCTTGAAAATGTAACTTTCTAACATTATACATTTGCATCTTTAAGTGTTACGCTGTCTGTTTCTGAATATTTGACAACCAACGTTGCAGTAAAGCCAGTTAGCCTACGATTTTGCACGAAACAAATCACGGCTGTACTGTGGTCTCTCACGTGTGCAGCCGTTAAACGTCACTGTTTCAAGACAGTGTCCTTTCTTACAGTAAACCACACTGGATAAATGTCGGGCAGAGGCAGTTAACAATCTTTTGCGATCTCTAGAAACTTGCAAAATGCTAAAGATCATTTTTCAAGTAAAATTTTATAAAAATATCAGAATCAGTGATACCATATCAAACTTTGTTTCAACATGGCTACGTGTAACATCTAACATGAAAAACTCTTCACACAAAACGTGACAAACGCCACATTTAGTTTTGAAACCTCTCCAAATACAAACTCTAAGAGGCAAATGTGGGGGGACATGGCATATTATGTCCCCCCGTCTAAAATAGTGCGGGGGACACGTCCCCCGTGTCCCCCATGAAATTGCGCCCATGCTCAGATAAGATCGTCGTGTCTGATTCTTGGCTGCGAAAGGATTTGTTTCGATAGGCACAATTTGGTCGGTACACTTTTATTTCCAACTACTTTGTTTAAAAATAGCAGTGGTACCCATATCTGGAATTTGCGGCCGCAAGGGGACCGCAGAGGGTTTTTCAGCAGTCGCAAGGATATTACTAACAATATCTAAAACTTTTTCAAGTATAGAAGAGAAATAGGGTATTCGAGGAATCTGCCTGTCATTCAGTGGCGATTCTAGAATGAAAAAACTGAGGGCGTGACACTGCGGAGCCAAGGAAAAAAGTAGGTGGGCCAACATAAATATCTCTCCTGGATGGCGATTTTCCGCTGTAATGAGGATTAATTTGCTATGATTAAGCATATCAAACCCCACATAGGCTTGTGAATATCGTCAGAACCGTCGCCAGAAAGTCTTCAAATCGTTTAAAATTTTGCTGGTTGAAAGTTATCTGCTGTATATGTCAATCAAACTAACTTGAACGTGAAATTCAGCACAAAACTGTGGGAGGACCAAGCAGGAGGCCAGACAAAAATCGGGGGGGGGGGCATGGCCCACCCAGGCCCCCCTTAGAACCGCCACTGCTGCCATTCTGTGCTTTCAAAACTCTGCGAGCATTTGATTGCACGCATCCACATTTCAGTGACAATTTACCACTAGGGAAAAGCAGCTACTGTACAGTAAATCTGCATGCAAAATGTTTCACCAGGAAATCGATTTCGCGTCAATTGCGCATTTTCAAACCTGTAAATTGCAAGCAAAAGCTTACAGATTAAATGATGAAATAATAAAACAAGATATAAGCAATCATGCCAACTGTAGTGTTAAATACACGCTAAGGCTTTTAGGATTAGAGAAACACACGGAGTGCAGTTTAAAACACACGCCAATGAGCATTAAGCACCCCTGCTTAATGTAGTGGGACGGGAACGCGTGGGAAACGGCGTTCCCATACCTTTATCACCATTTTCTTTAAAATGAGCTTGAAGCTGTTTCAAAATGGCTATTTATTGGGTGCGTTCCCACACCTTTTTTGTTAGCGCTACATCCCTGCCATTAAGTAACTTACTGCAAACGAGTGCCGTAGCCAGCCCAATTTTTTGGGGGGGCATGTACTGTATTTTGACTCAGGGCTGAGGCGCCTTGGTAAAAATGACACAGCTCCGGCTCCGGAGCTCTTCTGTTCATGAACGTGGCTCCGGCTCCCGCTCCGGAGCTGTTACTTTTCATGAGTGAGACTCCGGCTCCCGAGCTCTCTTTTTTCATGGCTCCAGCTCCGGCTTCTTTTCGTTTTCGCACATTAATATTTTCAATTGTCTTTTTGTGCCTCAAGTTGAATGGAAAATAAAAAATATGAAGTTGGCTACATAAAACTAAGAAAATATACCAAACTTTTTTGAGTAGTTTAATCTGGTAGTTTTTTTACAAGCAGCCCTTTTACAATGAGGAAATCAGTGAAAAAACAACAATCACAGATTTAGACGATTCAGAGAACAGTTACTAGCAGAAACGGAACTCAAGATAACGTAATATAAATACATAAATACAAAAAAATAAATATATGTAATTTCTGGAAAGGTAGTTGCTGGTGTTGCCGTTTATGCCTGAGGACATTTTATTTCTTACGAACAGAATCAAGAAAATGGCTGTTTGGAAAACTACATTTGTGTCCGAGCATTTAAACACAGACCAGTCCTAAATGACCAAGTGTTTTTCACTCCATTTGTTGCATGCTTTGCCTGTTGCAGTCTTGGCGATTCTAGCTTACAGCGCTTCCCGGGGAAACCATGCAAAGAACACAAAACACAGTCGATCACCTCTCTCATGCGTTCTTTCTAACATGCACACATTTGCATTAACACAAATGAGAAGATGTGTTTAAAAGCCCTTTGTTCAAAGAAATAGTATGACTTCTAGTAAGAAATACACCTTTGACTTTTTTAAAACAGCTGAAAACTTCTGATTTCTTATCTTTTGCACTCATAATAAGCAGTGATGAATCACAAGGTAAAGCTTATTTTAACCTGCAAAGCTTAGGAGAAAATAAGACTGGTTACCGTGCTGAAAACATTTTTTCCACAGATGGAAACTTCACACATTTGTTTACATTGCTTTTGTATACCCTCCTGATAATGTACTGCAATGCTCGTTCGCTACCAATCAGTCATAACTTTCATGTTATGCTACTGCTTGTAAACGTAATGTTTCCNACTGAATTTTGCCAGTAATCCNTAAACCTTGTTNCTAGTAAGCCTAATGGTTTCTGATAAAAGTTCCTACTTTACAATGGCGTGCCGTGCATTTCACGCTTAAATCTGCAATGGTATCATATCGTAACATACTTCTTACTAACAGCATGATTACACAGCTACAAAAGCTATGGATATTATATCAGTCTATGTACCTACTCATTAGATCGCTACACTACCACAGACGCGGTTTGATCATTCTGACTATCGAAATTAGGATGCTGTAGTAGTTAAACGCTTTTCTTAATTCTGCAACAGCGGTTCTCAACTATTTCGCTGAAGGGAGCTAAATTCAGACCTACGATTTTGTTAGAGAGCCACACAAAAAATTTTTACCACAAGTCAATTGACACATTTTCATTTATTGCACTAATGAAGTCTGTTACACAAACTATTAGAGTTGTTACTGAAAGACTGCTAAGAGCCGCACAAAGGATGCATGGGAGGTGCATGCGGGTGTGAGAACAGTGTTTAAGAACCATTGCTCAACAAGTAACGCCACGGATGTCACAGCCTGAGCGATGATTAAACCAAAGGAACCATCAAAGGCTTGCAGATCCATTGTTGCAGTCTGGTGTCGTAACAGTTGCGTTTAGTGTGCTATAAAGAGCACTGTTTTAGGTAAAGTGAGTTTATTTGGCAAAACCGTTAGTATCTAAGAAGGGACCTGGAGCTACCTCTCAAATGGCCATAACTCCGGCTCCGGTCCTAAATTTTAAACTGAGCTTCGGCTCCTGATTTTTAACTTGAGCTCCGGCTCCAGGAAAAATGCCCAGCTCCGGCTCCGCAGCCCTGCTTTAACTTTAAGCGAGCAACAGTATTTTGTTTGGGACACCTCCGCACAAAGCGGAAACGGAAAACGACAAGATATGCTAGAAATTTGGGGGGTGACCCCCATTGGCTACACCTATGCTGCAAACTTATGGTTCGCATAAACATACGAAGCAAATATTCTGAAGAGTTTTCTTTGACATTACAGCACTTGTGTACCGCTATCTCGGAAAAAGCAGGGATGCCTCGTACAAATTGACCGAAACATCCATCTCGACACATAGCCACGTGACCGACAGGTAGGCCTATTTAGGGCCATCTTAAAATATGGACTCAAAGAGCACTTGTCCGGGGGCTCCACAAGCGTAGTTTTCCCATGCTTATTTATGTATATTAATTGATATACACCAAAAACAAATATAAAAGGCGTGTTCAAAACATATACATTTGTTTAACTTCAACCTTCTAGTCGGTCTTGGCGCTGAACCTGGCGGCAGTTCGGGCTGCACTGCCTGCGGAATGTCGCGGCGACAAGAACCTGCTGTTTGCAGCGAGAAAGCTCGGTATGATCGTGTGCGCAGTAAATCTTTAAATGATACGTAGCTCCAAACACACATCACTCGCACAAGAGCATAGGCTTAGCCAGGAGGGCCTACGAGGCCATGCCGCCCCAAAAATTTTTAGAACACACAGCCATTTTGCGCTTTGAGAGGCGAGCGTTAAGCTAAATGCGAAAAGTTTGATAGTGAATTAGGGGAACTTGGAAAGATTTGGCTAACTCGTATGTGTCGAGTGGCATGGCGTTTTGAAAGGGTTCCGAAAGATTAGCAAATTTATGGTCCCCATGCACAAAAGGGAGTCAGGAGTGAATGAACCACCTACTGCGGCACCTCTTTGCTAAGCATCCCAAGCATGAGCGTCGGAAGGGGTGGGTCGTGCCCCCCCTGGATTTTGAAATTTTCAGCAAAAAACGTTGTTTTCTTAGTTTTGAATGGGAAAAATCAAATTTCACCACTTTTGGGCCCCTGGAAAAAATTTAGGAAAATTCTGCGAGTGCCCCCCCCCTGGAAAAATCCTTCCAACGCCCATGCTCTCAAGGAGAGTGTATGCTACGATGCCGCGAAAATAATTGAAGCAAAGCTGGATAATACCCAGTGTGGTTTTTGTCGCGGCCGTAGCACTACAGAAGAAATTTCTACTCTCCAGCAAATTTTTCAAGAAATCCTGGGAACATGCCAAAGACACACGTTTATACACACGTTTTGTCGACCTCGGGAAAGAATATGGCCGGGTTCCCCGTGAAAAGCTTGGGGTGATGTTGTGGAGTACAGTGTTGACGGGTGCCTGTTGCTGGCCGTCAAGTAACTGTATTCGTATTCCTGTTCAGAAAATTGTGTCCCCGTCGACGGGGTTAAACCACAATCGGTCATTGTTGGACTCCAAAAATGGTGTGTGCTGTCACCATTCCTCTTCAGAGTCTATATCAGGGTTCTCTACACTACGGTGCGGGGGCCAAATTCGACCTACGAAGCCATTTCACCCGGCCACAAAACATATTTTGCCAATAATGAAGAAATAACACATTTACGAAAAATGTGTTGCTTTGGTAGAATGTAACATATCCCGAAAAAATCACATTACGCAAGATGTCTGGCCTTCGAACTGTTTTGCAATAGCTGATGGTCTCTCCCCAAAAATTTGAAGAGCCCTGGTCTATATGAATTAGACAGACAGTCACACACGCGTCGACAAGGGTGGCATTGTTGGGAACTGCAGGATGAACCGTTTGCTTTTTGCGGATGAACTGTACTGCAGGTATGGATCTTCGGAACAGAGTCTTCAGCTTACATTTGATCGGTTTTCTGCTGCGTGCGACCAAGAAGTTTTATTTTACTTCGCCTCAACCCATTACGCCAAAGGAAACTTCCGATAGTGATTTCACTATCGAGGATGTTATGCTTTGGCCGGGTATGCGCTTCTTGCGCTCTCAATGTAAGCGCTGCTCTACAGGGCGCTTACATAACTCCCTTCCTTCCCTACGGGAGTCGTTCGAACCATTTGTGCTCAANGAGACGAAGCCTACGTATCGACGATCGTATGCTACCTGCACGTCATGGCTTCGAACCAACATCCTCCACCGTGACGTGCCTCGCTTCTCCACCATTTTTATTTTACTTNGACTCAACCCATTAGGCCAAAGGAAGCTTCCGATAGTTTTCACACCATCGGTGATGTTATGCCTTTGACTGCCTCTGAGCATGTAGTGGCTTGCACCACCACAGAAGAAACGAAAATCAGCTCTGAAAGATTGAGGTATTAGTTATCTCTATTGTCTCGCCAAGGCAGTGTTTCCTGCAAGTGAGCACAAATACACTGCAGCAGGTGAAGACGTTCAAGTGCCTTGGGATGGTATTCACGAGTGACAAAA
>JGI24159J19872_10014540_pt1 | contig 10175 bp, 9 predicted proteins | sample Ectturendosymbi4_FD_19872 | JGI IMG/M metagenome (IMG submission 19872) | reverse complement strand
AATGTGGATGCAATCTTGGGTCGTGTTGCTTCCTGCTTTCCATCAGAACAACTTCGTCGAAAACCAAGTGCATGCAGTTGAGAAATTGTCGATATCTTTAACCCTGTTAACCTTGCCCGGGCCCCTCATTCGACCCAATTTGCAACTTTTCGCAACTCCATAACTCACCATCCAATTGAGCTAGACAGCTTTTCAAACCTCTACGGATTCGCCAAGTCTTCTAGTTTACTTTGAAAAATATTTTTTTTGTTTTGGGTTTGCTGTGGATGATGTCATAATGGGGGCATGTCTTTGCAATTTTATGGCTGAGGTTAACTGGCCCTGGGTGCCAACCCAACGGGCCATTTGTTTAGCTCAAACTTTTTTTGGAATCTAGGCTATCATCCGAGTCTTTAGAACCCTTGATTGGTTTTCTAGCATACCTGAAACCAAAATTTGGTAAAAAATTCTACTCCCACAAGCACTGACCCTGGGTGTATTACACCCATAATATATATACATATATATGACCATAACTCGCCAGCAGATTGAGCAAGAGAGCTGTTCAAACCCTCTGAAGAATGAGAAAGTCTTGTAGTTTAGAATTAGAACAAAAATATTTACTTTTGGATGTCTGTTTTTTGGTTGATGTTTATATAACTAGAGGATATTTATGAATTTTTGTTTATATTAGGATAATGTCAACATCCTCTGGGAGTGGACCAATCAAGCCAATTTTGTGGCTCAAAAGTTTTATTGGATTCTAAGCTACAATACGAGTCTTTAGACGGTTCGATTGACTTTGTAGCATTTCTGGTTCAAACGTTTTGCCAAACTTACCAAATAATAATTAGGGAATCCCCTGGGCATTTCTAAGGAATGTTTTTGGCCATAGCTTTAGCACCAGAAATGCTAGAAAATTGATCAAGGGCTCTAAAGCAGGGGTGGGAAACTTGCGGCCCACGTGAACGTTTGATCTGGCCCGCATTACAATTTTTTTACCCAAGTTAGAGTACAACTTCATGTCAAAACAAAGCTTTATGTTAAGCAGGCACTTTGATAATAATTCAAGAGAAGTCACTCTTCCTCGTAGTTGGGCAATGGTAGAATGAAATAATTAATTGATTTTTCAGCCTGCCAGCAATAATGCAAAATTCATGCGGCACATGATAGTAACTAGGTTCCTCACCCCTGCTCCGAAGGCTTATATATAGCCTAGAATCCAATAAAACTTGGAGCCACAATATCGGCTCATTGGATCGGCTGATGATGTCATCAAACAAACCACAAAACATTCCCCACTCATGACGTCATCAACCAAAAACCCCAAGGCCAAAACTACAAATTTTCTTTTACTCTAAACTAGAAGACTTCACAAGTCTTTAGAGGCTTTGAATAACCCTCTAGCTGAATCTGCTGCCAAGTTATGGCTGGCCGAAGTTTGACCTGAAATGGCAAATGGTATCTTTTGTGTAACTTTCTTATTTTTGACAAAAGTTGGTTTTTAACCATAATTTTGACTCCAGATATGCTAGGAAACCAATCAAGGATTCTAAAGATGCGGATTATAGCCTAGTTTGCAAAAAAAATTTTTCGTTGCATTAGCACCCAAAGCCAGGTGTACTTGCCCAAATATGCAAAAACATGCTCCCATTGTGACATCACCCACAGAGAACCCCAAATCTGAATTATTTCAAGTAAACTGGAAGACTTGCTGAATCCGTAGACGATTTGAACACCTCGCTAGCTCAATCGTCTGGTGAGTTATGGCATTGCAAACTTGGACAAACCCAAAGTCGGGACGGGATGAAAAGGGTCAACACCCTAAACAAATCTCTGCCTGGGAGATCGGGACTTGAAGGACAAGTCCTATATTGTGCAGTTACATTGCTGTAATTCCGTACCTGTAATTGCGCTAAGAACTTTCCGCAGTTGTTATCATGTCTTTGCCATTCAGATAGTCGCATTCGTGGTGGCACTGGCCATGAATTTAACTAGCCACAGTTTGTTGTATTTCTTTCTGTACATGCTGTCAAATGTCAACTTTTCACAAGTTTGCCTTATGATTTCACAGGACTGAAGATGCATTTGAAAATGTGAAGATGGTTTCCCTGTGAAATAAACTGTGATTGATTTACTTGCAGCATTTTTGTGGCTTACAACTATGGAAAAATAGATACATGCGGAGTTTTAATCATTGCAGAAATATGATAGCAGAAACAAGCAGAAAGATTCCTCACAAGCTTGCCGCCAGACCAAAGTTTGTTTTGTTGAATTTTTAGGAGTGATACATGACAAGTTTAACACATGTAGAAGATCGGTCCAACACACATGGTGACAGATTTTACATGTGACTACCTTTACCATGAAGAAACTCTTATTCTTACAATTGCAATAGCAAACAATTTTCCCCAGTGAATAAAGTCATCAGTAATTTTGTACAGCTTTGGCTACTTCATTAATGCATTACCAAAAAGGCCAGGGAGAAGTGGGGAATTCAGAAATGTCATTCCTGGGAAATCTGACATGCTCACAAGAAATTTTTTGCAACAACACTATAAATTTTGTATCGATCGCGAATCGATTGTGAGCGCAACGTGTCACATTACTCAGCTTTCACAAGTCAAGCTGTTTGATCCAAAACGCAGTCCCTCCATCATGTTAGGTTACCAAAGGTCAAGCCATTCTACTCTAAGTGTGCTCCCTACATGAAAAACAACAGTGGTAAGCGCTGTCGCTACGTTGTTGCATGCGGTCATGCCAAGTACCTATTTGTCAGTTGGTTGGAAGACATGCTGGTTTTGATAAAATTAAAATTGAGTGGCAATTTGGTCAGAATGTGATCGGAAGGGGCTACGCAAGCTCATGCTCATTAGTTTGGTGCTGGCCTGTTCACTGTGTTTGTTCTGGCATTTAACCTTGTGACTGTGCCACTCCAATCAAAAGTAATGCATGTTGGGTATTATTAACCCCATCACAAGAGCGCTGACATTATTCCTGGTGTGGACTCACGGCCATCACAATATAAAAGAAATCATTAGACTTGCGTTGCGCTATTATGTCAAGTACCGGACCATAGTGAAGGCGTCAAAAATTATTTTTGTGTCAACATCTATAGATTTTCTTAGTGACTGTAAATCTGACAAAGACGTGTATCACAGTGTGTTCGCTAGATCTGATCTCCATTTGGTAGCAGAGCATATTCAGGAACATATAGCCCACATACTTTGCAGCTATCCACAAGAGTCCGTACATGAGAATATGGGCAGTGTTATATAAAAAATATGTGAAGCCCACAGTGGATCTGAAGCTTCCACAAACAAGAAAGATTTAAAAGATGGAAGTGACTATGGATCCGCTTGGCCTGACGCAATTCAAATAAAAGGGTTAGTTTGCCAAGCAAACGGCATGGATCTCATAGCCTTGGGGTCATGCATTACGGCTACTGTGCCAATGGTTTTTGGTTCGATTCTCACCTTGCCAACTTGCGTTTTGTTTTTTTCTTTACTTTTGTCAGGTTTAGGTGTTACATTTAAGGGTTAGTGTTGGGTTAGGATAGCTTTAGGTTAGGGGTAGGTTAGTGTACGGATTAGGGTTAGGATTAGGGCTTCGGTTGGGGTTAGGTTTTGGGTTTATCTTTTACATTTAGTTCGTTTCAACCAAGCTTACTGCACTCTCGTCGTGCATTTCTGTTACATAACACACGTTACTGTAACACTGCGTTACATAACAGTAATTGGGAGGATGACAGNTGCCTTCATGTGGCCCTCCTGTACAACATTCGCTACTAATGTCAACTAAACCTGTCACTCAACCACTGCTACCCGCGCTGGACGTGTTCGGCATGGGGTGAGTCATAAAACACCCTTCTCAGGGCACAGCAGCAAAAATGCTGCCGAAAATGACCCACGAACCCAACATACTCCAGATGAACAACGAGGGGCTTACTGCAGACAAAATCTCTGTCACTGAGCAGCTAGCCTATAAGAAGAAGGCTTTCATCATCGTCCTACATGAGACCCACTGCATAACTGCAGACAAGCTAGTGATTCCCAACTTTCCACTAGCTGGGTCAGTCCTGAACGGGAACCACGGCCTTGCCACGTTTGTCCATGAGCGGTTGGAATAGTCACTGGTCAATCAGTCTCCAGAACAATCAGAGACTGTGTGGTTGTGCATAGAAGTTGCAGGATACAAGATCATTAACGCCTACAAACCTCCACACTCGCGATTCACACCAACGGCCATACTGATGTTCCCACACCCCAGAGTCTGTACATTGGTGACTTCAACTGCCAACACGTCAACTGGGGTTACAACAAAACATCTCCTGATGGTGAGAGCCTGGACTCCTGGGCAATATCCAACAACCTTGGACTGTTGCATAACCCAAAGGAAACAGCCAGCTTCTTTACCGATGGAACGTCAGCACCAACCCAGACCTGGCCTTCACAAGTTTGGGCCAGGACAGCCAACTGCCAGACAGACATGTTCTAGGAAAGTTCCCGAGGTCAGAACCAGTGTTGCCAGATGCTGGTTGAAAAACAGCCCAATGTCCTCCCAAAGCAAGCCCAAAACCAGTTCAAATTACTCCAAACTAGACCATATTACAGCCTAAAATTTGCAATAAAACTATCAGTTTGCAGTGAAAATAACCACCATTAACTTACTGCAGTAGCAATCTTTGTACAACACACTACTGATCTTTCTTGAAAAGCAACCTCAGAGATACAAAATAACAACAGCTAGTAGCATTGCAACGACAATCAAATTGTTATTAATATTACCACACATTGCAGTCGAAATAAAAAGCTAATAAATAGCAAAGCCATATGCATACTGTAGTATATCAAGCATGTGCTTTAGGGAATAAAGTGAAAGTTTCCTGTTTTCTTTATCTTTTGCAATTTGAAAATGCAACTTCGATTTGTCAAACTAAAATAGAATAGGTTTGATCTGATATACTGCCTAATAATTCTTTAGGGTGATGTAGGCTTACATCATTCATAGTAGAGTGACCATTAGCCAGNAACATGCACAGTGATTTATAGGATAAATCTGCAGATTTACCACTATCACATACGCTATTANGGCCCTGCTATAGGCTAGCCAGCATGAAACAGACTGCGTCTAGATGAAAATGGTGCTGCATTTTTTAACCCGTTTAGCAATTGTAAAATGATTCTTTAAAATTCAAGTTATTGTAATGTGCCCTTCTTTCACATCAGCACTATTTAAAATAATTTTTTTTATCTGTAAGTGTTTTGTGTATCCAACCATTCAACTTGGCATTATTTTCTCATATTCGCAATAGGCGTATCACTTGTTTAGTGGGCCCATTTACCTGAAAAAGCTTGATGTCAGTGGTTCTTAGCTGGCAGGTGCTCTCTCAATGAAAGTGTCAATAAATTTCCAGGGGGGAGCTAACCCCTTATGCGCCCTACAATATGGAAAGTTTGATCAATAAATATATGAATACACACATTAGTTTTACAGCCTATTTAAAGTCAGGAGCTTGAATTGAAACAAAGGGCAATTACTTCAGGCAGACGTGGTAGAAAAAAGGATAAGAACCACTACTTACATCAAATTCTTTATCACACTCCGATACTTGTACACTGCTGTTTAACTAAATTAACAGTGGTGCGCTCTCCCGTCTACAGCAAACGCATTAGTAATGCTGTCACTCTCCCCGCACAAATGAATATAACGAGTTGTGCTGTGACTATTTTCTATTATGACTACGTCTTGCATGCGTATAAGCTTTACTTGTAGTATCGATTACCAACCACAGTAATGGACTGTATGATGCAGGGGTGGATCTAGGGGGAAGCGACTGGGGCGACAACCCTCTAAAACCTACAAAAGTAACTTCATTCACCATGATTTTGTAAAATTTGGAAAACAACATTCGCAATGTAAGGCTCTTTGTCATCCATTGTTTAAAGTGTTTTGTCACAGCAGTTTCTCTTACAGCAGCAAAGCTGTTATGAGACTTGACTGCCAAATACTACTGAAATCGCCCTCCCCCTAAACTTCCTGGCTGGATCCATCCATGGTATGATGTGACCACAGCAGTGGTGTACGGATATGGAAATTTTGTAATCGGTTTGGATCAGAAATTTTTTCATGAACTCCATATCCAATCCGTCTCTTAAAATTAAAAATTATGAACTCCAATATCCGACCCAAATCTGAAACTGCCCATACAGCTGCACATTAGCGAATATATTTGGTAATGTCTATTTTGCCTCATGAGGCAAAAGTTGTGGCTATTTTGCCTATAGTCTGACACGATTAGTTTAAGTGGTCATGTGACAAGTATGATACACACAAGAAGACAAGGGTTAGGGTTAGTCTTCAGTTTACGCAAACAAGTCACTAAATTAAGTGAGAAGGTCATGCATTTTGAACTTGTCATGTGACCATTTCAAACCATATGGTTTGTCTATAGCAGGGGTGGGGAACCTGCAGCCCGCGGGCCGAATGTGGTCCACATGAACATTTGATATGGCCTGCATCAGAATTTTCGTTACCCAAGTTAGAGTACAACATAACCAGAAAACGAAACTCCATCATGATAAGAAGATACTTAAGTAGTAAGTCAAGCGAAGCCTCTCTTCTTCATAGTTAGATAAGGATACAATTTTAGGATAAAACTAATGTGTTTTGCAGCCCGCCAGCAACAATGCACAACTCATGCGGCCCATAATAGCAAATAGGTTCCCCACCCTTGGTCTACAGGTAAAAAAGAGCTCCAGTGGTGCTGTTGCCTCATGACGCAACACAGACACTGCTAACACACTTTTTTGTCTTGAATGCCATGGTTACAACTGTCTAACAAAATAAGTCTGAGAGATCTTGATTGACAAGAAGTGCACAATTATTTTTCTAAATGGTAGCACAAGTTATAGTTGTGCACAATTCTCATATACTCTTTAATGGAGATGTTTAAATCAAATGATACCCCACAACTAGCCTACATTTGTGTACCTGCTGGACTCCATGCAATGCCAACAGCTGTTGTGTCACGTTATAAAGTTAACCATGACAGAACCATCACAATAATTTTATGCCCAACGAAATCATTTCTTAATAAAGCAGTGCAATGAATGTTCAATTCAATCCCTTTTTCATTTGAAACTCTTACTCTTTCCAAGCTGAACTTCCAGACCTGCTAGGTTTAGAGAATAAGCAACCTTGCCATTTTTTGTTAAATCCAACACTTCACTAGTTTTCATTCTCAGTTCAGGTGTATTTCAACCTACAACAATATGCTCATGCTGTGGTCAAAATTTCAATACGTTTTCACGATGTTTATTACTCTTACTTTGTTGCAATGATGTGAGGTAAGGCCACTTTGAGTTAGACTAGTGACAGAAAAAACTGGTGTACTTTTTGTTCGACGCTGAAAAAAACTTTTCGTAATGCCTTAATAAACACCAACATTTTACTATGATAAAAGTAATAAATATATTTAAAAAATGAAACATGTCACATCTGAACAACGACAGGCTGCGTCATAACACTGTAGAATCACTCATGCTCATCTTCACACAGTTCCAAACTAGTTTACTAGGCTACAGAGATGAGCTGACTATTCAGTCCGAGTCCAGTCCTGATAAATATGAATCCGATCCAGTCCTGATCTGCAACATTTATGAAAATCATGAGTCCGATCCAGACCTGATCTGCCAGTGTAAAATCATGTATTTTTATTTTGCCTCATGAGGCAAAATAACTACTGGAGCTTAGTATTATATTGCCTCTAGCCAAATACGATTGGTTGAAGGCAAAATAGCTCCAGCAGTGCTTTTGCCTCGATGAGGCAAAATAGACACAGCCTTTTGGCATTTCCAAAATTTATAAAGGAAATGTCTATTGATTACGCATCAGATGGACAAGCACAGCTGGATTTTGCCATTAAGAGAATCTGATTGCTTGGATTGGTCAAGTGACAAGGACAATACGCTTGGATTAGCGTAAGGTCCTTGTTACATGACCTAATACCCTAAACCCAAATCCTAAACCTAAACCCAAAATTAAAACATAAACCCTAAACCTAAATGTCGAACCAATATCCAAACCTGAAACCTAATTCGTAAACCTAAACCCTAAAGGTAAACCCTAAACCGAAACTTAAACATACTCCCTAAGCCGAAACTCTAAAACTTTTTGAAAAAGCAGGCTACATTAGATTAAAAGAAATCCTATCAAAGGTGTAACCTCTACAAGATAAGCCAAAAGAAATGGTGAGAGCAGAACCAACGAACAATCGCACAGCAGGCATAGACACTAACCACTCAACTATGTTCACGTTGCTACTAGAACTCAACGTTATATGTGAAGAAAGGTGGATACAGTTCGAATTGCAAAATAGTTCTAGCAGAATTTTTGCATGTGATGGCAAAATATACACAACCATTTATTAGCAAACCTCTGAAGTCAGATCACAACTAAAATTGCTTGTATTTTCAGAATAATCACATTGAAATAACAAAAATTTTCTCAGTCCGATCCAGGCCTGATCCGCCAATTTTCAAAAAAATTGCAGTCCGATCCAGTCCTGATCCGGCCAAAATTGGCTTCAGTCCTGATCCAGTCCGATCCAGCCCTAATCCGTGCTCATCAATGCTAGGCTAAATGTTGCTTGAGATGTCCTCAGTCTGAAAACTGGGATCCCGAGCGGCAGGGAACATTGCAGTCAATCGTGAGAAATTAAACAAGTGGATTTTTGGTCATATGATTTCGAAATACCGCAATTTTTCCTCGTACAACTATTATTCCATATCAAGAATTTTTCGCATGTCCACATTTTATTTCATTTGGATAATCCGGATCCGGTTGAAAAGGAAACGATATCCAAGCCAAATAAAAATGATCCAAATATCCGGCCGGATTGGACTCCAAACCCCGATCCTGCACACCTCTGGACCACAGCAAACCACCTCCTTGCCCAGTCAGAATGCGAACAACACTGTTGCCCATGCGATCACACACTATCAATCACGTGGTCTCGAGGATAGGTATATTGGTTCTTACATCAAGAGAACAGAAACGAATTACAAAAACGGCAATCACATTTCCTCAAGTCAACACAATTCTCACTACCTCAGCAATATCGACAAAAACTGTACTCTAAGATGGAAAATTGTTTAGCCAAAACAGCCCAAAAAACGCATGAACTTTGATAAAACTAGCCCAAAAAAACGCAACCCGCAATAGCAAAAAGTTCCCGCAACGCAACGAAAAAACCAACCCAATTGTGCGGGAAAACCACCCAAGTGGCAACACTGGTCACAACATAGGCCCCAGAGATGATCACTATCCGGTTTGCCGGTTGGATATCCGGCAGGATAGTAAGTTTGCAACCGGATAAGGATATCCAAAAACTGCTTTCAAACGGAAACTGGATACGGATCCGGATATCCGAAATGCTTTTATCGATATTTTGAGGATTCAGACTTTTGGAAAAAGTTGCACATTGCACAATCAGATTCATTTATTATCTTCGGAAGCATCTCTTCAGCTTTCTGCGCCGTGACTCCGAGTCCGTCAATGGTGTAATCTCTGAACAGTAGAGTTATGCCAAGTTTGTTAGCATGAATCTGTTCGTGGTGTGGCAAGATAATAAGGCTCTTTCAGTGTGAACTAAGGCAGGATTGTCAGGTTGGCTCTTTTGGGGACAAATTTCGGAAATATGTTTCGAAATAACAGTTACTGGCCCCAAGATTTTCATTTGTCCCTTTGGCTCTTTTTTGGCCCTTTTCCAGGATAGATACCCTTGCAAGAATTAGATATGGACCACCCTGGATCCTGTCTGAGAAACCATATTTTTTCACTTTTTTGACTAATTGATTGCAGATTTTCACCGAATTCCTATATTTTGATAGTTTTGATTACAAAATTTTGTTAGGATCATTAGGGTTTCTGAGTTAATGTGAAAGAAAATTTATCAGAATGCCTGTTACTTGCTGCAGTTGCAGAGGTACCACCAGTGAGAACTGTTGCTTTACCTAACTTAATTGTTGTTCAGGTGGTGCACCGTCCATGCACATGTTTGTTGGTTTTCTTCAGACTGTTGTTGATCACTTTAGCACTTATCGAGAATGATTAATTTATCTCAGTTTATGGCTATACATGGAAATTAAGTTTTTGTCTAACGATTTTTCATCACGTAGCCTACTTGTTTTGCT
>JGI24159J19872_10014539_pt1 | contig 10175 bp, 5 predicted proteins | sample Ectturendosymbi4_FD_19872 | JGI IMG/M metagenome (IMG submission 19872) | reverse complement strand
TAATGGGCAAGTTTATGAAAACGCAAAAGCTGCTACGCAAGAAACAGTACGAGAACATACGATGAAAGAAGCAGTTGGAGCACCCAAAAGATTGTAATTGTATCGTTTTTTGAGGATTTAAGCCTTCATTGATTTAAGGACTCACAGCGGCTGCCACCCTCTTAATACTGTACAGGGGTGTATGTGAAGCTGAAAAAAATTGTATTAGAAATGTGGCAAAACTAGAATATAATACATGCAAAAAGCTTAAAGCTTTGCAGTTTTCGATATTTTGGCTGCTAGCAGGTGGCAAATTGATCCTGATTCTGGATCAATGGATTAGACTTAGAGAATCAAAGAGAAATGGCCCTTGCCAATCTCTTTGAAATAAACATTTCGTTGCCCGGCGTTTGATAAATGGTGCTGTCGTATTTTATTGATCAGCATTCGGGGACATTTCGTAAATAAAACGAGAGGTTGTTGTTACTGTTGAGACGCAACTCAGACGCATAAACTTGTATTGATTGCCGGTAAACATCTGCGGAATGCTACGGTCGTCTCTTTAACATGGAATGTCCTTGTGTACATCCCAGAAGAGTGCGTTTGTAGCCAGTTTGGCGAAGTGGATAAAGCCCTAATTGCAGACCTGCGCGTGCGAGAATCACTGCGAATCCACTGATGACGTCAAACGAATTTCACGAGATGTGTTTGAGAAGAACAGACGTTGCTGCACGCAAACAGAAAGCAAATTACACTCGTTTTACCAGGTTGAAAGTCACACAAGCTTCAATAAGCAGTGATGTCACGTTGTACACATACACACATCGACCACTGCTGGAGCAGTTCAGTGAAAACGAAGTTCTACGATTTCACTTACGTTGGTTTTGTTTTCCTTAAAGGTTGAGTAGGAAGTTTCTATTCACAACAGGGCGTTTCAAGCTTCTGGTGGGTACCTTAACCATCTCGTCGCCACAAACATCCGATGCAGGAAAATACCAGTGCGAAGTCATGAGCGATGAAGGCACTGTTGTCAGCAACTATGGAGTTTTATCTTTTGCATGTAAGTATTAGCCCAAATAAAGGTAGATCAAGTAAATGTATCAAAATAAGCAGCGCACTTTTACACGTGGAAATTCATTCCTGATGTCAGCGTTTTGGTTGTGTTTTGGAGTCTTTGGTCTTCGTCTCATTCATGCAAAAAAAAAAGATACACTTTGTAAAATTTTTAACACACTTGGCAAGTTTTGCCGAAATGTGCACAAACACAAAGCTTTTTTATAGAAAGTTACCCGCCGCAAAAAAAATTTTTAGTTATCATGCTGTTTGATCTTAGGTCGCCAATCATCTTTTGTTTCAAAGCAAGGAAAAAGTGCGTGGGCGATATTACATGAAGTAGATTGCACTGAGATGCAGTATCCCGTTGTCATCACAGTCGCTAGAGAGATTCTTGCTCTGGGAAGGTATACTGACACTGCATTAGAATTTAATAGGTACTAACGCTGCACTACAAGAATATTGAAGTAAAACCATAAACATGAAAATTATTTATTAATGATAATTCGCGAAACATCGTGGACACTGACCCCTGAAATTTCACTTTTGCTTCGACATAGTCGTTTCTATTGTGAAAAAAGTGGTTTTACTGTAGTCTGGCTCCTTGTCCTCCCGTTTGGGTCAACTGCTGCTGGGAGTTTGTCTGTCGGTCGCGTTGATTTTGTTCGTTGACACCGAACTTTAGCAGTTATTACGTTTTCTCAGACAACCCAGATCTTCCTAACTCCAGATTACGTTCGTATCAAGGGGTCCAATAGAATTTCAAGGCTGCTATAATCCGAAACATTACTGTAATAGAAAAAAAAACACAACTAAGGTTGCAGGCTGTTTTCCTTCTGGAATCGTTTGCGCTATAAGCTTTTTGTAATGAAAAATCCAACTTTCAATTGAACAACGAAAAATAAGCTGAATTTATGCACATGTTGGTGTTTTCATACTGTATTTTCCTGTATTTCATCCTTTGATTTAAAAATATCGTCGTTTTTCATTTATTTCAAATGTTATCATAGAAATTACAAGCCATACGTCTTCTCGGTCTGATTTTCACAAAACAAATTGTTGATACAAAAGTGAACGCCTTTTCTTTCCAATCTACGCCTCTGCTGACGCACTTAAGCTAGTTTGATAAAGTATTTTACCAGGTACTCATTTCTGTGATACAGATCGAGTATGCCTGTACCAGTACGTCGCTATATTACTACAAGTAACTTCGCAACAAATCAGGAAACGTCGCATAGCGCGAATTTCACCGAAAATGTGTTTTTGCAGATGTTGATGACTTCACTTCGCCACCTAAAACTACTGTTAGAACTAATCAAGGGAACGGAATTTCTATTAATTGTCCTAGCATCAGCTACTCGCCAAGTAAGTTAATGGCAACCGTTGTTCAGTCATTGATTTAGAAAATGTAACAAAAATAGAAAGCGGCGAACCTAAAGCATATTTTTAGCTAAGAAATAAAATTCTAGCATTTGCGGAATTAGTTGTAATTTTTATGTAAACTTCATCATTATGTGTTCAAAAATCGAAAGCTTTCGAACACCGCAAAACTTTCTGTTTTAAACTCAGCCTTTGTTCCGATCATCACCCATGGGTCTAGTTCTTCATTAATGAGCGAAAGAGTGCTATCTCACATACAAACAGCAGAAATTGAAATTTTTGCGAGTCCACGGGGTAAACGTTTCTCGACGAAGTCTACATATATCAAATTCGTAAAGCCATGAACGTTGAGCCACTTCTAATCCCAATAGAGAGATCCCAGCTACGTTGTTTCGGCCACGTTATCATAATGCCCCAAAAAGTTGGCGAAGAAAGTCTTGCTGGCTACACTCACGGGAAAACAACACAAAAGCTGACCAAGGAGCAGGTCATGAGAGTACATCTCTAACTAGGCCTGGTCACGCCTTTAAGTGAAGCCTGCAAAATTATCAAAAGTTGCTGAAAATAGTGAGGTGTTTCGAGACCTCCTTGGACTGCTGCCCCGCGATTTTTCCGAGAGGAAATGCAGGTTTGAGAGTGAATAAATGAATAAATTAGTTGCTTGAATTTTCGACAGTGTTTTGAATTTTCCGATCTTGTGATGTCGTTATTGGGTTATAAACACATGTTTTTTAAATATGGTTATGTAGTCAAGATACATAGCATATCCATTCCCAAATAGAGACACTTGGTGAAAAACAACAAAGAAAAATTTTGCTACAGCCTACTTTGTATGTTTCATTCAATCTTAAACTTTACATTTTTTAATTTTTGGTCAAAATTCAACAAAACTTTATAAGAAAAAGAAGGCTTTCACTATGAAACGTTTTTTTTATTTTTATGCCTTAATTTTAGCTTCGCATTAACAAGAAGCAAATTTCATTGTAAAGCACTTTGCTTTCGGCAATCGTATTTCAACTGGTGCTTTCATTTTTGCACTTCACTAAACAACTGTTACAAAACTAGCGAAAGGATTAAACACTTGCAAACTCAAAGAACTGCATTGGGTGCTTATACCTCGGCATATATTGGTAGGTGGCGTGGAACATATCCAGGTGTGTAATTCTAAAAATTCATTGGAGAAAGTTTCATAAAAAAGTACATTACCAATTACATTTTAGATTTCAGAACTAGTTTTGTTTCGAATTTCACAAAAAAGGTAAAAAAATGAAAGTATTTAGGTACCCCATCAAAAAGTATGGGTAGTCCTTTCCCCTTTAAAGAAGCAAAGAAAAACAAGGCTTCCTCGCTTTGCCTCTGGCACACACCACTGTGCGTATCCCATAGTTTTAAAGCCTGTTATAAGGTGTTCCTAAATATTTTATAAATTTTTTTTTCTAATTCTTTTACAGCGTTTTCACTAGTTTACTTCTGGTGGGCTGTGAATAAAATGGAAGTAATCAAGCCTCCTGGAAACAGCACACATTATATATCCCAAAAAGATGGCACTTTATATTTAGCCAACCCAGTTGTGACCGATTCTGACACTTTGCAATGCGGAACAAAAACCATTTGGGAACTTGATGGAGCTAAGCAAACAAAACAGTCTTTACCAATCAAACTAACAGTGGACACGGCGGGTAAGTGTAATACATTTTACATGATCTTATATTTTGTGTTTTTTCACAAAAGTGCTTTTCCAAAAACTGCATCCGACAGTGTAGTTTATTGCAATATTTGTTCAGTGCAAATGGTTTACATCAATAAAGCTCTTTATCTAAACTGCTACATTCGAAAGAATTTTAATCAGTTTATTCCTTTACCAAAATTTTCATTTTTATTTATGAAAGGTTTTACTTTTTAATTGTTACAGGTTTTTGAAGGCGCAAGTGCTACTACTTTGCGTGGGGTCTCAGCGATTTTATTATAATTTGCAAACAGAAAGAAAAATTTTAAAAATGACTCTGAGTCACTTTTCGTTTATCCAAATGTTGCTTTTCTGTCATGTAGAAGATAATAGAACTATAAGATTTTTTGGCTGCACCATGAACTTTTGCCATTTATTCGATAACTAAAGGTCAGTACTTTGAAAGCTAAGAGAAGGGAAAAAGCTTACTTCAGCTTTTGTTGCGGTGACACGTACATATGCAGGACAAGCGATGATCGTTTCACAACTGCACTTTCTAAATTGCAAGGCTAAGTGGCTCTTTGTCCTTTGCAAAAACAGCAAAGCAATGTTCAATGGCTAACAGGCAAGTGTGCTTAGGACGAACCACCAAAAGTAGGCTGTGTTCGATACCCGGTCAAAGATTCGAAAAACAGTAGTCGTGGCCCGTCCAGCCTGGTCCTCGGCGTTACTGGGTGGGTGCAAGGAAAAGGTTCACGAGAGTTGCTGCCGTTGGCTTGCCATCAATGAAGCGTTCACAACGAGAGTTGCCGCGTGGCCCCCGCCGAGGGAAAGAGGAGATGAGAACCGCAAACAACCCGTAAACTCAAAACGGAGTATAAAAGTGGGTATAACAAAACTGAATTGAACCCGACGCCATGTTTCCCAACCTTCGATAAAATCGGCTGCACGTAAGCCTTGCTGTAAAAAGTCTATTTTAGATGTATTCACACAATTTTCACACATTAAGAGCAGCTTTTGATGGACATTTTCTTCCTGCAGCACACTACGATGGTTCCACCTTCAAATGCTTTTGGTCGCAATTTTTTTTTACAAGCACGTAAATCTATGAATTAGCGGGATGAAGTATAACATCCACCGGCTCATCAAGATTAACGGCAACGTAACTTCTATAATGAATATTCGAAAAGTCTGGTACATAAAAAGGATGATGAATTGATAAGAAACTGCCAGTTGATGTACGCAAAAGTAACGTTCTGTAACTTTCGAACATAACAGTTCTGGTAGGCTTATCTTCACTGGTATAATCCTACGTTTTCGCCTTCAGAGTATTTTAGCTCCAATTTGTTCATTTATTCGAACGTAGAAATGTTTACAAAACGCTTCCTACATTGGGGCCACTACAAGCAAAACGTTCATTTCACTTTTTGATTCATGTGACTTCAGGATGTTTCTAACCCTTGGTTACCTTATTTTCACTTCTCATTTTTCCAAGTGGTGAGGATATACTCAATTGTTAAACACTTGAAAACGGGAACCTGTTCATGGATTCCTGGTGTTGGAAACAAGCTGCTTAAACAAAGAAAATTTAGAAAAGAGTTAATATCATACTGCTTGTTGTCACGTGCTTAACAATATTTCATCACGATCACCATACCATCAGGTCACATTTGACAAAAACGGTAAGCTTGAAAATGCAACAACCGATGCAACGCGACCCATGCCCAATGTTCCTCTTTTCACAAATTCAGCTATTTATTAGCATGTTTCCTGATGTTGATTTGAAGTGAATTGATGACTGCTGCTGAACGACATCCAATGCATGTACTCCTATGGTATTACTCTGTCATTGAATTGTCATGCCAGTTGGTGAAAAGTCAGCCGTAACAAATTTACCAATGCAAAAATAAGAAGAAATGATAACTACAAAATTTTTCGATGACGCTTTCCGATTTTTGGTAAAACCATTATTCTGTAACCAATTAGCATTGTACAGTTTTGGAATTTTTGTATGCTGCTGTCTTGCGGTTTACTTTCAAAAACAATTAAACAACTGCTATATTGTGCTTTTTGACGCCAACCTTTATTTGTGTAACATTTATTGGCATTGACTTTATGCTTGTAGTATGTGCTATGTCTTATGCGCTGAATGTTAATCTTACAAATTGCATTGCTTAAAAACATGAAAAAGATCGAGTGATAGGTAATTAAACAAATTTAGATGCGGATATGAAGCCGGAATTTCTCGTGAAGCTTCCATCAACAACCTATGCCCTCCGTGGAAGTGGAGTTCTACTGGAATGTTTTGCTGGTGGAAAGTAAGTGCAATCGATTGCTGGCTCTAGCCGATTATATCTCTTCTTTTATATCCTTTCTTCTTCCTCACCTTAAAAAGTTTGGCTATACCTTCAAAATTGTATATTTTGATTTTGAGAGAAAAGCGCACCAACAATGCGAAAAAGAATAACATATTAACATCCTTAAGTAGCGAGCCTGCGGAAGACAATAAACAAATTTCTTTCAGGTTATACTCTATTCGTAAACTTTACTGCAGATAGGAAAACCTGGAGAACCAGTTGTGAAACTCACTTGAAAATTGGTGAAACTCACACTTTCTTTTAAGTCCCGCGCGGTCCACTTTTTTGACCCAGATTTGCAACTCCATAACTCGCCAGTCGATTGAGCTAGAGAGCTGTTTAAACCATCTACGGATTCCGCAAGACTTCTAGTTTAGATTAAAAAAAAGTATTTTAGTTTTGAGCTTTGGTTTCTTGCGGGTGACGTCATAATGGGGGCATATTTTCGGGTCTTTTTGGCTGAGTTTACCTGGCCCTGGGCGCCAACCCCAAACGCCATGGTTTTGCTCAAGTTTTTTTGGAATCTGGGCTATCATCCGGAGTCTTTAAAGCCCTTGATTGACTTGTTTGCATATCTGGAGCCCAAATTATCAAATTGGGCAAAAATCTGGCTCAAAAATCTCAAAAATGGCTCAAAAATAAAAAATCGGGCAAAAATTCAAATCACACGAAAAGTAACCTTGAGCATTTCGGCCTAAGGCCATGATTCGCCAGCCGATTGAGATAAAGAGTTGTTCACACCCTCTAAAGATGGGGAAAGTCTTATAGTATAGAAATAAAAACAAGTTTTCAGTTTTGGATGTCTGGTATTTTGTTTGTTTACATGATGGTAGTATGTTTGTGCAAATTTTGTTTACATTTGGATGACGTCATCATCCTCTGGGCACTGACCAAACCAGCCAATTTCGTGGCTCAAAGTTTTATTGGATTTTAGGTTATAATCTGAGTATGTAAAAGGGTTTGATTGACTCTCTAGCGTTTCTGGTTCAAACGTTATGGAAAAGTAACTGAATGTTAATTAGGGAAATCCCCTCTAATCCCCTATGGAATTCCTCAAATATTTGGAATTTTTGGGCCATAATTTTGAAACCAGAAACACTAGAAAGTCGATCAAGGGCGCTAAAGACTGGTATTATAGCCTAGAATCCAATAAAATTTTGAGCCACGAAATCGGCTCTCTGGATTGGCGATGACGTCATCAAAAATCACAAGACCTACCCCAATCATGACGTTATCGACCAAAAACCCCAAATCCTAAATTGAAAAAAAATGTTTATTCTTAACTACAAGACTTCTAGAGTCTTTAGAGGGTTTGAAAGCTCTATTGCGCAATCGGCTGGCGAGTTATGGCTGACCAAAATTTGCCTTGAGAGGTCAAATGATACCTTCCGAGGAACTTTTGCATCTATGTCAAAATGGGTTTTTTTGAGCCATAATTTTTGGATCCAGGTATGCTAGAAAGCCTGTGAAGGGCTCTAAAGACTTGGATCGTAGCCCAGTTTCCGACAAAAAATTTGAGCCAAAAAATGACTCGTTGGGTTGGCGCCCAGGGCCAGGTATACTTGGCCACAATGGCGAAAACATGTCCCCGTTATCACGTCATCCACAGAAAAACCCAAACCGAAAACGGAAAATTGTTTTCAATCTGAACTGGAAGACTTGCTGAATCCGTAGAGGACATGAACAGCTCTCTATAGCTCAATCGGCTGGCGAGTTAGTGAGTTGCAAAGCTGGGTCAAAAAAGTGGACCGCGCGGGACTTGAAGGGATGCAAGTGATTGTAATGACTAGCCGTGCTTTTAACGTGTATGAAGTATTGAGAATGACAGGTCTGTATTTAGTTTTATAACATAGCTTCCGATGTTGAATTATTAACTAAACAACTTACCTGTCCAAACTTTCAATTGCAGACCAACCCCACAAATTTCATGGTCCAGATTGGACGCAAATATGCCAGTCAATCACACCATCACGCCAGCCGGCCAGCTGGTGTTAACTAACGTTGATGATGCCTCTGCTGGCGTTTACAGTTGCGAGGCGGCCAACAAACTTGCGAGTGTATCAGCCAAAGGGGAAGTACAAGTCCAATGTAAGTAAAACAAACACGTGTGTTTCAATATACGCAATGAGAGTTTTTTGCAGTTACCGTATGTTGTTAATCTCGACTAACGTTAAGCGAATACACTGCTGCGCTTTCCTGCGATGATACAGAGGAGTTTGACATCTTGCCTTTAGTGCGGTGGGGAATTATCACATCTGGAATGACTAAGATTTGTGTAGTTAGACTTTTCGACCAACGTGATGAAAGGATATGTTTGAAGTCAGTGGTGAATATATTAAGATCGCCATTTACCTCTAAAATAAAAATGTTTCGCTTTTCATGCGTAAGTGTTAAGCGACACATTAATGGTCATGATTGTCCACGCATGACACGAAAGAGGTTGTCAGCGCTTGCAAGGGAACAGCGCTGTCTATTCAAAAATTGGCAGTGTTCATTATGAAGTTTTTTTCAGTGAGAAGTAGAACAAGATGGCACACACTGAGGTTTTGAATTTCATTTTGATCTTATTGCTAAAAGTGATTGACAACGCCAATTAATTGGATCACGGAAGTAACCACTTCTTTACGCAATGACATTGCGACGTAACTTTCTGAAGCTAAATATCAAGTAAAGTTGAACGGTGTGCGTCATTAAAGACCAAAATGCAGACATAGCGTCCAAACCAGTGGTGGTAAGATCAACATATCACCAAGACAACAAAATAGCTATTCAAATGCGTAACATTTACTTAGCGTGCCCACGCACCAGATTCTATGTATATATTACAGAAGAACAAGAAATTCTGATCAAGCTGACATGTCTGAAGGTTAAGCGCCAGGTCTGACCACTTTGGTTTTCTGAATTGAATGCTTAGAGAAGACACACGTCTCTCTGCGTCGTTCTCTCAGCATAACAACTTAAACTCTGAACAATTGGTGTTTACTGCAAAAATCTCTTTTGTGAGAAAAAATGCGTTTAATTTTTCTGAAGTATTTTCGAGTGTTACGAAAGAAAAAAGAAGATTTAGCCTCAGCGTTAACGAATGATAACTCTTGATACTTGTGACATTATGTGATTGCTTTATGCATATAGGTGGCAAGCAGATTTACCTGTGAGCATCAGAAATCACACTTCAGTTTTGCTGGAACCAATCTCAATAGGCCGGCCGAAGGCATTTACGAGTAGATGGAGCCACGCCAAACATAATTAAACTTCATATGAATGCAACAATTACAGGCTCTAGCTTTGCAGCCGGCTGTTTGACGAATCTCCTGCCTGGTTCTGCTCCCATCTTCTTGCAATGATTCAAGCGTGTACTTATCATTCAGCAGTAATTGTAAAGCCACAGCAGTGACCCACACCAAGCGAATCAATCGCAATTTATTGCGTAAGGAAACTAGTTTCGTGTGTGTTACACAACTTCAGTCCTGCGCAAAAGTTGACATATGAAACGAAAAGAAAAAATTACGCACTATTGCTAAGATCAAAACTCAAGATTACAAAAATTTAGCACAATTACAACCCTTCCACTAAATACAGCTGCCACGCTGTTCAACGAACCAGATCGTAACGGCCATTCGGCGCTCTGATTGACATAAAATTATCTCCGCGTTTAGCGTGGTTTCTGTCTAAGACGATCACGTGGTTTACAACAGACCGTAACATGCAGTGGAGAAAGTCTAGCAGGCCACCTCAAGTTA
>JGI24159J19872_10014538_pt1 | contig 10175 bp, 3 predicted proteins | sample Ectturendosymbi4_FD_19872 | JGI IMG/M metagenome (IMG submission 19872) | reverse complement strand
TTAATAAATTAAAAGAGCCAAAACAGAACTAAACATCATAATTGTGATTATAAAATTTTGTTTGGTGTTCCCCAAAATTTTTTTATTGCATAAAGTGGTTCCTGATGCAAAAAAGGTTGAAAAACACTGGTCTAACATTTGTTAAATAGTTGCTTTACTGCAGATTGGACAACCACAGTTTAACCGTTCCTTCGTCAAGAACGCGTGGAAAATCACTGCTTATCATAAGAGTCGACATAACCATCATTAAAAAGCGATGAAGAGTGATAGATTCAGATGTAGCGACTCACCACGTTACACTTTCGTAAATGCTATGTTACGCGTGGTCATGGTATGCTGGTTAACGAACAATCCCACACCTTACAATGCAACGAAAAAAGGAAAATTAGTAAATGCCACGTGACAAAACCCACGGCAGAACAGACGCCGGAAGGGTATTTCCAGCTCTCACTTAAAGGCATACTACCGCCATCACAAAAACTTCAACGCAAATACGCTGAACTTTTCACTTATGCTGCATATATAATATGCAGCTGCCTCGATTTACAGATGCAAACTAAAACCACTTGACACAACATGTTGGGGACTACTAGAACTGCACACATGTCAGGATTGATTCAATAAAGAATATCTGATAAGCATTGACGACCCGGCGGCACAGTATGGCTGAATGCCTCACTGAGGAATTTGAGACACTGGAAAAAAAATGACGACACGAAGAAACTTCTGTCGAGGATACCGGGCCAATCTTTTTGAGGATACGCATTCATTCTATGTACGACTTTCGATACAGAAAAACAGTTAACTGAAAACCACCGCAAAGGTCGATCTCAGTGGTTCTTAACCTTTTTGCGGTGCGGCACACTACAAAAATCTAAAACATTTTTGCGGCACAAATTCACGCAGTTAATACAGTAAATATGTTTCAAATACTGGCGGCACACAGGTTGAGAAACATTGGTCTATCTAGTTTAGGCGTCGGCAACCTTTCTTAACAAGAGCCATTCTGCTTCATCTTCCAGCATGTAAGACAGGTGAGGAGCCACAAAACTTTGACAACGTTTCATTTTACATTCAACTTCATAGGGGCGTAAGCTAAACTGTAATCAACTCAATTCTAATAATAATCAAATGCAAAATTAAATACGAAGTTTTGTCAAATCCAGACAGCCACTTTAGAGGAGCTGAAGAGCCGCATGCCGCTCCAGAACTGCAAGTTGCCGACCTCTGATCTAGTGAAATACGAGTGATGCGTGTAACTGGTATTTATAGCCGACTCACTAAATACTGGTTAGCAAATGAGATGAACTTCTGACGTCTGGCGAACTGTCAAGACAACACAGAAATAAAGTCGAAAATTCGCACTTGAAACGGAAACTTCTGATGGAAACCGTCGAACGCGACCGCATCCTGACAAACGCTGACAGTCATAACCGCATTGATTAGTGTTTTAAATCGCCTGCTCACTTGTGATCCTTATCAACTTTGTGCAACACCGTCCTAGTGAACTCCGATGTAACCTGGTGCTCTATATATTTTTCTCTATTTTGCGCAAGCTTGATATTTCCAAATGGTTCATATAAAAATAGAGGGCCAAAATTTAAGGAAAATACCTTCAAGGATAATGGAACCGCATTTTGGCAGCTGTATATACTACGAAAAAGCATATAAATTTGTAAAATGTGTATCTTTCTAGCGTTGATGGTTATTATGCGTAAGAGTCTCACGGTCTTCGCGTCAAAGTCTGCTATAAAGGAAATTAGCCTAAGTGATGTGTTACTGACGCATTCCACTGATAGCATGCGTGGGAATGTCTGTGAAGTTTGCTTTAACACAACTCTGCATATAATTGACAAAGAGTTAGAACTAGTAGATCGTAAATAACACGACGGTAACCATACACAAGACTCGTTAGTGTCGTGTTATTTACCAGCTACTAGTTTTAACTCGATGCAATATTGTATATTCTAGGTTGTATATTTGTACATTCTAGGTCGTTGAACCTTCAGTAAGCTCAAAGACTAACCAAATTTTCACAACAAAACCAACCAAAGTCCATCAAAATATTAGACTTAATTTCTATGTCCTCTTTATAGTTGTGTTGCCAGGTTGTTTCATGGCCAAGAAGTGAATGTAACTTTATATTTTGATTACTTTCTGCAATTAATTCTAGAGCATAACTGTTTCTTACCTGAAGTGGTCATAAATAAAGCCAACAGGAAAAGTAGTTCCATTGCTTTTGGTCTCAGAGTTACAGATGCAAAATCACTTCCTCGTAGTTGATTTACAGTACAGAATTAACATATATAAACACCAGTGCTAAGCCAATTCATTAAGGTCTTAAAAGTAGCATGTGATTCCAAACCTATTGAAAAACACCTGTCAAGCAAAGGGTATAAAGTGTAATAAGTATCATCAACCTGAGGCACAGACAGAGATAAAGTCATCAAAAACCAATGTGACAAGCAAACATGGAAGTTTGTTCATGAACAGTTAACAAATCCGGAAAGTGTCAATTGTGCACAGTTCCATTCTGCATTTTGAAATGTATTGCAGGCCATTTCAGTCTGAGCTTCATACAATACATTGCAATGTGAACTGTAGACACGACACTGTCTATCAAAAGAAATCCTTTCCCAGCAAAGAATCAGACACTAAAGATCTTACAGAGTATATATTTCACATACAAAGTAGGCATCATCAGCTCTTATTCAAATAGAATGTGTAGGCACGACTGTTCAGTTTGTGTAACTGCAGTAAACATTTAGAACCAACATTCTATGCATCCAAATTGACTACACAATAGCGACAAGAAAGTTATAGTTGAAGAACATGAACACAATTTTTAATTCCTTTAAAAAGGCAAAAATTAGCTGAAAATAACACGTGAAAAACTTCCAAAAATTAAGATTTGAGATCAAAAAGCAATGTGAAAGACAGCTTACTGTGAGAAATCAATGCCATGCCAGAATAGGACCAGAACAATGATGTAACTATAGAAAAATCTGCATGTAAAATGACCTACTGAGACTGCAGGCCTACAGACGAAGTTTCCTTACAACTCTTCCTGCTGTACATTTAATCAAACAAGGATGAGCTTTATATCAGTTTTGAAATCAATTTCTAAGCCTAGGTGAAGAAGATGATATCATGATAAGAATACACACACCAACATTAAATCAATCTTTTTAAAGTTTTACATTATTTAAGAACGTACAGTATAATTTATATGCATACTGGGCATTGCATGCTTGCTAGTTTCCATTTTATACATTAAACAGTGCATCTATAGGCTAACAGAATTCATTTCATGCCATAGACGCACTGCATCATTGAATATTCATGGAAATTAAAGCCCAGTTCTTGTGTTCCTTTTCAACACTCAATTCAATTGCTACCATGTCAATTTTATTCAGTTTTCAAAAGACTATCGCAATTTAGCAAAAATCTTAAAAACATGCCTTCCCTTGTATCTAAAAATCTTTAGAAAAGAAGATAAGAGGTAAATCACATGCCATTCAGCTTCCACAAAATCATAAAAATACCAAAATTCCAAGAACAACTGTTGATATCCAAACTTTAATCAGGCTCTACTGGTGGTAAAACATAAAAACATGTTAAAAACTAGCTAACATTTCAATAGTTGATGCAACTATCTTCATCAGGGTGATAACGAAATGCTGTGAAAACTGTTGATATCTTTTTATGCAATGCAGCACTGTCATATCATGCCTAACAAATAAGTGCATTAAACTTGCTTAAGAACTTAAAATTAAATGTATTCAGAAGCCTACTTTAAAACTTATTCATTAGGTATATAAATGTGTGCTTTATAACTTAGTAAAGATTATTACAGTTGCTGATTGAACCAAGCAATCATCTGTGTCTCCATGCCATGAGTTTGGCATGTCACACTCTTATTCATTTTTTATCATGGAACAAACAAACCTCATCTTGCCTTATGAAACAAACAGCAATTTGATGCACTTGCTTAACCCATGCTATCATCAGCAATGCTTGGCATAGCACAGGCTTGAGTTAAGGCAGTTAGCTTGATCGAAGATGCAGGCATCTAACTCAAGCGGACTTGTTAACAACTCTAGCATGTTTCAAAGATACTTTTTTCAAACCGCACGTACATGATGTACTTGATGGAGGGTATTAATCTTTAGAATTAGCCTACAGTTGGTACGTTAGCCTAGGTGGATTCAATGAATGTCATGTGAAAAACGATTATTGTGATATGTTGTCACAGTTGTGAATTGGTCTGAACTACTGTAGTAAGAAACTGATTTGATTTATGCCGTTTTTACGGACGTGATCTGTTTCTGACTGACTAGTTTGTAGTTTGAAATGGTAATGTGCAGCACAATGCATTTTCAGGAGCACGACCCACACACAATACGAGATACGAGATTGACTTCCATAGCTAGCTTGCAGGCAACAAATCGGCGGTAATCTGAACGAAGTCGAAAAGTTGGAGAAAGCATTCAGTGGTAACCGGCAGACAATGCAGGAACTCTTCCACATGAAACCGTTGCATTCCTCTATATGCCGCCATCACATCCCTATTGTTTTGGATCCCTGGAATAAGTAAACTACAAAAAAACATACGTTGGGCGGGCTTACCGGATATTAAAAACCAACAAGGAAGAGAATTTGACGAAACAAGTTGGGTTCGTAGGCTATATGCATATGTACAGAAAGCAAAAATATAGAAAAATTAATGACTAGAAAGGTGGCGAAAATTAACAGAAAAGCAGGACTCCTAATCGGCAATGAAAAATAAGACCCATTAAGGGAAGTGCGGGACCCATAGAACACGCGGAAAGAAGAAACATTTAAATTACTCCCCAGCTGCTGACCATATTCTCTTGGTATGTGTTTGTGAATATTGTATTTATGAACAACAGTGTTGTCCGTCAAGAGGAAGAATCTGTGTCGATCTGAAAAAAACTTAAGCACTTTTTTCGTTTTTGACGCATCAAAGTATAATATTTTGCAATCGTTTAGCGATTATTTTGTCTGTCATAATTTCAATGTACAAGGTTCCAAACGTTTCCCAAGAAAGGTTGGGAGTTTAAAAAATATCTCAGATAAAATGGGGATGATAGATTTAGGATGCAGTGTAAAATCGTGCACTTTTTCAAAAACGGGTGTCGATGGGACCCATGGAACACAGGTATTCCATTGGTCCCTCAATTCGTAATTCCTTGATTTTGCAAAAGTTTATTGCACAAAAGAAAGTCCAACAGAAGTTTATTAATTGCGAACAACCTAAATAAAATGTTTTATGATGTCAAAAATCCAATACATTAAACTTGACAAGTAGCAAACAGTAGATATTACACTGGTCACTCTACATCTTTACAGCCGGTCAAAAACCTAAAACGTTTACACAGAGTAATGGGGAGACGATTTCAAGGAAGACTGTGGTCGCTATTTAGATAACCAATTTTCACTTTTTAACGTTTTAGCTTTAAGTTAAAGTTAACATAAAGCATATTTTGTGCAAGTGTCTGTGTTACCAGAGAAGAGGAATGTGCTCCAAGGGGCCATTCTTATCAAAATTAATGTACTTACTGAACAAAAAGAAAGCGTGTGTATTTGCATTAAATGTGCTAAAAGTTGAGGACAACAACATTCAAAATTAATGGAAGTGGAAACAAATAGCAGTACAGAATTAGCTGAGAGAATTTCGAAAGCAACGTGGGGTCTCAGCCTCAGGAAAGTAGAATCAAGAAGCTTAACACGACCTATAGCTTTTAATCCTCACAATTTAAAATTTTTTTAACAATTTGAAAACCTGTACTGTACGATCGCCTTGCAGTTTCATTGGAAAAAATCTGGAATTTGGATGAAACTGGGGCAAACACTGCAGGTAGTTTCTACGTGCATTGAACATAAATGTATTGTAATAAAGCCTAAACATTGGTTCCGGAAGCAGACAATCTAAAAATATGTAAACTTTTGTTTCGTTTTTGTGGTGTTTTTACAGAAGTTTTAATAGAAATTGTGAGTTTATCTTCTTAGTTTACACATAAAATATGACACATAAAATATGAAAAGTATAAAGTTTTCGAATGATGCGAGTAAAATTTTGTTTAAACGTAGCGAAATAGCATTGGCAAAGCACTCAAATAATTCACATTTTTCACATTTGTACGTTAATCTTATATGTATATAGCAAAAAAAGGTTGGCTGATACGAACTGATTTTTGCTGATAAGTTATTTCTGACAACGAAAGGACAAAAAATTTGGCAAGCATCATCGAGATAATTGTTGTTTATTATTTACTACAAGGAATTGTTCCATCGGTCCGTATGGAGTGTTCCGAAGGTCCCACCGGGATGGGACCCACGGAAAAAAATTGAAAAAATTTCAAACTAAAAACAAACATATAAAACATTCATTGATTTTTATAAAACTTGAAAGAACAATTTTGGTCCATAAACCTTGAACTGAACAAAATTTCAGCAACTTTCGCTGGATAATCTAGGTTATACGCCCATTTGAAAAAATCCGTTCCATGGGTCCCACACCTCCCCTACAGTTTGTGAGTATTGCATTGTGATTTTCAAGATACTTCATTATCTTTATATCTTTAAATAAGCACGAAACACAATCTCCAATCATATTGAAATTTTTGCAAGCAAATTTGAGGGTTGGAAACCATAGGCGCAGCCAGGGGGGACCAAAGGGGCCACGCCCCCCAAATTTTTAGAAAATGTAGTTTTTTTTGCTTTGAGAAGCGTTTTTCTAAACAAAATAATGTTATTCGCCTACAATCAAATACTTTTGCCCCCAAAATTTTTTGGCCACCCAAATTTTTGGGCTGGCTACGACACTGGTGGAAACAGGAAAGGGCGGCACTTTTATGGTCGGCCCTAGGCGGCACTTAGCCTTGCTACGGCACTAGTTATGCATACAATCTTAATTATGCAAAATATGTCCAACACATTTTCAGGGGGCGAATCCCCCCTGCTTCCCCTTGGTTACGGATCTCCATTGTATATACATTCTCGGTTTTCACTACTGTTGCCAAATAACGCTGTCGCTAGTTACAAACCATATGCATACTGTTTAAAATTCACTGAGGATCTTGGCGTGTTGTTATGTCATTCTATCAAACATATATACAAGATTTGAACTTTCAGAGACCGAGATTGCCAAAAAATCAAGGCAAGACTCGAGTTCGAAAGCTGCATCGTTGTGACAGAGACTGAAAACCTACATTTTCCGTTAGAACAAACACTCAACTCATTTTAGCGCTAGGAAAAAACTATAGTGATTTTTGGTTTGTTGGCGAACAAGAGTAAACCTAGAAAAACCCATACTTTTCCTTTCGTGTCGTCCTCCAACCATTTTTCGATAGAAGAACTGCGGTACCCTCCTGCATATGGCAAGAAACATCGGTACATGTACTGTAGGCTACTATTTGGGGAGTTTCTTAACAAACTAAAATATACACTATTCTGGAGCAAGTCACTTAGTCATCTTTAAAGGGCATTTTCAACTTCATTTTTGGCCCTAAGCCACCAACCACACCTGTACAAAAATGTCAAGAACGCATTGAATCAGGGGCTTTACGTAGCAATCGGCTCTCCAAACTGTGCTTGAGAGTTGAGATCAGGGTCGTCGCCAACGGGGGGGGCCAGTGGTGCCCGGCCCCCCCATTTCACGTTTGGCCCACCGGTTGCTGCATACATCCAATACTGTATTTTTAAAATGTGGTCCCCCCTTCTCATTTTTGGCCCCTCCTTCTCGTTTTTGGCCCCCCCTGCTGCTACATCCTGGCGACGGGCCTGGTTGAGGTGTAACATTTTATGTTAATCTCTAGGTACACAAGTTAATATTTATTATCTCGAGACTATATATAATAACTTGTGCACGTTCAAGGGCGTCGGAAGGATTTTTTCCAGGGGGTGACCAAAAGAATTTCTCCAGGGGGGGCAACGGTGGTGAAATTTAAGTTTACCAACTCCGAAACTAAGACAAAAACTTTTTTCCACTGAAAAATTAATAGCAAATTATAAAATTTCAAAATCCTGGGGGCCACGGCCTGTAATGTTTTCCGGTTCATCTATTGGCTGTTTCCTTTACATTTCTTTTACAAATTCTGTTCTGTTTGACAGCAGTTTACCAATGAATAATTGACAAGGAATCATCTGGAACTCCAGTACAAATGTTGTACGTCAAAGTGGTAGGCTACTTTGCAGCGTAAGGAAAACTATTGTTTCTTGCATGTTTTTTACACAAGGTAAGCCTTGCCAGCTACACAAATTTTAGGAAACGTTTTCCACAGATCATAGTGCCAGTGGCGTAGCGAGGCTGAGTGCCGCTAGGAGCCGACCATAAAACTGCCGCCCTTTTCACCCCTAAAATTTGCTTGCAAGAACTTAAAATGAAAGAACACCATGTTCCGTAGATTATATTTGAATAAGAGCTGATGATGCCCACTTCGTTGGGGAAATATATAGCCTACTCTGTAAGATCTCAGTGTCTGACTCTTTGATGAGAAAGGATTTTTTTCCATAGACAATGTTCCGTGCCTGTTTGAAGATATAAGGATTAATAAAGCATCGTGAAGAACACAATCAAACACTCACAAACAGAAATGGGTCTTGTTTTTCATTGTCGATTATGTGTCTTGCTTTTTTTGCTTGTCGCCACCGCCCTCATCATTGCTTTTCCTATTTTTTCTACTTTCTTTACATATGCGTATATAGGTCCGGCACGTTTCGTCAAATGTTCTTCTCTTTCGGTGTTTAGTCTCCGCTAAGCTCACCACTTGTCGTTTCCTCACTCCAGGAGATTAAACAAAAAGTTAAGGGTTGGGATGGCGGCATACCTACTTCACAGATGTAAGCATTTATGTAGGCTATGTTAATATTTCGTGTAGCCTAGTATCCCCATCTTTAACTAAAAAGTATGTATACTACATACAGCAAACTATAATAATAAATTTGATTATATGGTCTCAGTGATGCAAAGAATGTTTCATTGTTTCCTTAACGTTTCAGTAGTGGTTTAATCAGGGGCGCCGGAACGGCGGTAGGGCAGAAGGCAGTAAAAAAGTTGAGGGCGATGCGAACTTATAAAAAACAAAAAATCGTTACGATTATGCTTGTTTCTGTTTAGCAACGATGTTGACCTCAAAACTAATACTGTGCTAGAAATTATAGAAAACCATTTTGAAGTGTCTGGGTGCGCGAACAGTTGCAATAAATTATTTTCAATTCGATCTTGTTAACCACGTAATTACGTATGATACTTTTATAAAAAGGCACCTCCGTCCCAGTCCCGTCACTGTGGAGGGCTTAGCCCCATAGGCGTAGACAGGGGGGTGCAAAGAGGCAATAGATCCCCAAAATTTTTAGAACATAGTCATTTTGTGCTTTGAGAGGCGTTTTTCCAAACAAAATAGTGTTATTCGCCTAAACTCAAACATTTTGGCCCGCACCAAATTTTTGGGCTGGCTACGCCACTGCTTAGCCCCCAAGTAAGAACCCCAAATTGAACTATGAAACACTATAAATCAGTTGAGTGTGTCAAATTTTAGAATGTCAAGCCCCCCTGCACAAACGTAAATCGCCTATTGAAGACTTTCTGGCGACGGTTCTGCTCCGTCCCCGTTGCCCCGTTTATGAAAGGGCAGTGGGGAAATGTCCCCGTCGTGCACCAGCTCTCCGGGATCTCTGGGTTTAATTATCTTAAAATATATAAAAAAGATTCAAACATTAACTCTGTAGGCACTCTATAGGTGCCGGACCAAAACCGGCTCTGGTTAAGCACTGGCTTGCAACCTTCATCGTGTCGTGCAAACTTGGTCTAACTATTGGGCTTCATCAAATTACACGTGCATAGTGTTACTACTTGCCTTCTTTCGCTACCAACATTGGTCTATATCGAAAACTGTATTACCAAACCTGCCAGGTGGCACATAAGCATTTTAATGTTCAGCAGTGATTACAACGTCTTACGTTCTACGGTAATTGCCTTGAACACCTTTATTGAGTAGGCCTACAGCCATTGCCAAGTTGTACAAGTTACAACCGTTTTGATTACGCCCCTTTCAATGAAAGTGTAGTGGTCACACAAGTGCCACTACATGGAATTCGGCTAAGTCAGAGGGAACTGCATCAGATGAATGTGCCTGATGTGAAAGTCGAAA
>JGI24159J19872_10014537_pt1 | contig 10176 bp, 5 predicted proteins | sample Ectturendosymbi4_FD_19872 | JGI IMG/M metagenome (IMG submission 19872) | reverse complement strand
AAAATTTAAATGCTGTAACTAGATGATTTTTTCTATTGTAAGTCTACTAAAACATGCTGCATGGATTTAATTCTTCGAAACTTGTTTTTTGTCAACACTAATTTTTACGTATTCAGATGCCAGTAATTCTCAGCTTCTTCATTACCAGGGACCTATACTCTAGGTGTGCGGCGCGCAACCAATCGAACTGATAGTGATGTGACTTGTTCCAGATCGTGTGATCAAGGGAAAATTGCAAAAAAGGATTGAAAGATATAATCAGGGTTGAGAAAATCCAGTTTTTTCAAAAAAACAACCCACCTGTTTTTTCAAATCCGTTTTTCGTTTTTTTTTTTAAAAAAAGCACAAAAATCCCCATTCTCAAATATTTTTATTGCATCATGCAATATCACCATTTTCAAGAAAGTACACAATAATAAGTTGTTATACCTATCATGGCATTTAGATTTGAGGGCAAAAAAATGTACCCTATCTTTGCTTTTGCATAGTGTTGTTGGTCAATTCACTCCAAAGTGGTAAGGCTTGGCAAGAATGCGCACAGCAAACAGAGAAAAGCAACTCAAGTTTATGTACATGCCCTGCTAGTTCAACATCTATATATAGGCCTATTGTATTTTTCCAACATGTGGTTTGGTATGATCCAACATCAGAAACAGCTTGGATGCCAAGAAGGCAGAAAAATTGATTGAAATATACCGATTTTACAGAGCTGAAGAAGGTAACCAGTATTATTTTCTCAAAGCCAGTCCAGCTGCACACTTTCCATGCTCGACTGCACGTATTTGACAAGACATCACCGCAGCATCATTTTGCAGTTGAAACTTGCTCTGACGCATTGATGAGTGCGTTTACTCCTCCGTTTTAACGCACAGCCAGATACTTTTGCAGTTATGAACTTCTGTATCGCAGCGTTCAGTTAATACTCCTCCGATATCCTAACTTGGAGCGTTGATAGTTTATATTCAGTGCACTGACACATAAAATAGGGGAGTGCGTGTGGAAGTATGTATATTATCTCAACAAACGTCGCCAAAACGTTGGTTTAGAAACATGAATATGACGTCAAATTGTGACGTCACAAACAGCGAACACTAAATACAAATGACCACTATATGCCACTGAATGACCCCCCTTCCCCCCATGAAAATTTCCTGCGGACGCCACTGGTTGTACATATAACAGTCACATAATAAAAACGAAAGTTTTCTTGCGTACTTTATGCTCATTCTCAATTCTTGTGTAGTTTAGCAAGTTTCAAACTGCCAACCCGGGATGTCAGCCATCCCAACCGCATACTTTCTGCTCGACTGCTATTCGACGAGACATTCGCGCAGCCTTGTATTTATGCAGTTGTGAGATGCCCTGACGTAGCATTGAGTGTGTTCTACTCCCTGTTTTAGCGCGTTGCCGGATATTTTTGCAGGTATGAACTGCTCTGTCTTAGGAGACCACTGATAATAATTTATGTTCATTTCAGTGACACACTGTAGCCTACAACAACGAGTAAAGAGAGTGTAGAATAATATGCACAGGGATGCCGGAGAATGGAGGCATGGCAGAAGCATTTCCCCCTCTGTCCTTTCAAAAGGAGGCAATGGAGGCCGATGTGCCTTTTCATCGTAGATGTCAGAGCAGGCGAATTTTTAGGAGTGCGAAGGATTTTTGCCCGAATTTCCCCAAACTTGCCCGAAAAGTTTTTTGTGTAATTTTGCCTGCAAATTTTCTCCCACAAAGATCATGAAAAACTTTTTTCGGTTGGACCTCCAAAAATAGGTCTTCATGTGTTTTTCTTCAAACCTTGGGTGTCATATTTTGAAGTCAAACAACGCTGGGCGCCATTTATACCCGGATTTTCAGTGATTTTGCTCAGATTTTTAGCAAATCAAAACTTTTGGGGGTGCGCTTGCTCCCCTACCTCCAACACCACTGCTTTTCATAACAGTATCACAGGTACTTTCATGGCATATCAAGATTGATTTGAAACAAATTTATTGCAGCTATTCAGGCACTCAGAAAATTCAGAATGATTTTCTATAAATTTTTTTATTATTTTTGAGGTCAGCGTTGTTGATGAACAGAAACAAACATATTTGGTAACGATTTTTTTGTTTTTATAAGTTTCCATTTCCCTCAACTGTTTAACGGCTCCCCCTGCCCTACAGCTGCTCCGGCGTCCCTGGATATGCATGTTGTGTCAACAAACTTCGCCAAAACGTTGATTTGCAAGCGTGAATATGACATCACATTGTGACGTCACAAACAGCGTATGCCAGTAACAATGACCACCATACGCCACTGGAATTTGGTAGGGGGGCATCCAATCAAGCAGTCGCCCCGGGCATCACCAGACCTCTGCAAGCCACTGGTAGGCCTACTTGTCTACTTGTCAGAAGTCACACATTCGTTCAAACTGAGACCGACACTTGGACATTACGTGTTTGGTGATGCAACAAAGAGCACTGTCTATCTTCATTTGTTAACTGCGATATCTTGCAGAACACATGAGAATTGGAGGCGTAAGCGTTAATGCCTTTTTCTGCCATTCATTTCCTATGCTTTCAACGCGTCTCATGTGCGATTTCCGCTTTCAGGTCGAAACTTGTTAGCAAGGCGTAACGAAATTAAATGGCACCAGGGGCAAAAAGCAAGCTTCACGCCCCTATTTTTGAATCTGAGGCCTTTCGGAATCTAATGTACTGAATTGAAGTAGTTGTGACATTGTTGGGACTTTTTGCGTCCCTCGCTGTCAGTTGACGTCTGGGGAATTGTTCACCCCTTGACACCCTCGTTACGGCCCTGCTTGGTTGTTGAAATTTTTTGAAAGGAGAACGCTGAGCAGTGGCGAAATTGGAGGTTTAAGCCAGGGGAAAACTTACCTGAAACGAGCCCATTGGCCACTGTAAGGTCCCACTAGCCAATGCTGAGAAAAAATCTTGAGAAATGATGGTGAATCCGGATGTGGATGGCTATACTAAAACCCAAAATCATCTAAAATGTTTCGAAAACCTCAAAAAACAGCAACCTACTGAAAACCAAAAAAAATACTAAAACCGAAATATAAGCTAAGTGGGGGCCCGTTTTTTACATTTAGCTTGCCAGGGGGGGCGACCCGCCCCTCTGTCCCCCGTCAGACACGCCGCTGGCGTTGAAGAACACGCTGAAAACGCAGTGGGATTTTGCAAAGAGCGAGACATTTTGGAGTAGCCTAAGCCACTCAGTCACTGCCAAGTTTTATGAGCGGCTAAATAACTTGGGGAGAGGATCAGTAACAAGCTTGATCAGTGCTGCTTGTTTTCTTGTCCTCACAGCATGCTTGCAGAATGAGCTGTCAGTGTAAACCGTAGGGTCGTGACTCAAAAACTGCTCATAGCTGTCAATGGCACAGGAACTGCCAATTATGATTCGAGACGCATAGTTTGTAAGTTGCTTACCACGAAGAACAAAAGACTAAGAAACATACTGTATAAAAATGCGACTATGTCAAGACCTTACTCCAAAGAGAAAGCAATGTGTGAAATTCCGCAACGATTGTGCTGAACTAAATGAATGAAATTCAGTGAAACTAAAGGTTTTGTTACTAGGTTTTCACGAGATTAACGCAAAACCAAAAAATGTACCACTGCGTGATCCACTTGAAAGACCATCTGATTGTCGAGTCAGCTGGACCAAAGAAAGCATGAAATTTACAGGAAAATCGGTAGGCTTCAATCGTGCAGCTTTCTTAGGGTTTTTCGGACTGATTCCTGTCACATTGAAACAGGAACGTAACGATGGCGGCAAGGGGAAACAATTCCCCAGGTGCCGAATCACTGCGGGAGGCGCCGAATGACTGCGAGGGCCGCCGAAAATTCCCAACAATGTCACAAGTACTTCCCTCAGTGCAGTAGATTTGCTTCTGAAAGACCTCAGGTTCGAATATAGGGGCGCGAAACTTGCTTTTTGCCCCGAGCGCCATCTAACCTCGCCCCTGCGTAGAAATCAAATGGGTGTCCGCGGGACATGCTTCTATTTCCAAATGACAAAAACTAATGGCATTCACAAACTACGTTTTCTACAAATCTGCCTTGCCGTCAGACACGTTGTCAGTAGGTAGGAAATTGTCATGAAGGTATGAGAAAATCATGCCGCTTGTGATGATTTTCCTCCTCCCAGTTGGACGAATACGTAACCTCGCTTGGTCATCCTCAGAAGTACTGCAGTTTTCCCAGCCAACCAAAATTCCTAATTGCTGTCGTGATTGCAGGGCCCCGACATGGGGAAGTGCCGCTCAGGGGCGAGTTGAAAAGTGCCACCCCTCCACCAAAAAGTGTTGCCCCCCCAAAGAGCCATGGCAATTCCTGTATTAGTATTATTGGTTTATTTTAGACCCAACGGTCCAGATGAAGCTAACACAAATTAATTAATTAAGGTAGTAAGGTAAGCCACGGGTTAAAGCAAAGTCAAGCCTTTCAGGACAGAATTATTTCATAACAATGCATCATCGGGCTGGAGTTAATTTTGAAAATTTCACTGAAGTGAAATTCCAGGACATTTTGCTAACCGGGACGGGACACCGAGACAAACGTTTAAACCGGGACAGTCCCGGCCAAACCAGGACGTATGGTAGGTCCAACCTTAACCAAAATCTAACACCTAAACCGAACTTCAGGTTCATTCGTGAAAGGCCATTTGCTATTCCTTCTTTTCACCAAAAGTGCCGCCCCCCGAAAAGTGCCGCCCCGGGGCACTGCCCCCCCTTAGTCGGGACCCTGGGTGATTGCGGCCCAGTGAAAAGTTCTTTTTGTAGACTATGCTATAACCAGGGGTGTAGTGGGGTGGGAACGCGTGGAAACGCGTTCCCACACCTTTTTGCACTAGATTACATTAAAACATGGGTGCGATTTCTCAGATGAGCTAGCGATCACGCAGATTCGCACTGCTAGTCAAAAGTCTACAGTGGAACAGGGAGATCCAGTGTGGAAATCCTTGTAGGCAAACGCTCACTTTATTCGAACTATTTGGTGCAGTCTTCCTTTTTTTTGTTGTGTGAACGGCGTTCCCAAGCCTTTCTTACATTTTGCTTCAAAATGACTTTCAACTGTTTTAAAATGGCAATTTTTTGGATGTGTTCCCACACCTTTTTTGTTAGCACTACATCCCTGACTATAACCAAAAATATAACGTCTCCTTCGGTAAGGTTATATTGAGGATTACTTTCATCAAACTCAGAAAAAGCTAGGAAGTCACAATCTATCTCTATGGGGTGGCTGTTGCCAAATCTTTCACCTTTTAACATTCATAAGTTTTATCAACGGGTTTAGAAACAAACAACTACGTATTCTTTTCTGATTGTATGCATTCTCAATACACAGACGAAATTACAGGAATTGCGAATAGATCCCCAAGTTTCCCAATAAGAAAAATCAGATTGGTTTTCGACTTCAGTAGTTTGCAATTTTCCGTAGAATCTTCTGGGAGGAATTCTCAGATTGTTGAAGTAAACTGTTCTGAACTCACTCAAACTGAATCGAACCGAACAGATAACCCCTTTGTAGTGTTCTACGGCTACGCAATTTAAAGGTTTGTCGCCGTTTTTATTTTTTGTTTCCTACGCCCATCCAAGTAAGCCTTTTTTCAGCTGAATTGTTGCCATTCGAAAGCCATTCGCCCGTAACAATGGGTGTTATTACAGCTTTTTATTTCCTTTGAAGGCGTTCATTGAGCAACACCGATTGCCTTTGCATTGTGTTTATTTCGGTATGTAACCGGTGACAAACGATCATTGGGGTCTTGCGACAACTGTTATTCAGAATTACCGTGGGTTTAAATTGCCCTGCTAATTTGGTATACCGGTAAGCCATTCCTCATACGTTTTGTGTGAGCTGTTTCTGTTTAATTTAAACGCGATATACCGGTCATTGAAATAATGCCAATACAACACAAGTTTTTAGTTACAAATATGTTTCAAAATATTGACGGCTTTTACAAAAAAGGCTATCTTTTGTACGCAAGAATGGAAACATCCGTATATAATATCATGCTAAGTTGTTATATCATTTGCCACACAATGAAAACGTACAATACATCAAAATTTTACGTTACTAGTTTGTTTGCGAAACATCATAAAAAACACACACACTACAACGTTATTATATTTCGTTTCGTTCTTGACGACTGTTTGTGAAACATTTCGTCGCCTTGTTCTTTGTCACAACGATCACAGATCATATAACTCAACAAAATATTCAATGCGAACATTTTTCAATGCAGTATAATGTATGTAGGAAACATTTCTTTGGTTAACAATGCTGTACTGTCTTCAATTTGTAAACAGAGCTACACGTCACAAACCATTTGTCAAACGCAAAATGTTCAGATCGTACTGCATTCGTTTCCGCTCGTGTTGCGCAAATCCTGTTTGTTGGAAACTACTTTCCCGGACTTTGCACTTTAATGTATAAAGTTGTTGTGTTTACGTTACATTATTTGCGTTTGTCTTACTCCGATTTCCGGGTTTTAGTTTCCGTAATCTATGCATTGTTATGGGTTCAATCGCGATTTATGCTGACGACATGCAGTCTTTGCAAAAGTTAAATTGCTTGAAGACATTCGATTTCCGTTGTTGCATACCACTCCAGAACGGGCTTCGAAACATAAATTTTGTGAGAATTCCGTTTCGAAGCTTCACAGGCATGCAACACAAGCAAGCTCAGAGGTAAACTTGATCAGTCCTCTCTTGCAGTAAAAAGCACTCGCTTTCGTTCCTATTACATTCCAATGTATGCTTGCCAACTGTCGAGCAATTACAAACAGACTAGTATAAAACGCGTACGAGTTGCCTACAACAACGCCTACCGATTTATGCATTATATACCCATAAATGTAATAGCTCGCCCACACCAAGTTAACCATTATGTCAGGGCCTTTGATATCTTGTTTAAAAAACTATCTGTTTCGCTTTTTTCAATAACTTGAAAAGTTAGTTTATGCTCTACTTTGGATCACAATATCATAATAATTGACACTTCAAAGTAATCACGATTAGCAGCAATGCAATGAGAATCTCAGTTAGCCCTGGATTGATTTGGTGGGTGTATCAAACCCTAGTCAAATGCGGTGACCACGTGATACTACGTAACCACGCGTCGGAGCGCTTTCCACGCTTCAGTAGCTTCATTTTTTTGTGTGACATGTTAAAAGGCGCGCTTCCGGTCATCCTCGCTCTTTTCCATTTCGCAAAGGGAGTGAGCTCGGGTCGCGCACACCAAACGTAATGGTTAGTGTGAGGTGGCTTACGCACGCTGACCCAACGTTATGGTTAGAGGGGGCTAACAGCCAGGTGGCTGCAAAGAGCTGAAACTCACTCAGCGCATGCGTCTACGGTCGTGTTAGCAGTACACAACGTAAGAAGTTCTTCAGGCCGAAAATTTTTTTGTTATGAGTAATTCAGTTCAGACATATATGAAATCTGCACTACCCCCTTTTCATCAAAAATCGTATGATATTAGAGTACAAAGTAACTTTGTTAGTGCTCAAACTGCTCAATGAGAGATATTTTCAGTGTGGTTTTTGTGATAAACTTTAGTTGAAGGAAAGTATATTTTCTTTAATTTTTGAAAACTGGGTTCAGCACACCCGACGTGTTAGTTAATGTGACAAGAATTTAACAAAAGTATTTTAACATCTTTCTAAAAGCATTTTAAGCTCAGTAATAGTATGCAAGATATCAAACCAGAAGATTAACAGGTATAGGCCTGCACAACAAAAGCGATTCATTAGCACTAGCCTACATATTTAAATAATGATCAACTCTCAACTGTGCTAAATGTTATAAGGTTTAGGAATTTCTGCATGTATGACAATCACGGGTCAGGAAAAGATGTTTAGGTATTTCTGTACGCATGCCAATCAGGCCCATAACTAGGGGGCGCAAGGGGGGCTTCGTCCCGATGCAAAACTTTTCGCCCCCTGGAAAAATGTGTTGAACATAGTTCAAAACTATTGGATATCAGTCCCGTCGCCACGGGGGGGCTTTGGTGGGCTTATCCCCCCAAACAAAGCTCCAAGCCCCCCCAAATTGAAACGTGAAACACTATAAATAAGTGGAGTATTGGTTAATTTTATAATGTCAAGCCCCCCACCCGCACAAACGAAAATCCCCNCCCGCAGNACTGCAAAGCCCCCCTATTGAAAACTTTCTGGCGACGGTTCTGTTGGATATAGTTTAAAAAAATTGGGCTCCTCTCAGAAAACGCTTCGCCCCCTGGTGTCCCAAGCTGGTTACAGGCCTGATAACATTGAACATTGAAGAGTCAAGAAAATAGAGAAAATGTGACACCGCTCATCAAGCCTGTTCTTTCATCTGACATGTCATTAAAGTTACGGAATTGGTGTGATCGATGAAAGTCACACCAATTCCGTAATTTTTTTATTTAAGAAGCCGTTCATGAACTGAAGGTTTTCACGCCAGTTACCCTTTCTAAAAGTTTCACGCTTGTCTTTTCTATTTGTTGTTCATAATGACACCTGTTATTTGTCCAATCCCAAGCAACTTGTAAAGGTGGAAAATGTGCAATCTGATTTCGTTGATATTTCAAATGGCGTGTCTCTGTGGTCTGTTCTGCGACCGCTATTATTTATCATGTACATTAATGATTTGCCTATGTCCTCTGCATTTTATAGTCCTTTTAAAAATGTTGATTAGCTCCTCAGCGATGACTCCTGATCCGGCTTGTGGTCCGGTTAGAACTTAAAACGTCAACTGCGGATTCTCCTCCGGCGTAAAATGCAAACTCCGGCAGGAGTCCATTCCGGCACTCCTGTTCGGTGATCTTCTCTGAGACCTGTATCACTGGTTATAGACAAGGCTCACGTTACAAAAAATCATACGCACAATCTCGGCGGATCGAGAAAATCCACCGAAACCAATTTGTCAGTAGAGTAACTTGTGGTAGCCTAGTACCGAAACTGAACTGAAAGTTGCGAAGAAATTCAAACCAAAAAATCAATTCCAAAATCCAATTCAAATCCGTAAAACAAGAAATGATACAATCCAAATCCCTTCCAAATCTATCAAACACTAAAATGTACCAGGATGTAAATCCAAGTCCATATTCATCTCTTTTTGGGGGGCATGTGAAGAACAAAGAGGTATATATGTTGCAGCAAGGGTTAGGCTCGATTTGTGAAATTGACTGACAGTGGAGGAGAGAAGCAAAATAAAAGCAAAAAACACCAATGGGAACCTATTTACTATCACAGCCGGCATGAAGTGTGCAATAGCGCTGGTAGGCCACAAAAATCAATCAATTTTATCTTAAAATTCTACATTTATCTTCCAAAGGAAAATAAGGAGAGAAAAACATCTAAAGATGTGAGAGAGACTTCTCTTGACTTGCTGTCTAAATTGTTCTGCTTCTCATAGAGTTTCGTTTTGGCGGAATGTTGTCTTCTAACTAGGGTAACGGAAGTTCTGATGCAGACAACAGTAGGCTAAATGTTCTCGCTGGCCGCACTTGTCCTGTGGTGGGCCGCAGGTTCCCTACCCCCATTGGCCCAATTTGGTGGGGGACACGGGAGACGTTTCCCCCCACTTTTTTAGACGTGGAGGGCATAATATGTCATGTCACCCCCACTTTTTCTCTTTAGGTTTTGTATTTGGAGAGGTGTCAAAAATAAAAGTGATGTTTGTCACTTTTTGTGTGAAGAGCTTTTCAAGTTAGATGGTAGGTCACACATAACCAAGTTGATGTTGAAACAGAGTTTGGTGTGGTATCACTGATTCTGTTAGTTTATAAATTTTAGCTCCGATAAAACAATATTTAGCATTTTTCAAGTTTCTAGAGACTGTGAAAGATGTTTTACTGCTTTCTCCGACATTTTGCTTTGTGTGGTATACTGATAGAAAAGTTATTTTCTTGTAACAGTGAGAGTATTACAGCTGCACATGCGAGAGACCACAGTACATCCATAGTTTGTTCCGTGGAGAAATGTAACTGGCTTTGCTGTAACGTTGGCTGTCACGTATTCAGAAACAAACAGCCTATAATATAATGATGCTAGTGCGTCAATGAAAAGCTCTACGTTTTTAAAATTAGAAACACAAAACCTTTGGTGTTAGAAGCATACCGAACAAATAACAATTTATCACATGAAGAAAGAAAAAGTCTGAGCAAACTGGCTAAACTAACAGAAGAA
>JGI24159J19872_10014536_pt1 | contig 10177 bp, 6 predicted proteins | sample Ectturendosymbi4_FD_19872 | JGI IMG/M metagenome (IMG submission 19872) | reverse complement strand
TATTTTCTAAAAAAGTTCCGCAATTCTTTTTCTAGTTGTAGAGATGTTTCGCCAAGGTAGGGCAGGTAAAGAATTCTTCGAATGTCAGTCGTCTTTTCTTGGTTGTTTTTAGGAGTGTTTTTATAACATTTCATTGCCAAGTCTTGCTTTATTTTTTGACTGAAGATGGATTAAGAATAATCCGGAACGTCTCAAAATAAAAATGTATAGTTTTTTGAAGGCTTTTATAGTGTTGATGAAACTGTTAAGTCTATCCCAATTTTATGCTCCAAAGGTATTCAATAGGTTATTGCTGTGTGTATTTCGGAGTATTTTCCGGTGATTTAGGGTTTTAGTAAAGCCATCCACATCTGGATTCACCGTCATTTCTCAAGTTTTTTTCTAAGTGTTGGATGGTGGGCACACTTTCAGCTAAGTTTTCTCTCCCTGGCACAAACTTCTTTTTACGCCACTGATAACATTACGTGAGATGTCCGGCCGTGGAACCAATGCTTAATAGCTACTGTAATAGCTTGTGTGGCCCCCAGACAAAAACGTTTGGCAACCTTGATCTAACCAACAAGGTGCGCTTTTTGTTGTCGGTTGCAGATTTTGCTAACCATGCCAAATTTGTCTTTTCATGGCCAGCCTGAGCTGTCTGCGGGTTTGCAATTGCAACAGAAGAATCAAAACCACATAGCCATCAGCCACTGTTGCAACCAGGTGGACGCGAAAGGTGCAATCTTTCCCAAAATTTTGGACTGCAAATATTGAACCGTTTAGCAAAAATTGTCATGACCGCGTAAAGCCAATTATTTATTCCACCAAGTTCGGCTTAGTTGGGATTTTGCTTAAGTTTCTGCGTTAGAGTTGAATACCATGGTTTGTTGAGGCGTGTCGTGCTACCAAGTAGTAATCGAATCCTACATTACTTTTCCCCGTTGAGGCAGGGGCGTAACGAGGGGGGAACAATTTCCCTGGCGCCAAATCACTATGGGGGCGCTGAAAAGTCTCAAAGATGTTACAAGTGCTTTCTTCAATACAGTACATTTGCTTCAGAAAGATTTCAGGTTCGAACATGGGGGCGCCAAACTTGCTTCTTGCCCCGGGCGCCATCTAACTTTGTTACGTCACTCCAGTGAGGTGTCGCACAACTGCATCGTTAGGTCATCATAATTCCTTGAGCTAATAAAACACATTTTATGTGATTTTGCCAGATGGCAGCAAATTGTTAGCTAACGTAGATAGCTTTTTACACGCTGCATTATGGTTCAGCCAGGGCATTAGTTCCGAGAAGAAACCCATCCGCTTGCCTTTATGTTGCAAAACTTCGATGCAGCCTACTTCGGACTAATGGACTGTACTGGCAACAGTCCCGAAACTGTTTTTTCGCTTTGGAGACTTTTAAAGTCGCGTCAGTGATAAGTTTGCCATATTGCATTCCTATTTTCAGCACTGCCCTTCCTTTCAGTGCCACCATCAGATATTCAAAATACACTTGCAACAAAACAGACATATTTTGCACAACCCAGCAGCAAGTCGAGAACTGTGCAAGCGAAAGCAACCGCATGTGATTACCTAATCTGAGGAAGGCAGGGAGTGGGAAGTTCTCATGCGGGTAAAAAACAACGGAACAATAGTATTGTTGCAACCACTCCGCTGGCGTTGCGCTGGAATGCGCGGTTCACCACGAACGGAATGTGCGCGAAGAAAAACACTATATATGCGTGGCGCGAACAAGCAACAATAGAGTGATCGCGGCGTGTGATTTCTATTGTTGCTTTCTGCCACAGTGCTAAGCTTTGCGCGCTTGCCGCTCGGGCTTTCCGATCGCAACAGTAAGAACTACATTGTTGATACTATTCGATAATAGAGGCTGGGTGAAAGGCCGGCACGTAAATCATAGTTTAGTTTCGACTATCTTTTGCCTATGTTTCTACTTCGATAGTCACCAAAAAGGGCTGCATTTGCACAAATGGGGCGCTACTCGAGGGGGTGCCACAGTCGTTTGGGGGGGCAATTGCCCCAAACTGCCCCTCTGGATCCGCCACTGGTCCACAGGAATGTAGTGGCCCGCTGAAACTAATTTGTCACTCAAGAACAGTAAAAAATTGTTAGGGCAATGATAACGAAACGTGAAATGATCCGAAAAAAATGGTACGCTCATTGTGTTCATAACGTGTTTTGATGTTTTCGCAAAAATGGTTGACTGTTTTGTTGTTATTCACCTGAAAATTTAACGCACTTTTGTTGGTTTATGGCAACAGGTATCAGTATAAGAAACCCTAAAATTACGGTCCTCCGAACGGCACTGAGATGGCGTCATTTCTACAAATTTGGAGAATAACGTGTTTGGTCTAGAGGGGCAATAAGTATGAAAATCCGGTCCTGAAAGCAATGTTTATGATATTGGTAATTAGGCACTGCACCTATGGTTTCTCCAAGCCACACTGCTGCACTGTTCAATCATTCCAAGTAAAGTTTACTGGAGCGTTAATTTTTACTGCGTTAGTTAATTAAAGAAACGCATAGGCTGTTTGCTGTTGTCACATTTGTATTAGAAAGGTATTTATTCAATAGCTTTTAGCAGCATTTATTACTTGCTTTTGGTTCTGTGTTAGTATTTTGTTTCAAACAAGCATTTGATTTATTTTTGCGAGTTCAATCTAGTAGCTCCACTTGTGTTTCAAACGAAGGATTGCTGCTGAAAAATCATGAAAATCATAACTGCATTGCGTTATAGCTCGTGGCTGTGACCAATAAAGTTCAAACAAATGTGGCTTTATCGGCTCAGCAGTCAGTCAAGATGGCTGTTTCCCATTGTAAAGCATAGCACTATAGTGATGTAGAGCCGAAAAACGTAATGGGAAATGCTCAATCAGCAAACAGAAAACAAAGGCGCCGATTTTCTAGTCCAACATTAAAAATAGAGAACTTCATTGCCTTTTTGAAGAGGTAGCGGAAGATTTTGCTCAGCGTTACATTCAACAACCCAAGTATTCTCAACACCAAGCACTTTAATGTTTTCTAAGTAACAGAACGAAAATAAACATCACTTTCATTGGAATTGCAATCTGCTGATTTGACAAGACATTTTTCTGTGGTGGTACCGTAGCAGTACGAAAAAAATTAATTATTCAGGGTAAACGTGTAAACACTGAAAAAAAAGTATTTCATAATTTGCAATCCTCAGGCAACACAAGACATTCCTGCTAACATGCAACCAACCAGAGGAACTTTTGCCATTTCTTGAAAGGCATAGCGACACTACTTTCATACGAAAAACGGTCGTAAGTTAGTTTGGTCGTTACTCTCAAACTTGGCAGCCATTCCCCTTGTTTATGCTTCGTCTGGAAAGTGGGCATGATTAAATCTGCAAGGAAACAATCCATGCACTATCAAGTGTATATTCAAGAGATTGATGGGCGCCGCTTTCCAATTTCTTGAAAGACCAACTCAAGATCTTTGTAGAACAAAAAATTTTCGAGCTTGCGAAGTCCGACTGTTTCACTTTCAACGAAAAGCTTCACAGAACTTCGATGGTTTTGGTTGATCACATTTTATATCTGAGAAGTTCGCTACTGCCAATAAGCCACTCGTAAATATTCCATTGTCATTTCAAAAAGTGTTTTGAGTTATCTGGTTAACCTCTACCTTCTTCAAATTTCCTTTCAGGTTACTCTCCAGTCCGCGGTCCCTGTCCAGTGGAGAGCCGTTGCACAATCACTGCAAAATGCGATACACTTTTATGCACTGGTTTCCTGAATCGGCGACGGCAACGTATCCTTGGTGTGTCGAGGTTACACCTTGAGGTCCATACAAAGGTTCTCGTTCGACATTGATGTATGATAAAAATGAACCAGATTCGTCGAATATCTGAAAAAGGGTACAGAAAGCATTAGTGGCCCGCAAGTTTTCACATTTTTGTAAAATGGCTCGCAGGCCAAACCTAGTTGAACCACACTGGCTCAGATGATATCATCGTTCATCGCGAACAGTCAAACATGCCACAACCTTTTTGAAATACTGTCTTCGAAAATCGTTTAATGTGAATTTTTGACGAAACTGATCAGAAACGCCGCAACTGAAACTGTAATCGCCAACACGATCCAATTAAGCATCTCCGTGAAAAAAGGAAAAGAATTTCACCTGAATTCGGCTATTGCCCCAATCAGCAACAACGATATGTCCAATAATATCAATGGTAATGCCGGTTGGTGCGTTGAACTGTCCGCATCCTTCACCTTTGCTTCCAAAGCTTCGTAGGTAAGAACCAGATGAGGAAAAAATCTGAATCAGGTTTCAGTTAAACTTACCTCACCCAACTTACTCATTGCAGACAAAATTTTGGAGAAACTTGTACCAGCCTTTGTAAAATTCAGAAGCTCCCATCAGCGCTTTGCATAAATACAGAAACAAACTTGCCACTGGTATGAGTAGAATGAAGTTTACGAGTCCACAAGTTTCAAAAGACCCGTTATTTTTGTGTCGAAAATGTTCAATAACACATTTTGATAAATTTCAACTTTTCGAAGTTGATATTCATTTTAACTCAGTAAAAAAGTTTTCTATGTTTCGACCGTATGTTGCACAAAACCTAGATCACGGATGTTGATATACTGCGTGGACTAGCGAATAATTGCTTACTGGAATTAATTGTGGTTTCTCGGCCGAGGTCTTACACATGCTACTAAACTATAACACAGCCTAACAAGAAGTGAACAACTAGAATGTAAAAATGTGAAGTATTTAGCAACATTTATCGCTGAACAGGAGATAATGAGATTGTCATTGCTCGCAACAAAAACATAATGACAAGTCCACAGATGAGTGAAATAGATGCATGAAAATATCGCAGAACATCATGCATCAGCTAAGATATGCTCAAGTAATTAGTCACCACAAAGGTGACGCAATCGAATGAAGCAGCAAATTATTTTGATGGTAAATCGATTTTACATGACTCTACGCACCCCAGTTTTGTTTTTGTTTGAATAAGACTTCCGGACTGAGGATACGTAGAGTTCTTATTCAAATAAAAACAAAATTGAGGATGCGTACAGTTACGTGATATCGATTTCATATTTAATAATCGCTGATAGATTCGACTGCGTCACATTTGTGGAGACCACTTACATGAAAACAGACATTTGCAAGTCCGGATTATCGCAAAGTCATGAAAGCAGAGGCTTGTCGGGTGATTCATCGAAAACTTGCAACGAGCTTTTGATTGTAGCTAAACTATGTTTTCAAAAAATGAAAAAATACCCACATCGTGGTTTCATTTCTAAATTAAGTTTTGCGACCTATACCCGGTTGATTTTCCCGTCATGTTCCAAATGTGCGGAACTGGAATGCTGCTTTTAACATGAGACATGCGCTTGTCGTGTGACGCATAGTGACTCCAGTTATTCTTGGCTTGCCCTCATAAGGATGTTTGGTCTACCAAATGATTTTATGATATACTTTCAAGCAGGGGCGGATCCAGGAGGGCGATTGGGGCGATCGCCCCCCTAAGACCTATGAAAGTCACTTTATGATTTTGTACAATTTGGAAAACAGCATTCACGATATAAGGCCATTTTGCTGTCCATTGGTTTTCCACAGTAGTGTTGTGAAGTATACTTCATCTCTCTTAGAGTAGTGAACCCGTAATGCGACTAACTACCAAATATTGCTGAAAACGCCCTCCCCTAACATTACTGGACGGATCCGACCCTGCTTTCAAGGTTGGTTGAACGCAAACGCTATCCGATTTGTTCAACGACAGTCGGTTGCAGTAATTACATCTGGACATGCAAAGGTGGTAGCTTTAAAAAACATTTACATTCTCTATACCATTACGTTTGTTTAAGCAATTGGGAATGTTTTACAGACCATAGTTTACAAGATTTTATTGGCAAGTGCACTTTCATCCCTGTTCGGGCTGAAGTCATGAAGGCCTGTTACTGCTAAGTTTTATTACAGAAGAGGCGCCACTGGTGACAAGAAAATGCCTACCCTCTATTTTTGTTTCTGGCAAACTCTCTTCTTCGATGATACTGTACATTGTTTAAAGTGTTTTGCAAGCTGCACATTTAATTTTCAAGAATATCCAGCGGTACTTGTTTGTTTGCAAGAATACTTCCTCATGACAAAAAGCGTAATGTTAACTGAACAACTGAAATTAGCATATTCGTAGGTCTAGATCAGTGTTTTTCAACCAGGGTTCCGCCGAAACAGACCGAAGTTGCCTGGAACGAAATTAGCAACCACAGTTCTATGCGGTTGTAGCAATGCTACTGTTTCACAGTATCCTTGCCACTATGAAGCGCAATGAAAACTCTGTTTATCAATTGCTTTGACTTATTGCCCTCTCTGTGTTACGAAACCCTATGCCATAGGGTTCCATGAGCTATGCAACATTTGCGGAGGGTTCTGCCGCAGCAAAAAGGTTGAAGAACACTGGTCTAGATTCAAAAGTCACAATTCGCGTTGCTTCATTTTGAATCTTGGGCAACCTTTTAACGTTTGCGCAGTTCCCACAAGTTATTCTGCGGTGTCCTTTTCACTCTCCGACGTGAGATTAACTGCTTCACGCATGCAGTTGAATAGCAAGATTCATTTACTTTGTGCTAAAAAATCATTTCAAAATCATGACGCTCGCATTAAGTGGTCACAGGACTGCTTGAATATAAGATGTAAGTATTCATGTACAACTTGTAACGTGCAAATTAACCTATTTCATATAGTCCAAACATATTAAAAGTCAAGAGAGCAAACCTTAACACAGTGGTTGTAAAAATCGGTGACAAGGATTTCGTTGTTTCGATTTACAGCAACATAGTGTGGCCCTGCAAGCTGGCTGGGGCCTGTTCCTCGTTTTCCGAATTTCGAAATCAGCTTGCCGTTGACTTGAAATATGAATATCTGACAAAGTTTGTTGTCTGCCACGACTAAATGCTGGTCAAGGTTCACACAAACACCTGAAACATATTTCAAGTATTGAGTGCAAAATTGTGATCGAAAACTAAAGTATTTGGGTACACGACTTATAATGTAAACATCAGAATGCATTCGCTGTAGCAGTGCTTTTCGTTTATAAAAACTTTTTTTCTTGGCTAGAAGTACAAGTTCAAGACATTAAACTACATTCACAATTAATTCCAGCTAAACACACCTCTAGGTCCCATTAATTTTCCAGCCCCTATTCTTTTCTTGTATTTTCCATTACTAGAAAAATAGTGAATGACCTTGTTGTCATAATCAGACACAACAAAGTCACCAGATGACAATACAGCAATGCCAGTTGGACGTTGGACTTGACCCAAACCACGGCCTGCAAAGAATATATAATGTACTCTGACGATGCTGCACAAATATTTCATTAAAAAGTGTGTGAGATCAGCAGAATACAACTTAAAAAAAACTGTTTTTGTAATGAACAACATTGCTTGTGAATTGAACACCAATTTAGCTCCTGCACGGAAATATCTGAATTTGAAAAAAAGGTTCACATTGCGTAAATAAAATTTGTTTTACACAGATAGGGATATCCATTAATTTTTGGATGAAGAGGAGAACAGGCGCTGTGTCTCATGCAAACGGTCAAATCTGGCAGCGGCAGGGAATTGTAAGCGAAAAGCTGGGTAGTGGGAAGTCTGTCTGTCAAAGAGTCGTAATTTTACCTGAAGAGTTTTCATTAAATATAACCTTAAAATCTGTAATCGGAACAGAACAGCTGTTTTATCTGCAAGTATAACCAAATGTGTTAACCTGCGCTGCTAAAATTCATCCCAATGCAGTTCTCAACCAACATAAAATAAAATTAGTTTTATACAAGTTTCTGAATCCAATCAGCAAATCCTAATTAAGAGTAACATTTCCATGGAATGTGAATGGTATGGAATGTGAAGAAATCAACGGGGCCAACACCAAAGTTATACGCTTACAACCCTAGAAACGCCCAGTTATTTTAAAGAGATGTATTCTCAACATCAATAAGTAATTAAAGCGATGAACAACATCGACTGCGAAACCCACATCTTCTGAGAAAACGAATGGGTTTGGCTTCCACGAAATCCTTTTCGGAGTTAAGTTGTCAACTGTGCTGATTTTTTAACGCGCAATACCTGGTGCCAAACAACACGCAACCGAATAAAGAAGCCCAGCTTTTTGTGCTCCCGCGTCTTTTATGGTTTGGTATTGATTTGTTATGAAAATAAGCCTGCTTCGTTCTCAATAAACTATTGAAATTGTGCAAAAACGGTGGCATTGTGATTATCGCGTATTGTTTTACCAAAGTGCGAAGTTTATCAAAAATAGAATGACGCAATATGTTCTGACAAAAAGATCGTAACAAAAGTTTGTTGTCAAAACTTGTGGACTGCATCTTGTTGATTGGTGCTGAAAACTAACTGATAGAATCTGTTGTGTGCAAAAGTGTCTTTAGCAGTAGAAGTATATTGGAAATGACATTAATTGGTAACACTAATTTAAATTTATCATCATGCTGTTTAATCATTATACTGATTTTTATTTACGAAAAATAACACATATATGTTATTGTGCCAGAACTAACAGACTACATAGGTATATTACTTAAAACTAGCCAACGTGGTGCAGTGAAAGTTTGAAATGTTGTTGCAAAATATTTTTATTCAAATTAAAATACTGTCGTTACAAATAACTCACACAGGTTTTTATCAGGTCAACTTATAAGTAGAGGTCATATCATTTTCCGAAATTTTAGATGATACCCCGCCGTGAAGTCGGCTGCAGTATCAGTGTTCAGGTGCGGGGCTCAATGCAAGACCTAGACACGGGGCCCCTCTAAGCAGTGGCGTGATAACGTTATCATGCTCAGTCAACCGTGCTACGACCTTTTTGATGAATATGCTTTAGCAAATGACCTACTATATGTTTGTGCAAATAGACGGCAAATTATTGGAGTTGATCTGCAACGCAGTTTCGTTTATTTGGAGGGAGTGGGCATAGTTCATGCATCTAATAGCTTCGTCCTGTTTATGACTTCAGCTTGCTGCTGTGGTGGAAATTAGATAAGTATAGGAAGAATGTGCAGATTTCGATCCTCAAGGAACTGGATGGCTCACTACCTGATTCCTCGATCTCAGTACTTTTCTTCTTAATGATAAATTTCCTTATTGCTCCGCTGACACGCTCTACCTCACTTTCCTTCACTGTTTTTATCTTCTTCATTGCCACTGCGGTAGCTTCCGCGTATGTTACGCTTTCTTTTCGGCATTTTTTTGTAATGTGTAACGTCCAAGTTTCTCGAAAGAATATTTAATTATTTCAACAAAGTCGCCAGACAGCAGATACAATGAAAAAATATTTCAGTTTTGCAGCTCTTCAGCATCAGTTTTGGTTCACGTAAGCCATGAAATATTATTTACGATCAGATGGGATTTCAAGTTTTGTCTGAGGTAACCTCCTACAAGCTATAGTTTCCGACCAGAGGGTAATATTGCCGCCACTTGTAATCCACACAGGCATAACAACCATTTCTTGTGGATTGCGATTTGAAAGAGTTTTAGGCTATCACAATTGAAGAAGTTTGGTGGAACAGTGAATATAAAGTTTGTAACCAAACGGTGCCTACACTTTTCTATAGCCTACATTTTTCTCAAAGTGAAGGCCCCAGCTTGCAATTGTTTTAGAATAACAACCAACAATAGTTTTGGCATAACTAGTGTCGCTACCCAACAGTTATTGACTGTCTGCCCAGACAGGCTGACCAGTGGCGGACGTAGGGTTGGGGGTCCGAGGCACGGCTGCAAAGGGGCCCTCTGATGACATCATCATAGTCAATCAACCGTGATAAACCTTTTGATCAAGCCTTGGAAGAGGAAATACGGGCCACCCAAGGATACGTTCCTGAGACTACGGCCTGACTGACGTAGCATAAAATGCAAAAGTATATTCATAATGCACAACTTTAAAAACACTGAAAGTTGGGAAGACAAAACTAGCAACAACTAAGCCATAGCAAGCTGGCATTGTCCCCATTTCTTTAGTTCAACAGTTGCTGTTGGAGCCCGTTTGAGAGAAAAGCACTTACGCACTACAGTTGCTATTGGGTGCCCTTTGAAAGCGAAGTACTTACACATTCAGATTGTTTATATTCGTCCTTATTCTTTGAACACTACAACCGCATTTTACTTTGTGACTGAGTGCTCGGACATTGCAGTGTTTGTTC
>JGI24159J19872_10014534_pt1 | contig 10178 bp, 6 predicted proteins | sample Ectturendosymbi4_FD_19872 | JGI IMG/M metagenome (IMG submission 19872) | reverse complement strand
ACGGAGGAGCTAGGGCGTTGGTAAGGCAACCGAAAACTGCTGTTTTAGGCTGAAATCAAAGTACGAATATATCGTACCCCGGTTCTCAAAGTGTTAAGAAATAATCACACTTTATTCCAAACCGCTACAGGTGTATTGAGATGATAAATATTTGTAATGATTGCATATATAGTTTGAGTATGATTCACAATGGGACAAAGTGCATAAATTTTTCTGATTTTATTTGCAAACTTTGCTAAAAGCTAGGCAAAGGGCAAAAATAATTTTTTCACATGGAAACAATTTTGATGGAGCATTTTTATAATCTTTTTTTGTAACCCTTACATTCTATCACTACAGCCAGTCTGGATTTCATGGACAACCAAACATGGCAAACTGTCCTTAACACTTTTCATTACTGGGTGGTTTCCCCACCATGATCTTCACTGTTATTGCATGGTTTTGGTGGCAAATTGAAATCTCGGAAGGTAGATACTGCTAGGCATTTTCTAGCTTTAGGCTAAAACAGTCAACCTGGCTAATGTTTTGTTGCCTTTACACTAATCAATTGTTCACATATGAGATCATTCCAAAGCATTTTAAGCTATGTACCACTGAGACCTTGGCCTACCAAAGCCACCTTTTTGAGACAATAAAAGCAGCTAACACTGGCATTAAGCAATTAAACTTTATCAACATGCCTAAATGTACTTACGAAAGTGTTTTTAATACATTATTTCATGCTTTCCTAGCATTTGGCAGCATATCAAAGCATTTCCATCTCATAAATCGCAGTCCTGGTACAGTGGACCTGGTCCTGCCTAGGTGGATCAACTCAAAAGTACCATGCTTTTAAACAGCCGCTGAACCACAGAGTTTGGATGCCTACTCCAAGACCTAGTGTCATTCAAACACCATCTAGAACTGCATTTTTAGACCGTTTCCCGACGCAAAATTTCAAAAAAACTTAAATCTATGTCAGGGGTTCCCAACCCTTTTATCTCGTACCACTCTGGCAGCCTGTCTTGTCATCGCGTACCACCTTTTCCAGAACAACTAATTTGATGTAATCTTCATTTATTCAGAAGAATAACATACATTAAAGTAACAGTAAAAGACCACAAGTAAATTTAATGAGATATTTGTATTTGTTTACCTTCCACCAATTGGTCGTCGCATGGCGTAAATTTGGTAATAGCGCATCAAAAGTCATAATGTTGCGATACAATAGGAATAGCCAGTGGCGTACGCAGAAAATTTTCATGCGGGATTTTCATTCAGTGGCATATGTTGGTCATTTGCATTGGATGTGCGTGCTTTGTGACGTCATATTCAATTTTCCAAACCAACGTTTTGGCGAAGTTTGTTGACATTATAGGAATATTCTTGTACACGCACTCCCCTTGTATTATGTGTCATTGCACTGAATATAAACTATTAGCGCTCCAAATTAGAATATCGGAGGTAAATAAACTCAACGCTATGACACAGCAGTTCATAACTGCAAAAATATCAGGCTGCGTGTTAAAACAGGGTAGTAAACCATTACTCATCACTGCGCCAGAGCAATTTACAACGACAGAATGAGGTTGCTGTAATGTCTTGTCGGATACGAGCAGTCGAGCACAGAAAGTGTGTGGACTGGCTGGCGCACACCCCGGTTTGCAAGATCGAATCTTGCTAAACTACACAAGAATTGACAATGTGCATAAAGTACACATGAAAACTTTCAATTTTAGTTATGTATAGAGATCCAGTAAACTTTTTGTTTTCCTTTTTCCCTGCTGAAACATCACATGCCTGAATGCTTCTGTGTTAACAACTGCTGTTTTTGAGCTCATGCTACAGAATTTGGTAATGTAGCTAAAGCGGTCAGCGCTTGCGCTGATCAGCCTCAGCAGACAAAATAAACAGAATTGTTTCAGATGAAGTGAAATGTCGTGGAACACAATCCTAAACCTGCGTAGTGGACGACAGGTCTGCAAAAAGTGGTGAGATGGTTCCTGGATGCAGATGATGATCCAGATTCCCACCAAATTATTACTTTTTGGCCCATTTACAATGTTCCTTGAAATTTGCATGCAAATTTTTCTGTGGTATTTGCTTTAGGTCGAAAAATTAACAATCACAAGTATGCGAAAACAATTAATCTTGTTTGTGCAGGTAATATAGTTTTTGTAGAATATCAAGCTCAAGGAAGGGTTAACCCCACCCACCCACCCCTTTTGCGTATGCCCTGGGGAATAGCAGGCTGCAGGAAATTTTATTTATTTAAAAACAAGCCCCATAACGTAAACTAGAAAGCTGTGAATCCAGGTTTTTGTGAAAAAATGGAAGTTGCTCGCGTACCACCTGGAAGACCTTCGCGTACCGCTAGTGATACGCGTACCACAGGTCACAGGTGGGAACCGCTGATCTATGTCCACCGAGAGCAGTGGGCAGCATACCTTGGACATAGATCTACATCAGTCAGTAACGAAAGTGTTAAAAACCAGAACTGTCTCTATCGCACCAGAACATATGGTCAACTTATATTAAGCACACTGACACAACCAAGGAAATTTGGCAGTCAATTTGCAGTTTTACTAGTTTGTAGTATTCAAAAATAGAAAAGAACACATTAACATCTATTTGAGATATAACGTTTTTGAAAGCCAAAATCATCAAATCCAATGCAGTTGAATGCATTTGTTCATCAGAAATGACTGAAGAGCATTGCCTTAGCGGCCATGAAAGGTAAAACAGTGCTTTCTGAACGCTGAGCATATGAACAAAGGTGGGTCAAAATATGGAGATTTTATGGTTTTTCAGACAATTAATTACATTTTGTGTTTTGCAGACTGCATCTAATAATCTGTAAGTATATTTAGGTTACCAAATATGGCACCCAAATCAACTAATTTCAGCAAAGAAGAAGAACTTTTATTGCAAGATTTTGGTCGCACTTTGTCCAAGAAGTCCTCAGCAATTTTTTATGTTCATGCACTTTTTGTGTCTGCTATTCCATTGTGTAAGTAGGTTGGTGTTCACTTGCTGATAGCTTATCAGTACTGGCGTATCTTCGTAATTTTCAATAACTAAGGAAACGTTGCTTGTAAGGTTGCTAAACAGTGGTAAAATCTGTGAAATTCTTTAGATAAATGTTATATTTTGAATTTAAAACCCTGTTTCTGTGTTTGCATTTCCAAAATAATCAGTCTGCCTGGGCACCAAAAAACAGCAGTTATCATGTCAGTTGTCCCTAGAAAAGCTAACACTAAAACACATTACAGTGAATGGAAAGACTATGCGAAAAAGGATAACAAGCGACGCAGTCAAATATGGCTGTTTGTAGGATAATCCACACAGTTGTGCATGGGGTTCTGGGTTGCAACAGGTTTCACTCATTGGGATTGACCAGTTCTGTGAGGAACTGGGCTTGACACAGAAAGTGTAAGCTTAGCCAAACTGAAACTGAAGTATCTACCAACCCTGGTTGGTGTTGTAAAAGAAGTTGTGCATGTAAAACGATGATGAAATATCTGGCCATTAAGTTCTGTATTTTATGTTGCAGGGCTTTTCAATCGTGTACATCAGATGGAGCTTACAGAAAATGCTATTACATTTGTCCTTGGCACCGTAGTAACTGCTTATTTGATATCAATAGCTTATGCCAACAATAAATTTCAGCTGAAGCACAAGTAAGTGTGTTTACTTGTGTGTAGTAAATATTTTTGTAGAATGAATCAGGGAGCATAGTAATCTTATAGCCCAGGGGTCGGGAACCTTTTTGGCTGAGGGAGCCATGAAACCTACATATTTTTATTTGTATTTCTGTGAGAGCCATATAATATTTTTCAACACTTGATGCAACTAACTAACATGTGCATTTCTAAGCAAAAGCAACAAGTTTGAACAATGGTAAATGTCTAAATTTTCTATTTAACAACATGCTTCTTACCAGGTTTTTTTTAAGGCGTTTTAGGAACCCGATTCGGGCCCCTAGAATCAGAGAAATCAGGTCCCTACAGATCCAAACTGGATTCCTAACATTTTCCTTAAAAAAACCCTGTTCTTACTGTTGATGCCGCTTCTGGTGTTGCTGATGGCTTTGTAATCTGGTAGATGGAAAATTACAGAAAAAGTTTCATTCATAACCATCGTGTCAAGAAAATATCAAGCGAGCCAGATGCCGTCATCAAAAAAGCCACCACATCTGGCTCGCGAGCCATAGGTTCCCGACTCCTGTTAAAGCCTTTCAAAACCATTGTATGTCCACCAGTAGATATGTGATTTTTTGTGGCATAGAACTGGATTTCTTAGTTGCATAGTAACACCAGGCATGCTTGTGTGTTTCAGAATAGCCCAGAAGAGAAGTGAAGGTGTGGCTGCAGAAATATATAGCAAAACTGCAGATGCAGACTCAAAGAAGATATCAAGAAAAGAGAAGGATGAGAGGTTATTTCAACAAGATAGAACCATCGTTTGGGGAATATTTTGTGATGATAATCGATGGGTGCCTTTAAGCCGAATCGCATAGTTTGGTTCATAATCATAAGTTTTTTTCAATATCCTGAGCACATACTTATGTGTTGATATAGTACCAACATTTGTACTGTACTGCAAAGCTTTTATAGCTCCGAGTTGTTCCAAGGCTAAGTGCCACCCGGGGCCAAACATAAAAGTGCCACCCTTTCCACACCTCAAATTTGCGTAAAATAATTTAAAATAAAAGAAGATCATTCTTCGTGCTCACTAAAGATATAAGAAATAATAAAGCATCTTGAACATCACAATCAAACACTAACAAACTGAAATGGTTCTTGCTTTTCATTGTCGGTTATGAGGCTTGCTTTTTCTGCTTGTTGCCACCTTTCTTTTCATTACTCTTCCATTTTTTTCTGCTTTCATTACACATGCATCTGTGGACCCGGCATGTTTCGTCAAATTTTTTCCCTATTTCTTTCAGTCTCCTGGAAGCCACACCACTTTGCTTTAATCGTTTACTCATTCCAGGGAATCAAACAAAAAAAATTAAAAGAAGTAATGGCGGCGTACCTACTTTACAGATGTAAACATTTATGTATGTTAATATTTCGCTTCTACTGTATAACATACTCAAACTGTTGGGCTGCCCTGAAACGCTGCTTTCCGTCGTTGCAGCGTTCCACGAAAACATGAAGGCAAAAGTCCAGTTTGATGGCTCCATGTCTAAAACTTTTCCAAGTTGTAGAGAAGTCAAATAGGTCCGCACTGGCGCCGACGTTGTTCGGCATACTGTATTTTTTTCAGCTCTTCTTGCACATGCTTTCCCAGAGGAGGATAGAGTCATGCTCCCCACTCGTAGAGTCGTAGCACCGGCGGGTTGTTCACACTTTCCCGGCTGCGCGCTGAAACCAAGACCAAGCGTGCACTGATTGGTCAATTGCTGTACGCCGATGACGCTGTCCTAGTTGCTCACTCCGAGATGTACTTGCAAATCCTGTGCGAACGTTTCGCTAATGCTTGCACTGACTTCAGTATGACCATCAACTTGAAGAAAACAGTCGTAATGTTAATCGGAACACTCAATCCACCACGCATTCTCATCAACGGTTCACTGCGTGATGTTGTTGACAAGTTCTGGGATCTGTTGTCAACTCTTCGAACAATCTGGACGACGAAATCAACCAACGAATTGGAAAGACTTCAGGCGACTCAGTTCTCGGGTTTGGACCAATCACCACCTCGTTATCAAATTCGGGTCTGCTCTGAGTGTTCAGCTATCCGGCAGCGAGACGTGGTGCACATACCGCCACCAAGAAAACCGGCTTAGTGCATTTCATTTCAGATGCCTTCGCTCCATTCTCGGTGTCTCGTGGAAGGTCCATGCCCTAACTCCACCATTCTACATGTCACCGGCTCATATGACCGCATCACAATCGTGAGGCAGATGTCTGCGCTGGCCGGGCCACGTCCGTCGTATGGGAGATGGTCGCCTACCCAGTGCCCAAGGATGCCATTTACGGCGAATTCTATAACGCGCCTCGTAGAACTGGCAGACCCAAACTGTGCTATAAAGACGTCATCAAGCGTGACATGGCGAGCTTCCACATTTCTCCACAGTCCTGGGGAAACACTTGCTGCCGATCGCGACAGATGGCGTGCCTCTGAGTTACGACTGTTCACTGTCAGCCACAAACTGCACAGAAGCAATGGAGAAGCGCCGAGCTCATCGTCGCCAACGATGGGATGAGCCATGAGGATGATGAATATTTCGTTTGGTATCTCTGTCTTTTAACTAAAACAAAGTGTAAATATTGCATATAGCAGGCTATAATAATAAATTTATAATCTAATGTCAGCAATGTAAAGAATATTTCATTGTTCACTTCACGTTTCAGTAGTGGTTTAATTCTCTGAGACTATTAGAGGATTCAAACGTTAACTCTGTCGGCACTTGCACGGGGCCATCTTGAGGTGCGGGGCCCATTTTGATAAAATAGGCTCAAAAACGGGGTCTGGTTGAGAAGCGCTGTCTTGCAGCCTTCATCGTGACTGCAAACTTGGCCTAGCTGTTGGGTTGGGCTTCAACCAAATTGTGTGTGCACTAGTGTGTAGTGTTATTCCTTAACTTAGTTCTTTACCAACAAAAGTCTATTTCGACAACTGTATTACCGAAGTCGTAGAACATCCGCCTTTTTATTGCTCAGCAGTGATTACAACGTCTGAAGTTAAAAGGTCATCGTACTGAACAACTTTTTTCAGTACAGCCATTGCTGTTCCTTTCAATAAAAGCCTTCACAATGATACCTGAACATATCGGTTGCCCTTGCGTTAGGCTTTCAGACTAAGGGTAATCGCGTCTAGTTTATCAAAATGGGAGCAACACCTCTTGCGAGCCTTTCCTGTTGAAATGGCATTTCTGTGACTGCAAATGTTGAGTGTACCTTTGAATAAAGGAGGCAAATCTTCTACGAAACCCTCATTGACCACCGGCCCGCACTGGTTCTGATTCATTGTATACTTGCAGTTCAAGCCTACAATCTGAGCTCTGAATTACCTACAAACTCTCGAACTGCTAACCCCCATTCAAGAACGTCGTATTCCGATGCCATTACGTCACACAGAAAACCGTCAGTTCTATTGAAACTGAGCTGAGCAACGTTACCTTTGCAGAGTTATTCAATTCAACATTCAGAATTTGATGTTGATAAGCCCACCTAATGACGAGGCTACAACTTGTGGCACTTACTGAAAATAACCTATTGAACATTAAAACATAACGAGGCTTGTCGAGAAATGTTGGCCGCCAATGTCAGGTGAATGTGCCGTTGGGGCGTTGTTTAGGTTCCAACGATAGGAGTAACAGGATTAAGATAGCCTTGACGAATTACCTTGATTTCATGAAGGGCCTTTTTTATCAGATTTTGAGTGGAAGGGCAATATAAACCTAGAACTGCTGGACCAGTATTGTTTGGAAGTCAGTGGTTGAATGTCATTACACGGTTTATGACTGTAACATAGCATTGTCATGTAACAGATAACTAACGCAGCTTAAGTTAGAAATTGGGTCTTCAAAAATCAGCATGGGCTTTTACTTACAGCTGAAAGGGTAGTTTGGGCCACAATAACCAAAGTTTGTCGATGACTGGTGTAGGGGATGGGGAACAATTGACTCAAAGTATTTTTAAAAAACCCTGATTTCAAAACCAACACTGGGATACTTTAGCACATTGGATTTGACCCAAACTTTTGAGTGAACATTTTATCAATTTACTCACTCCACAACCTCATTTCCTAGTTCTTTATAGGCTACCAGTCCAGGGCTTCTAAACACATACTGAAGAGTTTGAACTTACAAAATTTCTAAAATCAATTTAAAATTAATAAAGAGTTGTAATCAAAAATTACATTTTTAATCTACAAATTGCCACCCAGAGCCCCCTTGCTTTCGTCACTGGTTCCAAACATTGCAAATGTCAATGCAGACTGAATATGATTTTAAACTCTTCGAAGTGGAGACACGTGTGACTGCATGACAAAACACTGACTTTAAGGTGTTTTACTGTACAATGTGGTATGGTTGTGATTTTTGTGAAGTTTTTAGTTCAAAAGCAAACTATTTCAATGATTTTAGAATACTGTGGAGGAAAAATGAAATCGCTGAAGCTGAATCAATGCAGCTGGCAGTTTTCTACAGCAATGCATTGTTTCTGATCCTCCTCATCATGTCAGCGTTCTTCTTTTTCAAGAACTACACCCCTGTTTTGTATCCTTACAGGTTATAATATTGAATTATCTTTGTTTTTACCGTTAATTATGTTGTACTTCTACGCTTATTGTTAACACTGTGCTTATATCTGATGGACTTACTTCCCAAACAAGAGAGTTGCATTGCAATCTTTTTTGCTGACAGTAGCCAATACAAACTTATCATTTGAGAACTAAAGATTAAGAGTGCTGAAATAGTGTATCCATATTTGCTGAGGCGTATGGCCATACTACTACCTAATATTCGCTGTAAACCATACTCGTGCTAACATTCTTTATTCCGTCCGATTTCATCGTTGGGGAATTGCTATCCTTTCCTTAACCACACATTATAGCAACTATATTGTGTCTATGCTCGGTTCCGGTTCAATCACTGCTCTCCTTTCAACTTCATCATCGAAGAACTGAATGAAGATGATGGAAGACAAATTTATGACATCGAAATGAAGCAACATGTGCGCTTTTCAAATTGAAATAAAACAAAAGGGTGTGATTTGATCTCATGCTGTTCGGCAAAAAGAAAGCTGTATCAGGTTCAAAACGCAAGACCAATCGGACCATAGGTGTAGCAGGCAAATTTTTTTGGGTAGCCTACAAAGGATATTTTACCCGAATTAAAACAAATTTGACCTAAAAACATGCGATAAACTTTCTACAAATTTGCTGTAGCTGTTGGTACATCATGTTTTCCACCACCCTGTTGCCATGGACTTGGATACTCGAAATTCGGTTCTTATTAACCCAACCGAAACAAGTAGCCTACGCTAGGCTGTGCAAGAACATTGTCTAGAAGCCTGTTGGGCCAACGGGCTGCGGAGCGCAAATCAAATTTCAGGCATCCAAGTTTTTGTCTCCGGCTACAACATCTAGAAGTTTCTGGCTCCAGAATGATTTAGTCCATTGTAAGTAAAAACAGTCGTATTATTTGTACAACTCCTTTGTCCCACAACCAAGGCTGTGGAACCGGAGTTCGAATTTCCGGCTCCATCTAAAAGTTTTTGGCTCCTGCTATCCACAATTGCTGGGCCCGGCTCCGCAGCCATGCTGCTGGCTCAGTATTCTTGAGCATCTACCTCGCAGTTCTGAGGTTTTCCATTCACATTACAGATGCTGCTGTGAGGAAGGAACCTCATACCTAGCTAAGGTAAACCTGAAGCTGTTTCCTTGTTTGACGATGTATATCTGGGGTGTATCATCCTATTTTTAATTTATTTGTTTATGACCAGACTCGAAGTCCTTAGTATGAACACACACATTCTGCAGAACGCAGGTCGATAAAAACAGTCCAAATAGAACGTAGTACAAGGCATTGAAACCGGCGGAATCACAAGGTTACAGACTCTTTTTGAAACTGCATTGAAGACAGAACCATAGGGTTACAGACACATTCTTAACACTAAAGTTAGCTAGCACGTAACACTTGTTACAAAACCACTGCGGAGCAGGGCACCAATTCCTAAATTGGTCGAGTCTAGGGAGAATGCGAAAGCAATGTGGCATGACACACCATCATCCAAACAGATGCTGCAAAGTTCGATCACTCATTCACAGAGTAAAATGCGATCATAGTGTTCAAAGAATAGGGTCGAGTACAAGGAATCTGACTGCATCAAAGCACGTAACCATATGTTGTTAGATTTTCGGCATTTTTCGAGAAGCAGTTAACCAACGTGTATTTTCGTAACAGAGCCTCAAAGGTAGGAATGTTACATTGAACTTGGTGGCTACTAACTCTCGCTCTCCAGGGCAGGTTGTATAGAGCTCTGCATGCAAAATTATATGCCACACGCAATCTTTGCATGCATGGCTTCCTGAAATTACACCATAATTGTGATGCATACATGGGCGTACAAATGGAACGAAAACGTACGTTTTTAACTGCATTTGAACTTCGGAAAAAGGAGGCTCGCAGCTTGTTTGCTGCACAATATTGATATCGCAGTTGTCTCTGAATGTCTTTGTCATCT
>JGI24159J19872_10014532_pt1 | contig 10179 bp, 6 predicted proteins | sample Ectturendosymbi4_FD_19872 | JGI IMG/M metagenome (IMG submission 19872) | reverse complement strand
TGAGTCCCTCACTGCAGCAATGTTTTCTTCTGTCCTTGCACTCTTTCTCCTGCCTGACTAAGTTCCCCCTGTGGCTTTAGAACATAAGTTCACTACAGTCCCATGCTCTCTGAACTTCGTAACCCAACTAACAATCGTTGATTTTGGTGGAAAGTTGTATTTTCCGCTGAGTAGCAGGCAAGCCTGTTACTTGCTGCGTCACACTTGCTTGCCTTGTTATGTGTGTCACACATTAAATGCTAATTTTTGTCAATAACTGCCACAGTTCTCAGATTTGTCTGTGATTGGCTTTCCACCAGTAGAGTGTAAATTTTTCCCCAGTGTAGAATCTATGGCAGTTGTCAACAAGATATTGTCCACTTTTGGGCATGGCATGCATACAAACTGAAGGCTACATGTATATACGGCCAATCATGCTTGACATGTGCTACTGGTGGACTATGAAATTCATCTGAAATTTGACATCAGGTATTTCCCTGAAACAAGTCTAACATGCTGCGCAGGAAAGTATTGACTTTTTTCTAGTGATCACTTTCAGCTAAAAAAATATTGTCTTGATGGGTTCTTTGTGTTTCAAACAACAAGTTGCAAAAATTGTGGTTTTGTCAAGCATTGAAAAGATTTATAAGTGTTTTCTCAAAATGAACACAATGTCTGATTTGTGAACAACTTTCACAATTGACATAGTGCTTTTTGTAGGTTTTAGTCTTATCAGAAGTCATTACAAAATGTGGTAAGGGATATTATTTAGCATGTGCTGAATAGAAAGTTTTTACAGCATTTAGAAATAATGTGGTCACTGCTTTGCCAACCTTTATGAACTGTGGTATTTATTCTTGCATTTGTGCTAATAAGTGTAGCGGGTGTGTTGCTGTGTTGACAATGAATTCTGTTTGTTCGCAGAAATAGTGTACAGTGGGGATGAGTCTCATTTGATTACTGGTATGGATGAGAATCTCCACCAGCCAAATGCTGCTGTTGAAAATGACAAAAAGATAGTGTTTGATTACACGAAAGCTCCTAACTTTACCTCGGAGGTGTTTAAGATAGAAATTTCAAAGCTGCCTAAATTTTTTGGATATGGTAATTTGTTTTTTATGGATGTTTTTTTGTGCATATTAGTATTAACAAACTTTTAGCTAACTTTGCTTGTCATATGACAAGGTTAATTTTGTGTGCAATTGTAAGGTGTTCCTTTGTGAAGTTATAGCATATTTTTGTTAATCATGTTTGCAAATTATTATATAATCTTAATGCTTTGATGCTGATTTTCTCAAAAATTATTTGTAAAAGGTGTGACTAAAGACAAGTGAACCTATAGGCATGTGTTATGTGAATGATGCTCATTTCTATTCAGTAATTTTACATGGTCCTTCGTATTTAGGTTTTAACTTAATAATTTATTGAACAAATATTTGGTTGATTCAGCTTTAATGTTTCTGTAGCAGATCCTTTGTGAGTGAGGATAATTGATTTAAAAAATTTTGAATGTGAGTCTGGGCAAGGTTAGGGCAACTGATTTGTCTATCCATCAGGCCTGTAACTTGGGGCGACAAAGCCTCTCTGGAAAAATGTGTTCGACATAGTTTAAAACTTATGGACAGAGTTTAAAAAATGTGGGCCCCCCTCAGAAAACTTCCCCCCAGGTGTCCCAAGCTGGTTACGCACCCATCAGTAGAATATACTTCACATTGCCCAGAAAGTTCCAATAAAAGCTGGCCTATACATTGGGTCCAGAGTTAGCTGCAACTGCAAGGGTTGCCTGGGTGGAGAAACATTTCCCACTGTCTGCCTTTTGGTTCCCCATACATAGACTGATTACTGAAGAGCTCAGTCTGCCTGTTTAAATAAACGTTTTGTTCATTGCTAAAGGCCAGCCATATGTCAACATTCCAGGCCACAGTGGACCTGGGAACAATGATGGCTAAGGAGTATTTCAGTTTCCTCAAAACTCCAGAACTCCGAAATTGAAGCCCCTTCATCATTTGCAGTTTGGTGTCTTGGCCAGGATTTGACTTAGTGCATTATTTAATACAGTAATGTATTTTCTCTGCGGTAAAGTAATGAAATTGCTACATTTGTCAAAATTTTTTTCTTAGGTGAGTGCAAGAAGTTATTGTCAAAAAAACTGAAGCTCAAGCCACACAAAATTAATATGGTTCCTCATTCTACAAGGGCGTATGTTACATTCAAGAATGAAGCTGACAAGCTTCAAGCTGTNAATATTTTGAAGACGTATGTCACACATTTTCTGGCATTTGTGTGATGANTGTAATTCTTAAAATTATTTCGGCGTGATTATGAACCTAGGTTTGCAAACACCAGTTGGCTTGTGGCGTGTTTATATTTATATACGTTATGTTTGATTTTACATGTGTGTGGCATTGTTTTGTGTATCATTGATGTATTTGGAAAATATAAATTTTGATGAAGGTCTTTAGCTTTTTATGATAAAGGAAACCCAACTTGGTTTGTGGTCTGTTTGTATGAATCTTTGCACGCACATTAAATGATAGGTTATTCTTCATCATGGAATTTCCTAGAGTGGATTTATTTAGTGATTGTTTTTTGCTGTGACTTGCCAACCACCAACAGTAGGTGGCTAACCAAGGGTTCTAAAAGACACAGATTTTTTTAAAGACACGGCTATTTCAAAAGAAAAAAACAAGTGAATTGCCGCTTGAAATTTTTTCTCAGACCTGGATGACATTATCCAAAATTTCTTGACCTCCCCCAGTCATGATGTCANACCAAGAAAGTTCAAACCTAAAAGTGCCGAGATTATTTTAATCNAAGCACCTAAACTTTCTGCTTTAGAGGGCCCAATTAGCTCGCTAGCTCTGTCAGTTGGCAAGTTATAACTGGACAAACAGCGACTATCCTTAAAGGGTTTTATTACAAGAAACTGTAAACTGATGTTACTACTTGAGGACTTCAGTCATGAATCGTAGTTGTTATCAGCATTTCTTTACACCGTTGATACTGGGGAGTTTCTCAAGAAATCATGTTCGGTACTTGGCAGGTTTTCAGAATTTACCATATTAAGACNAGTTTCGTGAAATGCCTTGTAGTATGCTTCATTTGTGAATTCCACCGCTTCTCTTAATAATTTTCGTACATAAATATATGAACTTNCAAGAGNAAAAGCTGGCATTCAGTCGAGGTGGAATCTATATCTATACATAGAACAGTATCTGCTCTCACTTCGCGAAGATACATGTTACACTGNNCACAAAAGTGTAAAAAATACATGAGCTATTGAAAAGTCTAAACTGTGTGAAAGATTCTCAATGATTTGGTTGATTGTTATTTTCTGAAGTCTAAGGTAAAAACCTTCATAAAAGTTCCGTGCTGAAACATGGAAACTGAACTTAAAAACAAAAACGCACTTTGGGTTAAAACGTGAAAAAAGCTATTTTGTCAAATGCAGTAGTATAGTCAACTACAAATAGCTATTGAAATTTTTCGGCTAATTCTGGTGGCAATCATACTTTGAGGAGCTTTAGGGTTGTAATAGAACGTCATTGAATGTTCTTTGGTGAAGGCCAAAACTATTTTATGAAAAGTTGTGTCACTGCCATGTCTTTTTTGCAGGTATTGGACTTTTCAAGACCAATATAAAAAAACTAGTTTTTGGTGATCTCCACCAAATTAATAAGATGCTTCATGTGCTGCAATAGAAAGATTTTCCTTACGGAGTTGTAAAATTTTCCTGCTGAGTTCTAAAATGCTTAAGTATGATAACCTTACATCAGTATCCTTTGTTACCTGCTAATAACAAAACTTTTGTGATGTGGCATTTGCTGTTTTTTTTTCGGTCATTGACAGAATTTTATTTAAATGACCAATAAATAAGTAAATCTCCGAAAACGAAAAAATGACAGACGCTTTTAAGTTATTTTGGGCGGTCAAATGACTGAAATGTCTCAGTGAAAGAGAAAAACCCAAGGCATTTAAATCTTATTTATATTACTTTACATACCGGTAAACGATCCATTCTTCTGCTCCGATTGGACCCACTAGCAGGTTTTTGCGCGGTAAGCAGATGAATGCCTGCGAACAAATCAGGACACGTGCTGCGGTGGCTGACCGTTTTAGTGGTTTGCGCGGAATTCGTTGTGCGGTAATATGTTCCTAACTTTTATAACAAACTGCTCTTTCATTTGTAAATTGTGTAATTATTCCATTTGTTTTTGTGGCCTACATACTGGTGAAAAAATGCAATGTAATGTCTTTCAACTGTGGTTTTAGTAATTTAAAAATATCGACATCGGTTCTCGGCAATGAAAAATGAAAAACATCGGTATCGGCCCAAAGAAAGTTTTGTTGGTCAAGTTTTAGTTTAATCTACTGAAACTTTTGGATGTTTCAGTGACTTTGGAGCAAAACATTTTTTTGAAGTGGCATTAGCAGTAAGAAATTAACATTCGAAAGTCTGATTGCAGATACACATTGAAAGGGAAAATACTGGAAGTAAAGAATGCTAAACCAAAGCAAGATGCCATGGTAGGAGGCAAACGTCAGTGTGATTGGCAGGATGGACCAGACCACAAGAAGATGAAGCTCAATGACTCTGTTTCTGTTGAAGGTTCCTATATTTTTTGCAATTCCCAGCGGTCAAAAAAACGTATGATTTTATTCTTATCAGACACATTTATGACCAAGTCCAGGACACTACTTTTCAGTGCAGACGTCGTTGAAAGGCTTAAAATGAGATAAATCAAATGAACGCAATGTACTTACTGAGCATAAAGAAGTTACCATTTGCCACATAACCTTTTCAACGATCTCCCGATGTTACGTAAGCGTAAACATTGAATAGAAGCAAGGAATAAAGCTCGTTTCGTTGCTGTAGTCATTGAGTTTGAAACTGTTGTCATGGTAAAGTTCTCAAATTTGATTGCATTGCGGAATGTGATGTTGCGCCAGAAAAGTAACAAAAAAACTAATAATGTAAAGAAAAAAAACTAAACCATCGTCGAATGCCAGAGAACTGCCACATGATTTTCAGGGTTACGCATTTCTTGCAAGATCACTGAGATCTGGAAACTCCAATCTGTCTTCTCGCCACCACTGGAGAATGTCTCTACACCAGGCCTGCACAACTCAGAAAGTTCGAAGGGCCAAATCATCAACATAAATATGCCGAGGGCCGCAAAAGTCTATTTCATATCCGTGTAGATAGTTCGTTGTAGTTTGGAAGAAATTAAGAAATTCTGGAACGACAATCATTCGAGGTCGAGCTTTTGCAACATTCTCTACAATTGACAAAGGTCTCGCGGACCGCAAGAAAAGCTTTTGCGGGCCGTATGTTGCGCAGGCCTGCGCTGCATGCATGCACACCACAATGTCTCTACACACCTGTACACCACAAGCTCTCTGCGGCATTGAATTTCTTGCTCATGTAACTTTCACATGCATTGAGTCAACATTCAGTTTCACGCACAAAGACCTTCTCATCGCGCACCCGCCCCGTGCAGGACGCCAGTAGATGCTGAGCTGTGCTATGCTGCCACGCTATGTATGCTCGATCACATCCACGTATCAGTGCGGCACATGAATTTTCGCTCATGCGCAACCGATTTTCTTATATATACCAACACCATTTTTATTGGTATTTTTTCATTTGCAGAGCAGTTGAAAAACACAGTGACGCCCTGGTGGAAAATGTCCTACCAGGAGCAGCTCGAGCAAAAGCAGAAAGCGGTCCGCGAAAGTTTAACGGAAATTCGCCGACAGATGTGCGTAATCAAGCACCTTGATCTGGAGGTGAATGGACTTCACGTTGGCTGATCCTGGCTTTGCGCAAACGCGGTCGACGTCACTACTGTTTTGTCAGAAAAGGCGACTTTGTAAACGAAAGGCAACGGTTGTCGTCGGCAGAAGCTTCAAAATAAACGCAATAGTCGCCCTAAAGTTCTGCATGTGTAACTTCAGAGGAGCTTGTTGCGAAAAATTTGCAGCTCAATTCCGACGCAAAATTCTATCTGCTGCTTAACAGTTGATGGACTGCACTTGACGATTAGAAGATTTGGATATGTTTAGTTTCGTTTCTTTGTGCAATAGTTTCGATTTTCCGCTTCGGCCCAACGTTTGTGCCACGTTGTCTTGCATTGCAAACTCCGTTTTCCGGTTGTAATCTGGATTTACGAATTATTACCAGAGTGCCTTCTGCATCAAAACAAAACCGGGACCGCTTCCGATTTTACGAAAGTCTTATTTGAAGATGTCACCAACATTGCCCTTATGAAATTTCAACCTGCCTCCTCGTTATCTTTGCTTGCGCCTCTCGCGCCAGGAGCAAGGAAACGTCTGGAAAGGTGTCGATCTGTTGCGAACGCTGCCGGTCCTGTTTTTCTCGCTACTGATCGTTCGCACTTTAACAGGACCGCCTGCGATGACCTCGCATTCGCTACAGCGAACTGCAAGGACATGTCTGTGGCAAAAAGAACGAAGGCGGATTTGTTATTGTTCGAATTTGTCCGCGTCTTTTGTTCATGGCGTCATCGTGTCGTGACAGGTTTTTCGATGGCTCATGCAACTGAAGAACACGTCCGGCCTCTGTTGCCCGACGCGTCCGATACTGGCGTCACCAGTGACGGACAATTACCGTAACAAGTGCGGCTTCACAATTGGACGGGATTTGTCCGGCGAGCCCACCGTGGGCTTTCGTCTTGGAAAGTACAAGTAAGGCGAGCGTGAGTTTTGAAAAGCGTTGGATCGGCGTTTCTTAAACATCCGTGGGTCACGGACCCCTGGTACAACCTAACCAAAATTGTTACGGACCCCTAGTACAACCTAACCAAAATTGTTACGGGCCCCTAAAGAAGAAACGTTGCAATAAATGTTTGAAATTAGGTGTTAATCATCGTTGGACAGCCGTAATGNAATGNCTGCAAAGCCTATTAACCATTTCAATCACGTTCAGTGANCCTCGAAATCACATTTACGGACCCCTTAAGGGCCACACTATGGACAGGAAACNGTGTCAAGTTGAAAAACACTGCCATTGTACTATAAATTACAGTTGTTTTTTTCATTACGGATGTTTTAGGATGTAATACGAATGTGGACGAAAATCGTCTTTTGTTTTCNGGCTGCGTTGTTTCGTCTTCGCTTTTNGTAGAAACTGCACCTTATTTGAGCGATTTTGTGTCTCGTGTCCAGAACTAGTCTCNGTCAATTTCGCAGCTGCCGAAACTCGTCTCGGTCTATTTCGCAGCTGCCGAAACTGGTCTCGGTCTATTTCGCAGCTGCCGAAACTGGTCTCGGTCTATTAGCAGCTGCCGAAACTGGTCTCGGTCATTTCGCAGCTGCCCAAACTGGTCTCGGTCTATTTTGTAGCTGCCCGAAATCTCCCACAAATCAATGTTTGTGACATTTTACACTCTTCCACCATCCTGTGTGAACTAGGTTTAAGGATACGTATAAAAAGAACAAACCGTTTCTCGTCTGTGTTTTTAACCGCGACTGCTGGCGAGTCTTACAAGGAGCCCAACAGCACTTCTTCCATTACCCGAGTTCAACAGATTCAGGATTATAATATATGTCAACTGCAAAAGCGCAAGCTTTCACAAACTTGATGTTGAAAACGGAGCGTTAGTGGAAACTTTCCACTGAACCTTCTTGAGCAAATGGAAAGTTACCACAGACTTTCCATCTTGCGCCCTGTCCTGTCCAGGGAACAAGTCTGCGCTGTCGAGGCACCGACCTGCCTCATGAACGTGCCGGAGCAGATGAAAAAGATCGCGTCGACTTTCACCGAGTACGTGCGAAAATCCAAATACAAAGTGCACGACCTGGTTGACCACTCGGGCTACTGGAGGCAGATGGTCGTCCGGGCCACGCGCAACAACACGGCCATGGTCAGCATCACGCTTTGTCCGCAGGTGAGGGCGATGGTTGAGAACCGGTTGCTTTTTTCAGTCGGTTGAAAAGTTGAGTTGCACTTTCGTACGTAATCTGAGTAGTTAGTTACGGTTTTGCGGGAAAGACAAGCAACCAAACTCTATATTTCCAGGGTTTCGCGACCTGCGGGCCAGTACACGACTTTCTGACGGGTTGCAGCCTGGTATTATTGAAATTGAGGACGTTTCACGAGTTGAACCTTTTAATCCAGGGGTTCCCAACCTGTGGTACGCGGAGGTCTTCCAGATGGTGCGCGAGTAACTTCCATTTTTTCACAAAATCCTGGATTCACAGATTGCTAGTTTAGCCTGGTATTATTGAAATCCGATCTAACTAAGATTCGATCACATTAGTTGTTCTGGAAGAAGTAGTGTTTCCAACCCGGGTTTTCCCGAACCCGAAACCCGTTTTTTTTTGGCTATTTTCTACTGACCGAAACATGTTTTTTTTCAACTACCACACCCGGGTATTTTAAAAATCCTGGGATTGCTGTTGCATTCAAATATCAGTAATTCTGATAACACTGACGTTGAAGATTGGGGCGTGTAACGGCCAAATTAGCACGTTTGAACTTTCAACTATTATCATCACGCAAGGGGTGCAGGTTTTGATCGGTGACCATCGTACGTTCGTTGTTGGTCCACTTATATTTTCGTTCAATTGACCTATTTAAACGTTCGTGACGTCATTTTGCACATAATAGGCATCTACACGAAGTTTTACCTTTGCGCTAACCTAATGTAATAACTACCACGTGAGGTAGTTCTTCAAAGGTATGCTGTAGTTACTAGTTAGTTAATTTATAAGTTGTTATGTGTTAGTTTAGCGTGGTCCAACTACAAGCCCGAGGGCCGCATGTGGCCCGCCGCAGTGTTGTCTGGATCACCACTGCTTTTTTTCGGTGCCCGGAATTCGTTGTCTTGAATAGCACATCTGGCGTAATGTACTCAGTGCCGCCAAATAAATCTATCTAAACGCGGCCTTCTCAATGTGGCCCCTGAGCCAAATTAATTGCCCATCCCTGCAATAGGTAATTTTAGTCAGAACAAGCATAACATATTTTAATAAAAAGGTACAATACTAACGGTGTTAGAGACTGTAGAGAGCTTCTCGAAATTAGACAGCAAAGATAGATGTCCCAAACTGAAAGATTTCGCACAAAAAATGCACTCGATATTTGGAAACACATGGGTGTGTGAGAGTCCAGTCTCTACGATGAAGTAAGTCAAATCTAAAAACGGAAATCGAATGGCAGACGAAACACTGGACGATAGTCTCCTACTTGCCACCACTAACATTGGTATTGATCAAAGAACGATAGTGTCAGAGAAGCCTCGACCAAAGGCATCCCACTGGTAGGGATTTGTAATAAATTGCTATTGTGTAATAATTTCACTGACTCACTCACTTATCTTCCCTTTTTTCTTTTTAAATGCTGTGAATTTGTTGTTTTATGTATCATCTTATTGGAAGTGGCCAGGGAGTTGTCACGTTTTTGTAAAATGGTCCGTCGGTCAAAAGTAGTTGGACCACGCTGCGTTACTTCATATACAAGCTGTGATTCTTTGCAAAATTGATTCGTTCCTTTTCAGTTTACAAGAACTTCCTCCAAAATCTTTGGCTTTCCTGTAAAAGCGACTTTAAGTACATTTTTGATCATACACATTCAATTCAAAGACGTTAGCAATCAAAGAAAATCAGAAGCTCAGAGCCATTTCTTATACAATAAGGCTGAACCAACACCAAAGTGCAATTGTACTCCGATGTACAAAAGGAGATGGTTCAAGCACTGAAAGCTTGATCAACCATTTGAAATCAAAGCACAGAATCCTTGTGATCAATGAGAGTGAAGACCACAAAACTATTCCGGCACAGGAAGAGATCCTATCACAAATTGTGAAAAAGGAAATGAGTATTTTTGAGGCTACGAAGAAGAGGTCAAAAATAACCTTGAAAAACTGTTGCATGCCTTAATACAATCAAGCCCACATCAGTTGAACCAGAGGGGGATTTTTCAGCCACGGGATTATTTGTCACAAAACTCAGAAACAGACTGAATGATGAAAATGTGCCTTGATTGTCATGCGAGTATTATAAACATCATTGAAAAACCGTGCTTAACTCAATTAATAATTCGCTAATGAATTGCGCAGGGACCAACAGTAGTAACTTCACAATGATATTGAATTTTTATCGCTCAAAATTGCATTCATTTCAAAACCCGAGTTTTTCCGGGTTTCTCAGCTACCCAAAACCCGGGTTTTTTAATTT
>JGI24159J19872_10014531_pt1 | contig 10179 bp, 7 predicted proteins | sample Ectturendosymbi4_FD_19872 | JGI IMG/M metagenome (IMG submission 19872) | reverse complement strand
GGAGACTACGTATTTTAATAAAATAAGATGAACATAGATGACACTGGAAATATGAAGTATAAGTCATACCCGATCTTAAATCACCGCTACGCAGTTAAATCCTAAAATTAAAGTTAAATCCTAAAAATAAATCCTAAAATTAACTCCTAAAATTAACCCACTGGCCAAATCATTTTGAAAGTACCAACAANGTAACACAACTTATAGAACAGGTCAATGTGATGCGATCATATTTTTTAAAATGCTCTTCATAACAATACAATCAAGCAATATCTGGNAATTGCTGCAATTTGGCATCATTGTTTGAGTGGTCCCATAATTTTGCAAATTATTGTAAAATACTTTCGTTTTCAAATCACAGTAGTCTGATGTAAAAGCATTAAATTAAAAATTTCGCTTAATTGTTTGTGGCAAATTTAGCAAAATAGTGACTTCTTGCACTGAAAAAATTGTAAACGTATAATCAGAGGTTGATACTAAGAGAGGCGAATGAGGCGGTCATCTTGGGCACCCGTTTTGAGAGTTTTGCACTTAGTTTTTGCATTGTTTTGTTAAAGCATCTATCACTCTAGAGGTTCACTTGATAACATTTGGCAAGTCATAAGTTTGTCAAAACAAAGCAAAACTATGTGAAAATGTGCCAAAAAGGCCCCTCAACAAGTTTAAACTGCAAGCAAAGAATAATTAAAAATGAAATTACTTCAAACAATTTTCCATGTGAAATGGACTTTCACACGCAGAAGCACATTCCCAGGCAAAAAGGAAAATTTAACTTGCTTTGGGCGAATGAAGCTTCTGCATGGCTTTGTGGAAACTCGAGAGACTCCTTTCGGAGGGTTTGCCTGGGGCACCTAAATTATAATACCCACCCTTGCATATAATAAAAACAAATTTAAAATAAAGGACCGCGGGGCTCCCAAAAGCGCGGGGCCCGTAGCAATTGCTACATTTGCTACTATTGTTAATCCGGCACTGCAGACGAAGACGTTTTCCTTGGCATTGAAAACTGCATGGTGCGTCGGAAAAGAGACTGTTACGGCGTACAATCGCACAATCAAACTCCGTCCATTTATGCTAGAATTAACGCATAAAAACTAGATTTTAAATCTCTATGCGTAAATTACGCAAAAAAACATTACAACCCAAATTTAAGAAAATTAATGTCAAATTTCAGAAATTGCATTTTATCTGATGCACATCGAAAAATATACGAAAACCATGTCAAACACGAAAAGTGTGGTAAAATGTCCATGTAGCATAGGTAAACCATCATTACAGAACATGAGTTAAAATTTGATGGGGCTATTAAGGCAGTAAAAACCTATCTAAATTGTTTTCGGGAATATGTTCGCATGTGGTTAAATCGCGTTGTTTCAGAAAACAGCTATTGCAATTCATGGTTTTCAATTTGTACGTCAACAATCAAAAAATTGCAAAACGTGTAAAATTTTATGACGGTGGGAATGGTATTTAGTCTCTGAGAAAAACTTTACCGGGGAGGCTACGAAGACCGATACCAGCCCCCTAGCTTCTGGAGCCCTTGTCGAAAGTGGTATAGCTTGTTTGTATATAAATTAGAATATAAACAAAACTACTATGCTAAGATTTAGAAATAATAGATTAATTGTTATTCAGGGAACTGCCTGCCTTGGGTTTGATAACAGAAAACCTTAACGTGCGTACTTTTATGCTCCCGAGCCCCAGTACCTACAGTACCTACCGAGCACGGGTACGAAGTACCTATTGTACCCCTTCTCGTAGACCTTGCTGTGTAAGCGGTTCCTGACCTGGAAAGCACTGGGGATTTGCGAATATGAAGCAGAATTTCCAAGAGTCATAACTACCTTTTGCACCAGAACGCAGATCAACAAAATTTGGCATCGGTTGAGGTAGAATCAGCACTGCAAGGACGATTTCAATTAGCTGATTCTGAATTTGAAATCAAAAGATCCCCATCACGTCAGTTTATCAACTTATTGCATTTTTTGAATTTCAGCGTTTCACCGGGTGCATGTCCGTAACAAGAAAATTAGCGCACTCAGGGGTCTGTAAGTAGGAAAGCGTTGGAAGCCACTGGGCGATTACACGCGGGGCACAAGTTTTAACGCTGGTTGTAATTTCTTGACAATTTAATTTCATCTTGACCTCGCTGCTGAACTCAAAATTATTTCTAACTGCAACAAAACAGTACGTGTAGTTTTCTTCTTATTGCAACATCATGTGTTGCTCTGTTTCATTGGCATACTTTGTTGCGGGCGCTAGCCCTTTCATGTGATGTGCTTCGCGATTTTCGGCTATACTTTGTTGTGGGCGCTAGTCGTTCCGTGAACTGTGGTTTTGTAACACTCACAAGTTTTGGGACGTGCACCGCACAAATTTTTGCCTGTTCAGCGCCTTACAAGGTACGGATCACCTTGGTTTCTGAAGCCTATATAATTGCCTGCAGACCGTACTTTACGGACAGAATAGGCCTATAAGTTGTGCAAAATACCTGTTGACATAACAGAATCCGACAAGCGTCAACCAAATGGCGATCAACTGTCAAGTGCGGTAGCTGAACACAATGGGAGCAACTAAATTTATATGCGATCAATTAACTCTAGAAAATTATAATTAAGGTGTGTCTAGGACTGATTTATTATTAGTAGTCTTCAACTGACTGTCAAACAACAAACGGGATAAAGTATATTGTCACAATCATTGGCAAAAAAACTCTCCTTCGCAACAGCGTGCCGTCGTTGAAGGCATTCTTTAGCGATCGTGTTCCGGATTTTGGTTTGTAACAGCATCTCGTCTAAACAAACACAGGCGTAGTACGAGAAAATGAGAAAGGATATTTCCAACTGGATCCTATCAGCGCGAGTGTGGCTATGGGCATCCGCAGGAAGGACAAAACGGGCATTTGGCCCCCATGGAAATTGGGTCTGAGAACAAAACATTTCTAGGAAACCTTAATTCAGCAGTTTAATTCCAATCAATTGATTTAATTATTGTAATGACAGTTTATTTGCCAGTATGACACTCACACTGCACAATAGCCAGGTTTGATGTTCTGGCGTCAAGATTGATGAGCTTGCGGTTCACTCACGTCCGCTTCTTTCCCTGCACAGGCAGGTTGCGAAACTTGCGAGCAGATTGTTCTACTGTTGGTCTTTATTGCGCAACCATAACATGACAATCTTCAGGTGTTCACTTCAAGTTCAAGTTACAGTACAGGGTTGCCAGAGTGGCCGTTTTGCGGCTAAATTTTATAAATTTGGTCGTATTCCAGGTTGTTTGGCGGGTACGACTTTTTGGTTGGCCGTTTGGCTTTTTTGGCCGTTTTCATGCTCGCTTGATCGAAAATCTTTTCCGTTGGCCGTTTTCGAAAATAATTTTTATTTAAAGACTAAAATGTCAACGAAAACACCTTTATTCAAATTCTCGCCTCCTGTGCGTGAGTGCCGCCTTGAGTAGGGAAAGGGAGGCAGTGTGAGCGAACGCTGTGAGATGTGTGCGCGACAGAGACGATCATGGAGCAGGCGTGCCGGAGTGAAATCTTGCCGGAGTCTGCATTTTAGGCCGGATCAGGAGCCGGAGTCAAAGTTTTATGTTCAAGCAGGAGCCGGAGTCAACGTTAGGGTATGTCCAAGAGTCAATCAAAATTTTAATGCAGCTTTCAAAATTTCAGTAATGATGTTTGTTGTTCTCAAACAGAATGGAATTGATTGAAACGTGTTTTCTGACCAGCGTCGTCATATATCGCTGTGACACTGGGTGGGATTACCGCCGAGCATTTCACCACTAAGCAGTGTCTATCTTGCCTCATGATGCAAAAGCTATTCCGCAGCTACTGATGCAGGTGTCTGCATCGCCTTGAACTACCGAGGCAAGCACAAGAGAAAGATGGCAATTTGGGGCATTAACCCTTTAGAGACCAACGTTCCCAAAATGGGAACATGTTTTTAAATGCTCGTAACTATTTCACGGATTAAAAATGTGCATCCAGATTTCTTCAGATATTTCTTCTAGGTTGGTGCTATTAAAAATACATCCATTTCATGAAATCCAAAATGTTGTTTTGTTTCCATGGCGATTCATATTCAGTCAAAACGTAGTTTTTCGGGTGGCCAAACTAATCTCTGTTTGTTTATTGTAAGCTCGAAAAAATTTCAAAAAAATATGCCATGAAAATATTTTTTATAGTTATATTTAACTGATCCAAGTGTTAGTTTACAATTTTGTGCCCATCTCTTTCCTCACAAACAGTTTGAAAATTATGTTCCCAAAATGGGAACGTTGGTCCTTTTCAGTACAGAAATATCCATGTTTGGCAACAGACGTTCAGTAATAGAACAATATTGAGGTAACTTTTAATTTGATTCTTGTTTCACACTACAGCGCTGCTGAAATAACTCGTTGTTGGACAGATGTGAAAAGAGTTTGTCACATGCACCAATCTATTTCATTACAGATCTACAGTGAAATTGCTTCTCAGGATAGCCAGCATAATGATAAAATGCTACAGTCATGGGCAAAAAATAACACCACTTGCACATTTCAGCGAAATCAAACAAACAAGTCCTTCAAACTTGCATTTTTTCTGAAATAGTGTTTTGCCTGAACATTTTAAATATTTAGTGTGTAAACCACGGCTTGTGTGTGTGGGCGGGTGTTCACTGTCCTGGGGGAGGGTTTAACTGATGCAGCTGTGTAGCGGTCGTCCAATCTTCTGTCTCTTGGCCTCCAAAAGCAATGGTTCCGTATCGAGGCCTTCGCAGCGCTAAACAGTTTATATGAAAGCAAAACCAGTGAAATTTGGATATATAATGTGGATGCTGTGTAGTGTCGACGGTTTTCCGTAAAACTTGGATATATACTGTGGAAAAGATTCTCGGAGAACCACCCCATTAGAACCATATGTTGCATCCACCATACTTAGTCCAGTAAGCACAGATAAACAACATTTTGCTTTCTTTGATATTTTTTTGCAAGCCACCAGTTGTTGTGTGACCTGGCTGCCAAAGATATCAGAGCCTGTGGTGGGCTACAATTAGAGAAAATCGAACTGGATGCTGCCCTTTTATTGCAAACAAGGACTGTAAGAAACAGCCCAAAGGATCTTGCGATTAGCGTTCAGATGGCAGTGTAATTTGTGTGAGATGGAACGATAACTGTCCAGTCACGATTGCCAGCCACTATTTTACTGTGACATCTGTCAGCAAAACAGAAAGACGGGTTAAAAACGATCAGAGAAGAGCAGTAGAACAGCCACACGTTATGAAGATGTACAATCAAGGGATGGGTTGCGTGGACATGTGCGACCGTATGCTGTCATCATACCGACCGCGGCTGCGATCACGAATGTGGTGGTATAGAACCTATTTAGCAAAAGCGTGAATCTTTCTGTTGTGGCGGCTTTTCGCTTTTACAGCTATGCCAATCACACGAAGGCGACTCATCTCTAATTTTGAAGAGAAACGGCAAGGTATTTGGTAAAAGCAGAAGCAAGGCTCCCGGCCCTCCAGCGCAACAAAGCACAATAAGATACGACGGCGTGAAACCTACACTGAAATCTGTCTCACAAGATGTGTTTTCTGCCAAAAAAACACCAGGCCTTAATGTGACAAATTTGAAAAGAGACTTTATAAGAAATGCAGTACACTGTTCCACACACAGGAACGTCTTTTTAACTTTTCTCGAGTCGCTGGCATACGTGGCTCTTTTCTGCAGTTGGTGTTTTGGCTTTGTCATGTTATAAAAAGTAAACCAGCGTATTTTATGTGTAACACACAAGCTTGGGACACCAGGGACGGCAAAGAGTTTTCTTGGAGGGGCCCAAATTTTTTAAGCTATGTTCAATAGTTTTGACCTATGCTCAACATATTTTTCCAGGGGTGGCGAAAAATTTTGCAGGGCGTTCCTGGTTACGGTCCTGACGATACTGTATGTCTGAAGAGCAATCTACAGAAAGGCAATTCAAACGCAGTAAACACTCGTATTACTGAAGATATACAAGCAATTTCTCATTAATTTTGCCAGAGAGAAACGTAGTCAGCCTTATGTATTTTCAAGTACCAGTAAACCCCAACGTTCCCAAAACGGGAACATAATGAAACAAAGTGAAGCAAACTTTGAAAAAAGAAAATTATTTATGGTTTTATTATGGTAAGTAGACAAAAGTTTCAAAAAATCATGAAAAAATATTCACTAGGTCTANGNGGCGTCCCTAAAGGGTTAAACTAACAGGAAACCAANCAGCAACAATAGAGATCACCCAACGAGATGACTCTACGGATACTAGCTTGCACTCTCATTATATAGGGATAAGTGAACTANGGTAATTTGCTTGTGGTGACTATCACAGTGACTTGTTACTTATGGGCACCATCTAGCGATGACCATTTATTTACATGTGGCGCCATCTCCAATTCGCTACACTATACTTTGTCGGTAGCTGTACACAATTGTTTGAAATGGTCAAATGACAACTTCGAAACACATGACGAGTGTGCAACACATGACCTATAGGCTACTCAGTTCACCGTAACGTCAGCAACGGCTGACCTTGCTGACACCGTAACGTCAGCAACGGCTGACGTTGCTGACGAGCCGTTGCTGACGTTACGGCGAACAATCTGACAGTGACATGCATGGACTAGTGTTGTCATAATTTGTGTGCTGGCAAGCCGTGAGTCTTCTTGTCTGCATTGCGTGAAGCATAAGCTAAATCGCAAACCTGAACACTAACATGTTGTCTCTTTCTGTATTGTACTTGTCACATGACCACTACAACGAATCGTGTTCGACTAAAGGCAAAATAACCATAAAAGCCAAAACAGGCAACATATTTTTAGATTCATGATGCAAAACAGACGCTGTCATTTTGATATGAGTTACTTGGAAGATTTCGAGCTGTAACAGGAGTCAGAGATGATGTTTAAAATTTTTGGAGTCGAATCAGGGGTCTTTAAGAGTGATTCTACACAACACTTTTGCACATTGCATGTTGCATAGGCACGCACTCGTATCAAAACTGCTGCTTCCAAAGCTTGAGTAAGCTCTCAAAATTGCTGTTCAAACTGTTAATCACGTGTGAGGGAACCCTATCAATCATCGCATTTTCATGCAGTAGTATGTAGAAACGGACTCACAATTCTAAGTCCTCTACCCTTCTGAAGTTCGTTGGCTTTCTTGGGGAAATGTGCTGAGTTATGTTTTCATTTTGTGTCATAAGCTTACGGCATGGGGACGCAGGGGATGCCGTGGCATCCCCAACGCTGAAAAACTGGCCATTATTCGGGCAAAAATTTTCAACATTTGGGCAAAGTGTGCAGCTACGTTCATATATAAGTGAATTAGTGTCTATTTTCCCAACTAAGGCAAAATAATGGCCAAAATCAAAAAAGACGACTGTGCCCCTAGTCCCACTGTGCCCCACCTTCCTCTACATTGAAAGTAATCACGCTCAGAAAGAAAAAAAACAACATTTGTATGGTTTGATGTAAGTTTTTTCAGGTAGCTGAAATATGAACAAAAGCAATAAACAAAATTACGAATCATGAAGGAGTAGGAACCGAAAAAAAGAAATCACATTAATTGTTTGCTCTGATATTTAGATATTTGTGCAGTCATAAGTCAACAAGTACTTTGAACATTAATTAAAGAAAAATAATCAATGTTTAAAATGTTTGTTACAGTTCATAAACATCAACATTTCAAATCTTTTATCAGTGATACGACAGCTATCAGGCTTGAATACTCGTCTAACAACGCTTAAAAGTCGTTTGTTAGTAATTTCAAAACTGATGACTATTTCTTCAAACTGGGTCACGATATTTTCAGCTGTGTGATGACCTTTGGATGGTCTGCACGCCAGCGTAGCATTGTGTAACTTTTAATTTGAAATGAAATGAACAATGATATCAATACAGCTGCGCATCTGTCTATTGGCACAAACGCCCAACGGTCACCAAAAGCTTACTGGTTTCGTTGAGTTTTTTACCAGTATCTATCGGATGATCTCTGTTCACATGCTAGTTATCAGCATTGTGGAAAGATGCTTTCGATTTGGATTAAATTACTTTATTCCTCTGAAAAAGTTAGACTACTGTACTAATTAGGGCAGCCATTAAGTCAACATGCCTTTTTCGAGGTTATGAAACGTCCACAAAGAAAATTTAAGGCTGATACCATGAGCCACTCCAAAGTTATTAGATCCAAAACGTCAATGTTTCGTTAAGTCAATTTTCTTGCAGCAGTTTTTCTCTTAATTGATATTTTGTTAAGGCTGCAACAACACACACTGATGTGCTTTTGCAAGTTTAGTTGCAAGTCTGAAATAAAATGCGTTTTTTGCGACTTCTGACATAATATTGTTGTTTATCCACTGCTGGACCCTTGAATATTAAGTAGGCTAGGTGTGGTATAAAGGCACAAAAAGTGGTCTTACAATGCTTGGTTTGGTAAATGTTCTACCCATTATGCATATGTAGAAACTTTGAAGGCAATAATGTGATGCCTTCCTTGATGCGTAAGTATAACAATGTAGAACCTTTTCAGTGACTTCAGGTTATTTATGGACACTGGATATTTTTCTTGTGCTTTCGGATTGATTTTTGTCCATGGTTTGTTACCTCTAGTTTCATTGTGTTTTTCACACGTTGATTTTTGTTTCAACAGAATACGGATTTTCTTTAACTTACCACTTTGATTTCTAAGATATTCTTTGTATTCGGCGTTTCAGTTGAAAACGCAGTAAATTGATAAATCAAAACATAGTTAAATTTCGTAAATTACAAAGTCAAATTTTTAGATTAGGTCAAAAATTGGTTGCCCTACTAATTATACACATAGCCTACTGCAGCACTTGTATTTATGTGTTCACTCTGAATGTTATACATAAAACCAACACGTACCCTCGTAAAGCAAGGCTAACTTTTCTGTTACCAAAGTGTCATTTAGCCAGGCTAAATTATCCCGCTCTTGCCGATATTTCCTAGCTAAAGTTCATGCTTTTCTACAATTGTTTTCATGTCCACATTCGCTAGCAAGTTTTATACTGGCTAAGTTTTATATCCGCAGGACCGAAGATGTGTTCAAATACGCGAAACCGGTCTAACTTTGTAACTGATGGAGTCACTTGCATACGTCGCATACTGTGACTTTACCGATGATAAAGAAGGAAACCCAACCTCAAAACTGCGGTTCATCGCGCGTTCACGTAGTGCAACGAATTCCACGTTTTTAATTGAGAAATTAATCGCCGATTACGATCAAATTCGTAATGTAATCAATTACGATTAAATGTTATTTTTGGTCAGTTTAATCGATAACGATTACTCAAAAAAGTGTTATAGATTGTAATCGATTACAATTGACGATTACGATTACCCCATGTCTGATATAAATACACAAAGTTTGCTCAAATTTATTGCGATACTCAATAATATTGTTGATGGGAGCTTTGGGATTAATGCTGGTAACATATCCCTTTGATTCGAGGTTCTGGTTTAGTCAGTTTCAGTCTCAAATTATCACATTTGCTGATTTCCAATTTATTTCTCTTAGCACGCAGCAATTCCACAACAACGCTAAACCAACATTTGACCAAACCAGATGACGGAAATCTTATCAGTTTTTGTTTGCCAAAGTACTTCAAGCTTCTTCTCGCATTCCTGGGACAGCCACATCGTGGTTCTTTTGATCTTGAAAAGACTCTTCACGGATTCATCTTGTTGTAACTCACATCAGCAGCGTAGCCAGCCCAAAAATGTTGGGGGGCCAAAATGTTTNATTTTAGGCGAAAAACGCTATTTTGTTTGGGATCCCGCCTCTCAAAGCATAAAATGACTATATATTCTAAAAATTTGGGGGGCATGGCCCNTTAGGCCCCCCTGGCTACGCCTATGACTCACACAATTCCTGTGGTCACTTCTCTGATTCTGCAGATAAATCTACTATAAAAGTGNCTAAGTCAACCAAGAAGGGAACTCCATTGCTTTCAAGTCATGAAATCTTTCATTGAAGTCATTAATCAGCATTTCCACATGTGCATCAATCTCTGTATTTGCCTATTTGGTGACATCACATTCTTTTAACCAGGAAATTTGAGATAGCTTTTTGACAAAATACTGCTTCTGCACAAACTGAGAAATGGTACAAATCTAAATGTCTTTGCTTTTGCGTCGCAAAGAGTTG
>JGI24159J19872_10014527_pt1 | contig 10179 bp, 8 predicted proteins | sample Ectturendosymbi4_FD_19872 | JGI IMG/M metagenome (IMG submission 19872) | reverse complement strand
AACTAGTGATTTTCGACCGGTGTTCGATGGAACACTAGTCAAACTTATCAAATTTCCTGCGGAACACCTGACGATCTTTCACGGAACACTAGTTTTCGGCGGAACACCGGTTGAAAATCACTGCTCTAATGAATGGATTACATGCGCTGCTGTAACAGTGACGCGCAAGCCCGTGAAATCCATATGCCATACAGTGAATTGCCATTTCCGTATTGTTCTACTGCGGCTGAGGCAACCTTGGCTGCTGTATCTTGCTCAAACTACTGTAGTAATTTTGCGCAAGCTACCTCAGAAACAGGTACTTGGTGGAGCTTGGCAACAAACTGTCTCAGTGAGATGGCCTGTCTCAGTGAGATAAAAGAGTTGTTTCACAACCCAAAAAACGCTGAGCATTAATAAGAGCTTTTTGTGTGACAAAAACAACTGACCTGAGAACTGAAATAACTTTTATTTACAGCATTGGCAGATGCAAATGTCACCGACGATAACTAAACTTGCGTGCATTAATGGGCACCTTTTCAAAACAGTGTTTCCGCTGCACATTGTCGCTGCCTACCAAACAAGCTGCAGTATACGGTATAAAGATGTTCTTTCTACGGAAAATATTGTGTACTAATCCATGTTTGTATGGAGAGAAAAATCACTATTTTCATCGGCAACATAGGCAGTAATTCAAGCACTGCAGTCCTTGCGTGAAATCAACTTGCAATGCTGCCATCTAGTTTTGTTAGTTGTACTTTCACGGAGCAGCTTTTCCACCTCTATTTGATATAGTCAAGCAAATGTTGTCAAGCTAAGATGATAAAAATCGCTGCTAAAAGGTGTAAATCATCACAAAATCATCAAAGACAAAGATTCTGGTAAAAACCATGGGTCTTTCAAACAGTGGCGAATCAGTGGGACAATCTGATATACAGTAACTGCCCCCTAAACGACCTGGCTCTCTTTCGATATGGTGCTTTCAAAAATGAGTGACTAGTTTCTTGCTCGTGTGACTTATTTCAAGGCTTTCAGGACAACGGTGCAACAATGACACTGACAAAAAACTTTAATTATGTTATATATGCGACCAAGTTTGAATTATAATATATAATGCGACTGTCTATGATTGCATGTTAATTCTTACGCCTGCTCGTTTGTGTGTATTTGTAGTTTTCTTTTTTCTACGTGTTTTAATATAGTTTATTAGTTCATAAATACATTGTTGCCGCGGTCCAGTTCTTGTTGCACAATATCAGCAACACCTGCAGAAAAAGATGAATCCTCACATGAAGACAATTTCTCCAAAAACGAATTCCTCATAATCCCTGGAGTGTGCATTACGGCCAGGACCAATAGACCGTCTTTGTCATGGGTGTACGCGGATCAAGAAAGGGTTATGGCAACCCGAACAGGATTTTTTTAGTTGGGTTTTTCTTTTCCGCTTCGTCTGGAACCTAACTCAATCTCATTTAATTTACAGGGCACATGACCAGATAACCTCTGTGTTTTCCTTGCACCGGCGTTTGCTGTTTAAGAGAGTACATCTGGCGCAGTTCACTCAGTACCGCCAAATAAATCTATCTGCTGTATCTATCTTGTGGACTGAAAAAATCTAAGTTTGAGCCAGACCACTTCAATGTAAAATCCTGCTTCTCTTAAAGCTGGTAAAAATACATTGGATAGAAATTATGAATGTATTTATTTTTTGCAATTATTTGGCAATGGAAGAAATTAGCCACTATTCGTAATTTTGTTCATCTCCTATGGAGCGAAAACTTGCCCAGAGCAAACTACTACCCCTTTTGAAACTTTATCTGTCTGAAGTGGTGGCGTTGCTAAACAGGGAGTGAAAACGTACCAGCAAGGCAGTTTGTCGATAGGAAATTTGGCAGATGTGAAAATTTATGGACTTCTTGAGCAGTGTCCCCCTATTCCTGACAAATTGACTTGGGGACCCCTGGTCTGCGTTATGTCATTAACCAAAGTGGTGGCCGTTTTTGTTTGTGGATTTGAGGTAAAAGAAATCACTTTAGCATTTCTTCTGGGGAACCCCAGATTTTTCACTGGACATCCCGTTAAGAACCACTGTCCTAGAGCATTTGACCCAAAATGCTCTAGGACGTTTTTGGTCGCAAATCGAACATGCTCCCAATGTGTCCCGCTGAAAAAAGTGTCAAGTGGCAGAATACTCATAACGACTAGTTGGCGGCGAGTTCTATCAGAACGTTAGTATATGCAAACAGAAAATTTTTTGACCAAGTGAGGCAACCTAATGGCACTCTCCATATAGTGATAGTTTGTAACAATAACTTTGTACGATACGCTTCTTTGTTATACTTAGTATAGTTCGTCTTGCATTTTTAAGTGACCTTTTAACTGTTTTCTTACATAGCGAAGCCTGGAAGATCACTGCAGTACGATCAAGCCAATTTTCTTCATAATAACATTTTTATAGGAATAAAAGTGTGTGCGATTTTAGAATACGCATAGAAAAAGTGCTGCAAGATTGAAATTGTTGGCTGACTTCAATCTCATAGATTTGTTACTATCGATCTGAGTTTCGCATTACTGTCGTGCACAAATTTTAGGTTTTGTTATGTTCTTTATGTTAGCTACGGCGACTGATTCAAATTCCCATGTGTTGAATTCAGCCCTGAATTCTGGTTTTGTATTCCTGAACTAAATTGGTTTCTCAGTAATCTTACACTTCATCTATCTAAGACCTTGATGGTTTTATCAACCACTCTAGTAGCAATGATTCCTTCTCTTTAAGATTAATTTAAGTTTTCAGAACTTCATGCCTGTTGATCAACTTTTTGATAATCTTTCACCATAAAGCTGATAATAAAAAAAGTTACCATCTGTACTTCACTACCTGTTTTTAAATCTTCGGACACGAACGACTGATGGTTTGAATGTTTGAATTTCATGTGCTAAGTTGGGATCATGTAAATTTGTATGGACTGCCCCCAAAAAAACACCACTATAATCTCTTTCAAATAGGAAAAATGAACTTAATGCAGTTGCTTTAGTCAGTAAGTAGAATGTTTTATAGTACCTTGCTTTAAAGACGTACATCCACTTACCTCTTGTCAAAGAACAGGCTATAATGAAGGCAGATAGTAAATTGGCGACGGACATTTTCCTAGTTGAAACACGCGTTATGCTTTCAAGCTTCTTTCACTGCAGCGTGGAACAAACTGCGCTGGCGACAGCGGAGAGCGCTTTATACAGACTTACATGGCGCTCAGGAAACAATTGAAACAACTTGAGAGTTGCTCATAAGCATAACTTCNCTTTCGTCATTCAGTGGGTCNCCTTGCGTAGTTTGTCACTGACTCGTCTCCCTGTGTGAACAAAAAGTTGTACAACTTGTGAGCTTTGCTTGTTCCCAGATGGTTTACGTTTTCTTGATTCCATGAGACCACTGTATTTGACACTGAGCTTTTTCATGCATTTATCAGTTGTTCCAATCAAAAAAGTTCCGACGTGAAATACCAGATGGTGTGCAGAGGCTTGAAATGCAGCAGCGCGTAGTTATTCCGCTAAGTCTTATACTAAGAATGGGCAAAAACACAAGCAACCTGTGGACTTCTATGTAACAAAAAGTGAAGGGGGAGCAGCGAAGAAGGATCCACAACTTACACCGGAATTTAAACATGTATGCAAATCCACAAGGAGCAAACATGTTTGTTTTGTCCATATTGCACTAAAGCAAGTTGAAGGACCAGACTCAAAAATCAGATATCATCATAATTAAGGAATGTTTTAACTCAGGGTTGCAACATTCTTTTGTGAATTTTAGTGGTGCGCAGAAATTTTTAGTAGCGCACACATATAAGCTTTGCCATAATACTTAAAATTGCAAACTAAATACTGCTACGTCGCTGTAAATTCCGTTCGCTTACTCCAAGTTTTTGGTCACGCGACGCGAGTTCGCGATCCCAGTTTTGCACCCCTGGTTTGACTATAAGTTTTTCCGTAATGCAGGCCTAAGGCAAACAACAGTGCGTAGCACTAACCATACTTACTGTTTAATCCTTTTGATTTCAACTTTCTAAAAAACACTGACAGCGATTTTTATCTTCGGAAAAAATAGTTTACCTTCAAATAGTGCAGCAGACTGTAGAGTTAAGCGTGCAAATTGGTCACGTATTCATTTCAAATCACGTGCAGCTTAGTTCGCTTCTCTGGAGCGGCGGTTCTTAATGGAGAAGCCAGACGGAGTTTCTGAGGCGCGTACTCTTTTGGCAGACGGCAACCAACTTTGCATTACTTACGTAGAAACGTAGAAAATAACGTACACTTGATTTGAGAAAGAGACAGTCGTGACATCAAAATCATGTGGGCAAGTAAAGGCGAGAAAAAGGTATGATTAAAACTCTTCATGTCTTTCGGTGTTTTTTTTAGATACAGTACAATGGTTAATGGTTTATTGTTTCATATGACTCAGCCAAGAAGCACCATAAAACCATCGCATTAAGTAAACCAACCATTTGCGACCATTAGAGCAAATGAAAACACAATGGCACAATATCTGATAAATGTAAACAAAGAGGGGCGCTGTGTCACATAGGATTGGTGAAAGACCGTGGCGGTCATCTAGTCAACCAGCCCCGTTTACCACTTTTTGAAATGTGCTGAAAAACAACACTTGGAGATCAAATAAGCATAATGAAAAAAACGAACGAACGCAGAACATGGTGAAGAAAATGTGCAAGTAAATAGTAAGTCACACGACTTGGTCGACATACTGTCGCAGTTCTATCGGTGCTAGAAGTGCGAAAATGATTTTTTCCCTTACAGGGGGTGGGAGCTGCTAAACGAAGTGATAACCGCTGCTCTAGACCATTTGTTTAAAATGATCAGAAGTAAACCTTTTTTGACTAGCTGTATGAAAACATCCCCATTCCGTATGAAATTTATAGAGGGATGTAGAGCCGCTTCTTCTTCCGCATACACTAGACGTGAGTACATGTTGGCCTGAACTTTGATTTAACAAGATATTCTAAAAGAGCAGGATTGTCTACCTCGCAGATGTGGCACGGAAGTTTAAATTTGGTGGAGTAATGCACGATGTAGTGTGCACTCAGCACCTTGCCACACTCACACAAATCTGACCCGCACAGTCTCGTTGTTTTCATGATGGCCGCAAACCGGCCAACAGCAGACCTCAGGCGGTTGAGCAGAACCCAGGCATTTCTGGGGAGGTCGCAGCCTGGTGGTTGTTAACTAAATGCGGGAATGAAAGATTGGAGAGCTAGAAGGGACGATGTGGTGGGTGTACTGGCAGTGACAACAATTCCACAAAGGAGTGAATAGGTTTTCTGGAGCGGAGACATTTAGGAGGTAGCTTTAGGTACAGAGTTTCGTGTAGGAAATGTTTCGGATTGAGGACTTTGGTATAAAGTCTCAAGCATGAAGCACTGCACCTTGTCTCAGGTTGAGTGATGCCAGATAGAATGGGCAAGAAAGAGGTGGGTGTGCTTCTTAGGCAGCCAGTGATAACACGCATAGACTCGTTTCGAGGTACATCGATGTGCTTAGTGTGAGCGCTGGGACCCAGTACTCTACCGGAGAGAATGCAAGAGCCAGACAAGATGTTCTTAGACTTGGAGGTTTGAAAGAAGCTCCCCAACCTACCCTGGCCAGCCGCTGAGTGCCACTTGCGACGAGACTTTCTGTTTGAGTATGTTTTAGTGTGTGGACAGAGAGCGATTGAAGCAAATGCCGAGATATCATAGATGCGGGTCGAACTCCACTGCAGAGCCGCTAAGTTGGTGTGATTTGGAAGTAACAAATTTTCATAACGTAACTCGCCAAGTCTGACTTGGCGTTAAACGGTTTTTCAAAAATTGTTCAAAAGTATGAAGTCAAATGCCGTGTTCAAAATTGTTTGTTTTAATTTATAACACTAAGCTGGTTTNACAGTGTCATAGTCCAACGATAAAGATGAATGTAGCATAAAAATATGGTATGTTTTGTTTCACTGCAAAAGATTGTACTTTCATAAATTGATATTGATGTTAAACCCTAGTTGATCAAGTATTTAAGTGCAAAAATTACTTCATTGCATAACAATTAATCTAGCAACTTATTGGCAATGATCACGTTTCTATATTAGAAGTTATTTGAATAAATCTTAAGTTTAGAACGTTTTTGGCTAATCCCATGCTTATTCTCCTAGAAACGTTCGGTACGATTTTTTACATTTTAAAATAACATGCATATTCAAAGAGGTTTTGTCAATTTTAGAAAGATATTTATACACCACAGGTCTTAAAATTCGAGAAACGTCTGCACAAGACAAGTGCAAAAAAGCGATGTTAAAATTGTAAACGTGTTTGCAATTTATGGAGGAAATTCTCGCGCAATAAAGTTTGAAATGATTGTCGTCACGTTTCGCTGCAGATAAAGCAAAAAATTTTGCATCAATGTTACGCACGTCTTTTCTCATTACAAGCAACACATCAGTTTCTAACTTCTTTGAAAATTTTTCCACCACTTTTCCTCAAATTGTTGTCTGCATTTGAACTACTTTCTCGCAGTGAAGCAACAGAATGATGGTGAGCAGGTAAATGTTGCAAGTAATTGCAAATATAATTGGCCCAAAGTAAGATTTTTTCAACAAAACTTAGCCACTTGTTTTTGGCTGCATTGGTGGTAATGTTTTCTGCTGAAAACTAACACGAACTACTAAAACAGGTGAAATTGGACGCTGGTCATTACTGATTTCACACATGAATATGCAAACCTGAAGGCTACTTGTACAGTTTTTAGCACTTATGCCTTTTACAAAAATGATATCATTGTTTAGCATGCAGGAAGCTGGTAGTAAACATTCAGAGACTCTCTTTAATATATGCAAATACATTTGGCTTTTTCCGCAACAGTTTGCGTATACTTGCTCGAACAGGCCTTTGAGCATACAGCTCATTCTTTTAGAATCAAGCACTGCCCATGGAATAATAGCATCGGTCGATTCACACCGTGCTACCTGACCGGATGTGGTGTAGTAGTGATTGACTTGGAATGGAGTCGATGTAGTTTACTATGAAGAGCTGCACTCACGAGAATACCTCCAGGAACTTATTTGTTGTGTTTTGGTGCCTATGTTACCAGTAACAAAGCAAGTTTTGAGCAAATGCGTTGCTTCAATCAATTTTTTATGATTTTTTTATCAGAACCTTTTATTTCAAAGGAAGTAAGTAAAAATAAAAAAAAACACATTTTTGTGTTCCAGCATTGTGAATCAGAAAAAATGAACATAGACACCTTCGGAACAACTTAAAAATTGTAGTACTCTTATCAAATGTACAAGCCAACATTTACAAAAACGAAAATTGCCGTTGCCCAACTGTGCGCTGCGCATGCGTTTGGTGGGCGTGGTTTGCAGCACTGCGCACGTGCAATCGCTTTGATAGGTGAGAAAGCTTGTCTCATTCACACGACCAACACGTCAGCTGGTGAACATGCGGAAATACTTGGGTCCGACATTGCTACTTGTCCAGCGCCAAAATCTCGGTCAGCGCAGTGTTACAGCGTGTACCCTATTTTGGCCAGCAATTCATAACATATTCTTACACTCTCATAAGCAGGGTCGTAAAGTCTGACGGCTTTGTTTGCTTTAGCCGGAAACCAATGTAGCTTTGTTCAATAGCAGAGGACAGTCAGATGTTTCAACCAAAATTAGACCGCACTGCGAATGCCTCCATACTCCATAAATGTGAAGCACATCGTTTATTTTTAAAAATGCAAACAAATTCCAGGAGCACTTTGGGAAGCAAAGTGTGGAATTGTTGTAGATTCTTATTGTGAACAATATAGTAAAAGATTTCATTAATGTTTCTGCTGATGGCTTGCGGCTAAGCAGAAACGTTGAATAAAATAAAGTTTTCGATATTTGTGGCTATATTTTCCACAATAAAAATTCCAGGAAACCAATCATTTGTATCAAGGTTGTCATCAATTAAGCAAAGGTGACATTTTCTTTGAAAGTCTACGAAGACTTTAACCCTTTTATGACATTCTAAAGCAGTGAATATAATTTTTAGGAAACCTATGCCCAGTACATCCGTGTTAGACAACAGAGGATTCTTTAATGTATGCTGTTCTCACTCAACTCACCTTTGACAGGCTTATTTTTTATCCTTAATATATTTGTGATCAAATAATTTTGGTAGAAAATCAATATTATTGCTCACAGTTGTTCGTTTTGTCGCTGCCTGCAGCTGTGGTGTTAATTGGACCCCATTGCAAACGAAGTGATATTCTGCAAAAGCCGGATAAGCTACGAGCAAAGTACACTTCGAACCACGTGACGTTTCGTATCGATTGAGAAAGTTCATTCGGCGCCTCCCTGCTTGTGGTTGAAGGTCACCTGGCGTCACGCAAGGCAGTATTAAGTCTCTCTGCGTCAACGACAAGTAATGGAAAATCAGTCCTATATTCTTTTGCCAATTTTGTATAACGCGCCTGAGCAAACATGGCTAAATGTCGGGAAACTGACCATGACAGCAACGCATTGTCACATCTGTGACACGGAAACAAAATAAATGCCTTATGTTCTGAGATAGTGTCATGTGCAAAGCAGAACATACCTCTGATCAACGATGCAAGAGAACAACTATCATATAACATTTTAAGAGCTGAAGATTCAGATGATAAAAGTATATGTTTTTATTAGATTATTTGCTATCCTCCCTGATGCTGTTCTTTGATTGTCTGCAACAGTAAAACTTATTTCTGGTTATAAATCGATTTTCAAGTATCTAGTCTCCACGAAAGTAACGGAGTTGAATCAATCAGCAAATTTTCAAATAGGAAATCGATTTCATGTAATTCTACGCATCCTGAGTCCTGAAATCCTCAAGAATTGCTTACGGGTGAAAAGTTGAAAGTCTAAAAGTAACAGCAAAGTAAGCAAGAAAATTGCAGGCAAAAATGAAAATGAACAAATCAAAACACGAGATACGGCAAGTAAAATACTGGAGAATACGTCGTTCGCAAAGAATTGTTTTCACTAAAACTGGAAAACTACCTGACGCCAATTACCGGGCAACAACTGACAGAGTTGGTTGACTAGATGACTTCCGTGGTTTTGCACCCTCTCCTATGTAAAAACTGGTTACTTTTTTGCATGATGACTTTTTGCATTGTATGTGCCTATTAGCTGAGTGATATGAAGCCATGAATCTCTTTCTCTGGCAAAATCGCGCCACGATGACTCAAAGCAGAGCGTTGGTAGAATGTGTTAGCAAATTGCGTTGGTAAGGTTGGCAGATGTACTCTAGGGAGCGCCTTCAAAATCAAATGTTATACTTGGTGAAACTTAAAGGAGGTACCAACATCGGTAAACACGTGGGTGATAAAAATAGTCAAGCAATTGGACAAAACCAAATGGGAAAAATCAATGAACAACCCAAACAGGTACAAGAGTTATTTCAAACAACGGAGAATCATACTTTGAACATTAAATTTGTGCGTTAAGTTTCTTAAGGCATTTATCTTCATAGGTTTCCAGAGAGTTAAAACTGGGTTTTCTACAAAAGTAACAGTGAAAGCTTCATAGAGAGGTGTTTTATTTATGATGCCATAGAAAACCGAATAGTGTTGCAATAAGGCCATTTAGTCGCTGTCATCCCTATTATCTGGTTTGTTCCAAGCACCTCAGTCCGATAAACATCTTGTGGAAAATTTATTTACTGTTTAGCCAACATACTATTCATAGCGTATCACGCAAGTTGCCACATAAATATCATAGTTTGCACATGTCAGGCTTTGGTCCAGCGGGAAAGTTGAAGGTTATCATTTGTGAAACAGTTTGAAATATGGGTTTGTTGTGTTTTCCATGGCAACCACAAAGCGCACAGCGCCTACAAGCAGTGGCGTAACCGACAGGGGGGCAAGGTGGCGAGCCGCACCCCCCTGGCAAGCTAAATGTAACAACTGGGCCTCCTCTAGTTGATATTTTGATATTTAGTAATCTTTCTATTGTGTTTTCGTTTTTTTAGCTAGTACAGACATCCACGACATCCAGATATTCACTCAGTCCCGTCGCCACGGGGGGGGCTTTGTAGGGCTTAGCCCCCCCAAACAAAGCTGTAAGCCCCCCAAATTGGAACGTGAAACACTATAAATGAGTGGAGTTTTGGTTAATTTTATAATGTCAAGCCCCCCCCGCACAAACGTAAAGTC
>JGI24159J19872_10014526_pt1 | contig 10179 bp, 4 predicted proteins | sample Ectturendosymbi4_FD_19872 | JGI IMG/M metagenome (IMG submission 19872) | reverse complement strand
TAGCGACTGTGGCCACAAACCTTCCTGCCTTTTGCATACAAAGCAGAGAGGTAAGAAGGAGTAAGACAAATAACGCGGGCCAGGTCCAATCCCACAAGACATTTTAAGCAACTATAGCTTTTTTCGCAGATATTTTCAACACATCTGCCAAAAGCAGCAGTCCAAACGATATACTGGGATGAAAACATTATTGTAAAAGTGATACGATAGAACTTTCTTAGCAATGGGCTATGTCCACGATGTGTGTGAAAGTGCGGCGTTCGTGACATTCGCGTTTGTGCAAATGCTCGGAACTAACTACGGGTGAAATACAATTACAGAATCTTTCAGGCATTGATCATTCATTCATTCATTCATTCATTCATTCATTCATTCATTTTCATGCCCATTTTTACTCTAGGGATGCTCGCGGGGGTAGCAGCCCTAAGAGGACTCAGAATTACTCACCGTCAGCGTCAACAGCTATTCAATAATTCTGCTGGCTCCACACCAAGCTTAATTAGACGCCGTATACCATGCAGGCGACCAGACCGAAAGATTCGACACAGCGACGAAGCGATGGGAAATAGAATCACGACGCTAGCAATTACTTCTACAAAAACTACCGCTACACTTCGCTAAGAACTACTACTAGACTTTACTACTTCTACGTGAAAAAAGCACTAGCTTGTGGCAACTGCGATGCAGACGACCACACAGGCCCGATCGCCTGTCGCGAGCAAACATAACAACACTAATAGCGACGTGATGCTAAATTACCAGCATGGATTATTATCATCATTGCAGCAGGCTGCAGCATGTACCTCGCTTCCGTTCTGCTGTCGTCGAATGACCGCGCCGTTGGTGAGTCTCACGGCGCCTGGACCGTCGCACTTGCCTCCGTCTTCGGACGACTGCGAGAGTCTCGCACCACCCGAGGGAGGCCGTTCCATATCGCGGCCGACCCCCTGCTCCGGCACAGGGGACAGGCCGCTTTCGGCCATCGAGCCCCTCAACGACCTATCCTCGAGTTCGGCCAAGGGCGAACTGAGCACCTCGTCCAAAACGCCCAAGGCCTGTTTTTCGTCTAAGCTCATCGCCGGCGGTTGGCCAGCAATCGCGCTCACGGCCGGTTCCGACATGGACCGACTGAAAGCGGACTGGGCGCCAGGGCGCGCGCGTTCTACATCACTGGGGAGTTTGCTTAAGGAGTGAAAGGAGGTGCCCGTGCTCTGAGCACTGCTTACTACCTGACCTACGGTCGACCTGTCTTCCTTTCCTGGTTCAGCCGCGGCGGGTTTTTCGTCTGCGCTAGCCCTAGTGGTAGCAACTGAGGACGTAGCCGAAGGTGTAAAAGAAGAAGCAACTGAAGACGTGCAAGCGACAGGAAGCTTGGCTGGCTCAGTACTAACATGCCCAGGTGACGCGGCAGCAATCGTCGGCAAGTCGCCAATCCGATCTGCATCCTCGTCCAAGTTGTCGTTGCTGACCGTGCTAACGTTGTCGAGGTCGGCGTCGCCCGACGCCGACAGGGACCGATTGTCCGCTTCCGGGCCGTGGCCGCTGTCCATGCTGCCGGGCTTCGGAGGGACGGCGTCGTCGGTCTTGTCACTTTTGACGTCCGAGTCCAGTTTCTCGGTCGATGCGCACTTTTCGCTGACGCTCGAGCAACCGATGCCTTCGTCAGAGGACGACTCTTCGACGCCGGGCTTGGGGGACGAGGCCACGGGCGCCGCAGGGAGCTTTTCAGGTTCCTCGATTTTAGGGGCGGCCGTTGTCTGAGGGACGGCAGGCTTTTCTTCTTTCAGTGTTCCGTTCGCGGTGGGGCGATCCGGTTCGGGGTCGTCGGCGGCCGGGTCGCTTTTCACCGAAATGGTCTCGGCTTTGCTCGACTCGCTTGGAATTGGGGAGGGTTTCCTCGATGGGTCCGGGGTCACGGACCCATCCTGCAACGCACGAAAAGGCGAAAATTTGAAAGTTTTAGTTGCACTCTAAAATCTAAACATACATTTTTAGCTGCGTATGCTCTTTTACGTTTTTAGCCACACGATAAACCTAGGTGTATAATAAACTTTTAGCAAGGACCTAGAGTTATAGGTGAAACCACAGAGTATACGACGAGGAGAGGAAAGATTTTTTAATAATTATCTGTAGCTTCGTCTCTAAGAACTTCACAACTCTGCAACCGCTAAAATAAAGCAATGAGGCGACAGTGACAAAACATGGAAACGATGAAACTGTTCGAAGCTTGGTGACGATGGAACAAAAACCATCGAAAAAGTTAAGAAAATCTTAGTTTTACCATTATAGTACGCACAGAATGAAAGCAATTTGGAAGAGCAACCAAAACGACACGACGGCACGATTTTTTCAGCAGCAGTTTGAAACGTGTATTTCCAGGGATTACCCCTTTTGAATTTCCACGGTGGGGAAACAAAAGCGCTATTACCAAGCAATACAACATATACATCTTTAAACGCTGCTGGTCGTGACTAGAAAGACCTGCAGCAGCTGCGTTTGCAGCACTGTTGTCTGAACGATGTGGTTTGCCAATGCCTGCCACACTGCAAAGGATGCTGTACTTGTAACAAGAACGTCTCCAACAAATACGCTACGCGAATTCGCTTACAATCATTTTCAGCGAACCATAGCGCTTTCTCGATCTTGGGCGTAGAAAAGCCGACGCAGTTTACTGTGGCGTCACTGAACCAAGTATGACGACACACTGATCGGCAAGGCACACCTCAGTGCTTCCCAACCGCAGCGCAGCGAGACAGTGTCAGGTGTGCAGCGAAATTTTTGAACCGTTTGTATAGGACTCTTCTAAAGAGAGCGTTTCTATTAATTAGGTTTCAGTCGTTGGCTTTGATGTTTCGCGTGATGAAAATTGTGCTGCCGTGGACCATGGGCGGATCCAGGAGGGGGGCGATTGGAGCGATCGCCCCGCCCTAAACTTACGAGCTTGATCCGCCCCCTACCGCGCACATAGTAAAAGGTTGGGAACCCCTGGGCTATGTCATTGGTCGGAGACGAGAATCAGGCTTTTGGTTACAGGCAAGAAAACGTGAGAGATGAGGACACGAAGCACGCACCGCTTCGTCTTTCGATACAAATAATGGTCAGTTCATTCGCTCACGTTGCTATGCGCGTCGTCCTCCACCTCTTCGAACACTTCGGCTTTCGCTTCGGCGGCCAGACGCGAAAGGGGGTGCTTGGCCGCGCCCACCTTCCAGTTGGTGGACGCAATGAAAGGGTGGGTCAGCAGCTCGGCAAGGGTCGCGCGCTTCTCAGGCGCTTTCACCAGGCAGCGGCTGATGAAGTCCGCAAAGTCTTTCGACCTGGACAAACAATGTCAGCGTTGATTAAACCGGATGCAAAACGGCGCCGGTCACTTTAGTTACAAATTATTCCAAAGCAGGACGGACTTCGCTGATAAATTACATCCTTAACAATCGAGACAGTTTCGAGGGAACGGTGGATCGTTTGATTGGTCAACACCTCAAGCCGATGAGGGGCCAGTTATGCGTTTCCCAGCAACCACAAGTTAAATTCCAATGTCATTACAGGTGCTTTTCACCGTGACCAGCGTTGGCGGCGGCGGCGGTATTCGGCAAATCCAGCGCGATCAACGAAATATCAACTTTGGTTCGGAAGTAGAACTCGATCGCTTCGCTACATTGTCGCGATCTGAACGACATTTACGACCAGCACACAGAGGGAAGTGGGAGTAGGCCAGGAATCCCTCGTCCCAAACGAACGCGAAAATTGCTTTTTCACGCAACTTCTTCACATGACACATTTGTTTCTACTATCGAAAATGTTCATCACAACGAAGTAGCGAAGGCATAAAATGTGAAAGGCTTTCGAAGGCGGTGCAGTTCAGCGCGGCGGCGTCGGATTAGTCTCAAACTGTCAGAATAGAACCGAAATGTGACTTTCGGGGATAAAAGGAATGAAACTTAAGTACCTTGTTTGATTGCCATAAAAAAAGCAAAGCCTACACTTGTCGGCCCGTTGTATGTCAATGCCGCAATTTGCGTATATCTGCTGTAGCAAGCTCGCCATCACTTATTTATACCGCGCGCATTGTTCTAGGAAACGTATACAGTAAGTATCGTGTGCTCAGTTCGGTGCGGGAAAGACTGACTGCAGCAAAACGTTAAAACACTTTGGATTTACTTCGTAAAAAGGAACGACCTTATTCAAGAATGGTTTCGAGTGAGCGAGCTCTGGGAGCAAAACGAATCTGCATCAGTCGCTGCAAAGCGAATGACTGATAGGGAATCAATAACTGGCATTGCAGGCTTCTGCTCCAACAGAACCACCCTTGTGAATGCGAATCGATATAATGAACGGCACCGCTAAGGTGCTGCTCAACAAATCGGCGACAGATTCTGCTCGACGATTAATTCAGCGCGGCAACGAATAGGAGTAATACGGTAGGGAAAGCCTTTTACACGCACTGTTGAATGTCGAGGCTGCCTTATATTGCAAATTCGTTCGTTTCATGTCTGTTTAATCGCCATAAAAGATTCGACGGTCGTCGATGACTGCAACGGTGCAACCAAACGAAGAGGGAGCAGAACAATTTTCAGCAAAAAAATAAAACAACTGGGCTTCTTTTCGGTAAAACATTTCTGTCATTTATCCGAAATAGCCTCCAATGAAAACAACCCATATCTTAAAACGAGGACGGAAAAAATATGTGCCATACGCATCAAATACAATGCCACGTTGAAGTGTCAAGCTTTCCTACAGTATCAAGCTTCGAAAATCCTGAATATGGAATTGCAATTGACATTGCTAAAAAAGAAGTCTGGTGCCCTACTTAACAAAAGTAATTATGCTGGGGACCGACAGGGTGCACCCACAAACGAAATTCGACAGGAAACATTCTTTTTCGGCAAAAACAAATTTCATTTTGCTGCTGATGATAACGCCACGTACGGCGGGGGGTAACCAATGACACACTTTCCTTCAACCTCGACAGCAGCTAACTTGATAAACTACAAAAGAAAAGGCAGCTCATTAAAAATAAGTAAATCAGACTAAAAAAGCAGGTAGCTCATTCTTGAAAACTTTCTGCTTGGAATCGGTCAGTTTTGTGTGCTCACTTACTAAGCGAGAATGTTCTCACGTACATTTGAGAAAGTAACTGTCACTTTCACCAACTGCAAACTACCTGGCCCCAAGGAGTAGAGAAATCTGATTCGAGCACGCTTTCAAGATAACATGATCGACGACAACGCACGTCGTCGTGCGTTTAAGCTCTGACTTGATCCGAAGACAATTATACTTCTAATGCAGGGTTCCCACAAATATGCAATCATCAAGTAACTCGACTTTTAATGACAAACTTAAGAATATTTCATGACTTTTCTGCACTACATATTTTCCAGGGTTCTGAGATGATATTTTACTTAAGTCAATAAACATTTGGGGGCATTTTTTCGATTCATAAAAGCTGCTTTGCAGGTTTTTAAAAAAATTTCAGTGCCAAGTACATCATGGTTTCTTTGAAAACCTTGGGTTAAGCATACCAGAAGTTTCCAATCTGATTTTTTCCAGCCTTGTAACTGTCCTGCTCACCTTCACTTTATGACATATTATCATACTGTAAACGGTAAACAAGCAGTTTGACAAAATGCATATTTCTAATACCAGTATGCAAAGTATTCTAACGAATAGCACGACAAATAGAACAAAATTAAGAAACGGAACGCAGAAACCGACAGCGAACACAAGTTACAGTTCAGACGCATCAACTATAATTTTGCATAATAACCTCTTCTAGACTACAGGACAAAAAGCTAAGACTGGGCAATTCAGAACAATTTCCTACTCCGGATTTAGTCCGGAAGGGCTCGGTCGTATCCAGAAGATCCAATCCTATTCTGTTATTTTTCTTTCTGAAATGATGTTTCCTTCATATATGCCGAAAGATGCCTGTGCTGATATGGAACACAGTAGCTCATTTCGAGTCTACCGCGCATGCGCGCTGTAACTTTTTCAGTTGTCAGCGAAAAATGTTCCAAAACATTTGACGTTTTTTGCTTCACAGGCACTGCGCCTGATTAGTATGTTACCATGTCGACTTTAACCACAGTGAATAATCGCAGCTACTCTCGACATAATTGCTTCCAAGATTTTTCTGGAACAGTAAAATTCTAGGACCCGTCAATTCAAAAAGTTTTCCACAACTTTTTCATGAATTTTGATGACAAGTAAGTTTTTCAGGATTTAAGGATTTTTAATGGCCGTAGGCAGGATTTTTTAGGACTTGACTTTGGTGACCGTTAAAACATTTCGAGAGACCGCAACTATTTCATCTGAATACCGAGATGGTCATAAAGCGAGGTTTTGCGTACTTTGATGGTGGTCGAAAACGAGGCTCTACTGCATTTTGAGAGACCGTTGGGAAAATTTGAGAGACCGTTTCGGACTCTCGAAACACCTTATAAAACACTGACCGTAGGAACCCTGCAACGGTAAGAATGTTACCCTTTGTAGGGCTCCTATTTGCAGCTTTTTCTCGTTTTCTGAGCATTATCAATTCACACAAAGGATCAAACAATGTCATTATAACAAGCTACGTCAGGGATGGGCAAATAGCGGCTCGCGGGGCAAATGTGGCCCGCCACAGCTTTTCAAGTGGCCCGCAGAAGCATTTAGAAAATACCTTCAAATCTGAATTTTCCTCAAACTTATCACAACAAATGTTAGTGCTGACTGCTTAGGCTAGCTTAACCGAGACTTGCTTCTATTTCACTATGGAGGTACGGCCCTTCGCCAAACGTAGCCTTCTGAAAATGGCCCCCGACCCAAATCAACTGCCCACCCCAGAGCTACGTGGTTATCTCGTTCCAAGAACCTTCAGAATAACGTTAAGGTGAAACTACGCTACAACCCACCATCTTTGCGGTGCTTCTAGAGTGGGTGGGTCGGACTTGGTGATCCGGAGCAACACACGGACGGGGTTCAGGTCGTGGTTCGGGGGCTCTATCTGCGCTAACTCGATCAGAGTGATGCCGAGAGACCAGACGTCGGCAGCATACGTGTAAGGTGTGTCCTGAGGAAGAGAAGAAACAAACGACTGTTGGAAACTGTCTGAAGAAAAGGCAATGAAATGTGTAGCAGGTCTGAGAATGCGAAGGACCACAATCACTCAACAGACGTAGTAGATATTCACGCAATCAACTGCTATAACCACCGTTCGACCTGGTGCGTTAAGTACTTTCTATACATCGACATGTGAAATGAAGGAGTGAATTAAGCACATTCAACAAACAATGCAAGGTGAGCCGTTGTGGCACCAGTGATGTCGNCTGCAANGACGCGAGGGATCATCGTTCCCANGCCGTTTCGCGACGAAACAGCATTCTCTTTTTTTTGTTAGGAAACACATATGTCCGCGCTTTTCTCGTAATCGGTGAAGTTTTTAAATGAAAAAGNGCTGAACTATCTTTGATTGTAAGTAACGGGTAATTTTTTTTGCGTAATAGAGCGTTCCCACACTTCTTTGTTTGGCGTGACGCTCCNGGGCGATGCGCACGATTACAGTTCTATCTCGAACAAAAGAGCACTCTGATATTCCNATCANTGAACTACACGCCATACTTTTTATANGCTAAATAACGTAGCAGTTTACCAGCGACGCTCAGTCAAGTCGACAGCTCGACATAAAAATGGTACAACACAAACGAAGCATGGGCGGCAGTACGGGAAAAAGAACCACGAGATTCTCTTTACCTTGAAGGTTTCGCACATGATGACTTCCGGCGCCATCCAATACGGCGTGCCAATAAAAGTGTCGCGTTTTTGAAATGTCTTGTCATTTTGTGCAGATACCCCGAAATCAGCTGAAAAAAAACGACACGTTGCAGCTCTCCTAAAACAGTGCAATTTAAACAACAAGCGCCTCGAACACACAAAGCAATTGAAAATAAGCCCAAGTGGTAAAATCAAAGCCTGGCACGATTAGCAGCAAAGTAACTTAATTTGAAGCCTTCACGAAGCGGCGGCAAGTGCTACTGTTCCAACGCGCTCTACGGAGGGACATACTGACCTAAACGCAAAATACCTGAAGTTGGCATGTCAATTACTTGGTACAAGACACCAAGCGTGCTACAGTTACTCACCTAGTTTCACTCCACCCTGCATGGTCAGAAGGATGTTACCGGCCTTAAGGTCGCGATGTATAACTTTGTGTTGATGCAGATATTGCAACGCTATGCAGGTTTCCTTGCAAACGGCTTTAATTTCACCTTCACTCAAACCACGTTCCAATTCTGGAAAAAGGACAACACGATAAAAAATGCGGAAATGCCGCCATCGTAATTCAAGTGCGTCTAAATTTTTGTTTCGCAATGGGAACACTTAGCGCGTCGTGTCAATTACAAAGCTTTTTGGTACCCTGTAGCAGGACTGCACAACATACGAACGGCCCCCGATCCGCATGCGGCTCGTAAGCACTTTTTCAATCGCAGAAAATGTTGCAAAAGCCCGACTTTGGAAATTGTCTTTCCAGAATTTCTTTCAAACTACAACGGAATAGACTTTCGCGGCCCGCGGTAAATTTACGTTGATCAATCCGGCCCTTCGAGCTTTCTGAGTTGTGCAGGCCTGCCCTACAGGAAAGCTGCTCATCCTTATAGTCGTACTGTAGGAGCAGGTTAAGGATGAAGTTAAGAACAATGTTTAAAGGACTGCAGCAGACAAATACTGAATATTAACAGGATGTAGGTGCATTGTTGGATGCAAGCCCAGTTAACGCTGTTGTGAACGTGTCTGGTGGATCCGACAGAGCAACTGACAATTTAAACGCGTTCTGGCTATCTGAAGCAAATATGCATTACAAATGAACGTGTCTCATTGGGAACGCCTGATTTCGTAATAACACAGAGGTTAACACAGAGGCAGAAGTTATAATCTCTAGGCATGATACACATCTGCATAAACAGAAACCTGAATTCAGCACTTCAATAAACGATTGATGGAATTTCAGAGCAAACAACCAGACTCAGCGAAACGCCAAAGTAAATAAGTACTGCAATAGCAACATATTAGCAAACACTCATTTGTAGAAGGGAGCAGTGAAGCTGAACTCAGTCAACGATAACGCAACAGGAAACGACGATCCAGTGAATCTTACGGCAATTAAAAAAACGCTCTCTCTGTAATTCAGTAAATCAGTAGTAGATGCTTCATAAAGCTTGATGGGGGATGCTACAGGCTCTCNCACGTAAAGTGAGAGATACTCACCAGCTGTACTGGTACAGCCAAACCTTTGCAGTGTTTTTGATGACCATCACCACTAGTGTGCTAGCTGCTGAGAGCATTGTACAGAATAATTCAAATGACAGCCTTAAAACTTGTGCCCAACGCCGACATCACAACCTCAGTCGCAATTGTACAAACAAGAATAATAAGGTGAAAAAATCATCATCAAAAAACTGTTATTAAGGTTGCCACTTTGCCAAAACACGATTGAAACTTCTAATTTGTGCGGAATCAATGCTTAATTTTTTAATGTGGAAGTCTGAAGTTAGTTATTTGTTGCAGTCATTATAAAGAACACAAAAAGCTTCGTATCAGCAAAAATAGCTGGACAAGAAACAAAAATACAGTAAACATGAGACAATTTTATGGTTCCAACAGAAACAAACAAAAGTGACACCATGGGCAATTTTCAGAATTATTAAGACTAGTTTCAACAAGCGAATCATCAAGCAAGGTATCGACTTATGTGAAGATTTTTCTCATATTGTAACCTGTTGACCAGTCTCATGCAAAGACATGTGAAATTTGACAAATTTACGTGCAGATGGGAGTACAAAATTATAAGGATTACCACAAAGTATAAACAGCCGCATCCAAACAAATTAACACACCACCAACCATCACTAAAGAGTAAACGAACTACGTATGACCAATTGACCAAGCGCTAACACAAGGATTTGTGCAATACACACAAATCAAACAGTTTTTGTCTTTTACATTCATTCATCCAGTGCTTATGATCTCAATCATCAGTGATTTTGCACTAGCAAGTTCACAATGTAGCTTTAAAAAAATACTGCAAGGAAGTGCTTATCATGCGCAGAAAACCTGGACACACGAACCAATATAATACTCGTACCTCCTTCAAACAGCACAGAAATGTTTTAACCTCAGCAGCAGAAACATTTTTGAAATGTAGAA
>JGI24159J19872_10014525_pt1 | contig 10180 bp, 6 predicted proteins | sample Ectturendosymbi4_FD_19872 | JGI IMG/M metagenome (IMG submission 19872) | reverse complement strand
TCAGGATCGGGCTGCAAGACTCCTTTGGATATGCGATATCCAAGCAAGTTGATGGTTTCGGAAGCATACACGCATTTGCTTTCGTTTAAGGTTAGGTTGCATTCTTTAACACCGTTCAGGAAGATTTTCAGATTTTTTTCGTGTTCTTCCTTTGTCTTGCCGCACATCGTTATGTCATCGAGATACGCAAACGTACCTTTGCAGTCGTAGGTAGCTATGATGTCGTCTGTGACACGTTGGAAACATGCAACAGCATTTTTTAAACCAAATGGTATTCGTTTGAACTGGCACAACCCACCGTTCGCTTCAAACGCCGAAAATTTCCTTTCTTCGGGCAGCAATGGCACTTGGTGGCAGGCGGATCGAAGATCTAAGCTGGAGTACCACTTATAATTTGCCACATTGCTTACAATATTCTGCATGCTTGGAAGCGGATAAGCATCCATGTGAGTGAATTTGTTTACGGTCTGGCTGTAGTCCACACATAGACGCTTCTTACGGTTTTCACTTTGAGCTACAACCGGGCACGCCACGGAGAAACGCTTGGTTCGATTATGTCATCTGCTAGCAATTGCGATATTCGAGTTTCAATGAACTCTTGGTCAGATTTTGAATAGTTTCTTGACTTGGCAGCTATGGGATGACAATCAGGTGTCATGTGCTCAAACAATCGAACTGGATTTGGGAACTTTAAGTGTTCTAGAACACCAAGTTGCAAGGATTGTTCTGGTCCACCGAAATTAAACTGGACACTTTCATGCAGCTTCAGAAATTCACGCCCAAGTATCACGTCCCACAGGAGGCCATTCATCACAGTGAACTTGACATTATCAGAAGTACGATTACAGAGTTGAACGCGAGCTGAGCAAATGTCTAGATCTTCCTTCATTGTCATCTATAAATTTTAGGTTGAAAATGAATGCGTCCTGCATCCAACCCGGTGAAAAAACTCTCCTGGCTGAAAGTATCAGTGGAAGGACGTCCACAACACCTGCAAATGCTTTTATATTTCAGTGAGAATGGGTAACGATATTTTTTCATTGGAAACTACATGAAGTTGTGGAAAATTAGCACAGGGTTGCCAGGTTGGCCTTTTTGTGCCAAATTTCAGAAATTTGGTCCCAAATAACACTTGCTGGCCCCTAAATTTTCGCTTGACCCTTTGGCTCTTTTTTGTCCCTTTTCCAGATTAGGTTTGTTGTTTTGCTATCTTTTACTCTGAAATATTGCGAAGTGTTTGGTCACTCTAACTGCTGCCACTGATGAAATACCATTCAAGGTAAAAATGGCATCAGTGCTAATAAACGATTTATCTCAGTTAGATGCCTGCACATAGAAATTCACGTGTACTCTTACTCTCTTTCATCATGTCCTTGCTTTGCTGCTGAACTCCAATTGCAATTGAGCAGCGTTGCAGTATGATGCATTACTTGGTATGATATCATATGACTTTGTAACTGCCGACAAATTTGGAAAAAATGGTTGGCCCTTTGTGGTCCTTTGTATTAGAGTTCGGCTGTTTTTTGGCTCTTTTCTGGATTAGATTTGGCCGCTTGGAAAAAAGTAGATCTGGCATCCCTGATTAGCAGAGTTGCTTGATCCAATACGACCAATACAGATTGAAAGTTTATTAATGGAAGCCGATATCCTTTCCCTAGCTTTGATCATATTCATCGCTGTTTCCTGAATGGAGTTGTGGAAGTCGTTACGGTGGCTGAATATATCTTCAAGGTATGTCTTTGATGAAATGAACTTCTAATTTTCAAATTAGTCTGCTATGCCACTACTTCGCTGTTTCAGAAATGCTCGATTTTTATGCGCAGCTCAAAAGCACGAGTAAGCACTCCACCACAGGATAGCCACCTCACTTCTGTGTCGTAAAGAAGAACATTGTGTTGAGCCCAAGAGTCGTTCCAAAAAACTCTCAACAGACGATTATTCAAGGCTTGGCCTCTGAGGAAGTCTACTGCACTCACAACAATCGACAACACATGTTTTTGAATGTTCAGGGCGTGTATCCCTGAAAATTCTGACGATTCGTACCCCCTGTTTTGGTGCTTCGTACCCTCAAGGGGTACGTGTACCCCCGGTTAAGAACCACTGTCCTAGACTATTCATTTTTAATGTTATACTTTGCGAAGAAAACAGACAAGTAAACGTGAAAACAGACAGCTGTTATGTCATAGCTGCTTTTCCACTGGAAGTTGAACATTTTTGCCCGCTCCCGCCCCTCACAACTTAAACCTGGCCAGCACATACACAACACTCGTTCACTGGCAGCGTTAGTTGTCATCACCCAGAACTTATTTCTTGCAAGATCACTGAGAACTGGAAACTTTAATATGTGGTCTCGCCACTGCTGGTGAATGTTGCTACACCTTTTTACCGCAAGCTCTCTGTAGCTTTTCTTGCTCATGTCACTTTTACATGCACTAGGTCAACATTCAGTTACCCGTACAAAGGATTTCTTATTCCGCACCGGACCCGCCTCACACCACAGTTAATCCGCCCGCAAATGCGGGTACCCGCAATCCGCGCAGGTTAACCCACCCAGCGTAGGTCATTGGCGCGCACCAGCACCTTAATAATTAACACGCGCTTGTCGCCTAGAAAGCCCGCAACCAGGAAGGGGCAACTAGGCAATTTCCCCACCAAATAATTATTTTTCAAAAACATGTTTATTTGTTACGTGCAACAAGTTACAATCAATTTGCCCCTTCCCCCCGAAAATATCAGGTGGGTGTGGCCCTTGTGCCTAGTCTGGTGTAGACTTTACATTAGCTTGCATGAGTGCTGCGCAATCTATACATTTTAGTAGGCATTTGGAGTTTGAAGCGTAAGCGTTATCTGGCAGTTGTGAAAAGATTTGCACAGTACTCTCCGTATTGCAGCATCAAGCATAGAACCAAATATTACAACTATCATGCAACAAAAGAAGCAGCTTCGTAAGTCACATTGCAAACATGTCACTGAGCAAGAAAAATAAACAGCAGTATACACAAACGTGATTAATGTTATGCCTGCTGTTCTTGTATTTTCAATACGCGAAATAGTCCGGCCCGTGGACGCTGGCAAAATCGCGAATTCGGCCCAGCATCCAAAAAGTTTGGGGACCGCTGAGCTAGAGAGTTGTTCAAACCATCTGCGGATTCGGAAAATCTTCTAGCTGCGTTATACAATACAAAATACCATTCTGTGATGTGATTGTTGCAGAGACATAGCAGGTTGAGTGCTGCAGAGTGCAGGGTTGATTTTACAAATGTAAATGAACGTTTAAAAATCTAGGTCGGCTGACAAGATGTGAGATTAGCTTTTGCAGTTGAAGGGCATTTCATGCAACTCGTTAACTCGTTGAATCACAGGCGTAGCGAAGCCAAAATACATGGGGACGGAAGATTTTCGCTCGAGAAAAATTTAGTTTTACCCAACATATTTATAAATACGAATGTTCAAAAGACAAACATGATTGCAATCGATTTAAAGCAGGGAAGGGGAACCTATTTGCTATCACGGGCCACATGAAATGTGGAGTACCTTTTTCGGGCCGCAGGCCCGTAGACATATTTTTAAGGTTTGGGGGAGCAAAATGCATTTTTAGGGGGGCAATATTTTTGATTTTTATATATTTAAAACAAATTTTTCTGAGCACAACGAAATTTGGGGAGGCACAAAAAAAATTTTGGGTCATTGCCCCCGAATGCTCCTACGTGGCTACAGGTCCGGCGGGCAGCAAAGTTGATTAATTTTATCTTCAAATTCTACCTTGATCTTACTAAGGATAGTAAGAGAATACTATGTCACGGAGCGAGAGATACTTCTCGTGGCTGACTGCTAACATGTCTGCTTGTCTTGGAGTTTCGATTTGCCGCGAGATTGTGTTCTAACCTGGGCAACGAATATTCTGATGCGAGCTATATTAAATGTTCACGCGGGCCGCAGGCTCCCTCCCCTGATTTAAGGAAAAGAGTAACAATATAGACTTCGGCAAGTGACAATTGAAGCAATTTAAAGAATTGTATCAAGAAAATACTGAAAGACCATGCTAAGTGCTTTGTGTATCATGAAAAATTAATTATGTTGGTTATCTGTCATTACCGTATGTAGCCCATGCTGATCTATAGATGGGCGATCACTTACATTGCTTTAAACAGCCAGGCATTGTACACGTGATTACCTATTATGCAGGCGTCATACCGCACTTTGTTATTCATCTTATGCTCAGACGCACCATCTGTGTTTGAACGAAATTGTGTAAGCTTGATCTCATTTTCTTTACGTCATGCTCTGCACAACCGTGAACGTTCTTTGCCACCGAGCATGCCTTGCATGTGTACGTGCTTGACAAAAACATTCAGCTACGCTGACCGCGCGAATGATCATGCTGGAGTGTGAACATCGTTTGGTTTCACAAACCCTGTTTCGCTTTCGCTCACGCCAAATCTCTTATTTTCGATCACACGCCGTAACATGTCTCTTAATTCCATTGCTTTGATATTTGAGAGCTTTTCAATATTTTGTTTCACTGAAGCGTTTTCGTCAAGTGCAAACAGAAATTGACATTTGCATCATACTCTCTGAAAAAAACTCTAATAATTCAGTGTTTACAGGTTACACCAGCGTTTCACAAATTTCTGTCCCATCGCTACCTTATCACTATCTACAAATCGTTATCGACCTCACGCCGGATAAAGAAAAACGAATACAAGATAACAAAATTTTATTGAAAAAATCAACTCATGTTATGGCACCTAGTTCAATTTGATGAATGTATTTGGTGGCATCCACAAAACGTCGAAATATCGCCAGACATTTTAGTAACATTTTAGTGAGGTATTGTCGCAGATCGACGTGCTTATGATTTGATAAGCGGTTGCTTTGATAAGTTACCAAGAAACGTAGCAGTCGATTGTTTGCATAATAGTAGTAGCCTGGGAAAGTTAAATAAATGATCGTTTAGCGTTTTCCTTCTTTGTATTTTCGCCCCTACCTCTATCCGTTTTTTTAGCCTTGTCTTTCGATATCGCCCACTTTGATAGCCACTGGTTTAGACAACAAAGTTGCAAAAATCACGTGAAGAACTATAGTTTCAGGAGATTTATTGCATAATATTATAGTTAAACCTTCAATAAAGACGTCATTAAAAACACTAAATTTCAATCTTTATTTCACTCAGTAGGTCGATAATTTCATTGCCAAATGCACCTATCGAATCAGACACTTTATCCTGTGTCAGTGTTTTAAAATAAAAAAATTTGAACACAATCGAAAAGGCACACGTACAACGCTGAAAATTATTACAGAGCACAGGCAGTTTTGATATTTATAAATTTCAACATCTTTCAAAATAAAGATGATGATGACGAAGGATCTGCAAATTTTCCACATGTTTCGAAACCAACAGTTTTTAGCAAAAGTAACACACATTGCGTTTATAAATTCAAAAATTTAATTCACTTGTCGCAAGGCAGAACACACCCCCTTTTGGCAATTGATCAAAAGATATCTTAAACACCTAACAATTTAAAAATTTTCCGTAATACATGCATCGCTAAAAAATTTCCGTAATAAATGCAAGTAAGAAACACGTTTCAAAATAGTTTTGTAATCTTTCACCGATAACCAAACCTGAATATTTTTGTTCGAGTAAAGCACTGTAGTGGTTTCAAATGTATTGATTATAGTAAGGTTATAATATCCAAGCATTTCTTTCGCTTACCACACAAAACACTGCCATTTTGATGATGTTTTTTTTCTAAAAATCGTTTCACGTTCTACGAAATGAAAAATGTTGAAAAAGAAGAATTGTAATTTTAGAAATATTGAAAATTCAAATATATTTGAAGTATTGTATCATAAATCAGTTTTAAATTATAATGGCTGACAGAAATTTTAACACCCACATACCAAAAAATCCTGAAGGTTTGTTTTGATCGACGGATGATCAGATGGTATAGAATAGACTATCAACTCGAAAATACAACAGTATGTTGCTAAAAATCGAGAAATAATTCAAAAGCCGAATTGCTCATAAGATTGCATTGTTCTTATTTCTTTCAGCACGCAATCAGCTGTTCAGTTAGTGTTTTATGCAAATACGTAGAAGTTATTGTAATTTTTCCAAGCGAAAAATTCTGCAGCACTTGGAAATTCCGTTGAATTTTGATAAGCCGACCTCACAATCAATATAAATAACACGATTTCGCACTTGAGTATAAACAAGTGTGTAACACCTTTTGCCCCAATTTTTTTTTAATTTATCAGATTTGGTAACGGAAAAATCATGGTGTAGTCTTGAATCGCGTTTTCAGAATGTTCCGGCGACGATTAAATACGGAGGCCAGTTTAAGTACTGGGACGTCTTGAGGTTGTGTTAATTAGCAATGTCCGCAAACAGCTGCTGCTTACATCCTCGAAAATGAATCGGAAGTCCAGCATTTCATACTTTATGATGAATCGCCATAGCTCCTCTTCGGACTTGAGTATTCTCTTCCTGGAAGATTTTTATAAAAGCGTGTGCCATCTTCAGTGACAACACGTGAGGGGACATGTACAGTGCATACATTTACATCCTTACAGCCACTAGTAGGAGGGAGGATCAGACAGGCGCGACGACCTTTTACTTTCGATGTCATCTCGGTTGCTCTTAAGATTCTTTTTTTCAGAGCACTCAATTTCACCTGATGCCTTCCTGTACTTATAAGAAATCTTCGGGTCATTTGGGCCCCAGTCCGGGTCGCTCTTCGTCAGAGCCAACACTCTCTGCAAACAATTCACTTTTTTAGGTTCTTTCGGTACGCAACCCTAATTTTACTACTTTTTGAAAACTTTGCTAAAGGCAGGGCTACTGCCCGCTGTCACGTACACACGTCAACTGCCTTATCTATCCTAATTGCTTTACGCTTTTTTCAAGCAAGAAGGTAGCGGAAAATGCTTCCAGACTTCTCTTTTTTGGAAGTGATGTCGTCGAAACACAAATTTATTAACTCTTTTCACAAAACTGATTTACGTGTCCTTACGGCAATTCCCACCAGCAATCTTTTTGGCTTTCCTGGTTGCTTTTCAGAGGATTGCTAGTGTTGTAACCTCTCCGGTGGCGTTGCGTTGATTGTGTGATTCACCACGAACGGGATGTGCGCGAAGAAAAACACTATATGAACGTGGCGCGAACAAGAGTGATCATGGCATGTGAACTCTACTGTTGCTTGCTGCCACAGTGCAAAGCTTTGCGCGTATGCCGCTCGGGCTTTCCCGATCGCAACGCTAGTAACTCCCCTACTACGCTGGCAAGCTTTGTTTGCAGTAAATTTTTAACAGGTTTCAACTCAACATTGCAAAACTTTATCTTCGACACTTGGTTTGCACGTCAGCGCAACAGACGTAACGACATTAGCATGTGAATTGGATACCGTTAACATACCTCCTGCAAAGATCCCTTCGCTCTTGGGTGGTTGAATGTCTGGTAAATGGCCCATCCAGGTATGCACAAGATCGATAGGAGACCAGACAACCAACCAACCACCTCTGCCCAAGCTGGAAATCTGACACCATTGTATGAAGCCGGTGAGTAGAAAGCGATGTGCGTGATCAGCAGAAGCTGCGGAAAAGAAGGCGTGTATGTACATTTCTTACATTTCTATTTCTCACCATTTTAAACAAACACAAGAAAAGCACCAGTACTTGCATTTGTACCAATGAAAATGGCAAAGTAACTTTTATAGTTGCTTGCTTGTTTCGTGTAAAATTCATTGCTTATTGAAACAAAAAGCGCGACTGCGTCGCAATTCATTGCTTTATTTGAAAGTTCGATAAAGCCGGGTTATGCATGCAGAATATCTCACACTCACCGTAATGCAACCCGGTGTGAGAAACTTCCACGCGAACCACCACCACCGCCACAACTTGGGACGGTAACGGATCATGAGACGTATGTCGTGCCAGAAGCGGTCAACCCCTGGAACAACACGATAGCTGCTGCTTTGGCGTCATACACACACAGGCGGCGGGGGTGCAGGGAGTGATGTAGCTCCCCAAGTATTTCGTTATTGGGAAAAAATCACTTCAAACATGAAAAAAACTTTGTATAGAAATTGTAATTTTCCTTAAAAATGGTTTTGATCAATTTACCTCTTTTCTGCTATTGATGGGATCATTATTTCAATAGATGTGTCGTTTTATTACTTAGATAAGTTAAATTGTACAATTTTGTGCAAATTTACTTTGGGGCTCAAACATATTTTTTTCGGGCAAAATGTTGTTGCCTCCCAGATTTTTGTCCTCCTACGAGATTGCACGTACAATTCACATAATATCGAACTACAGAGAAGCAATTGCATGATAAGTGTCGCTATGCAGGAGTCTTCAGCGAAAATCGCATCACAGTTTACTTGCAATGGAATATTAGTTCCACTCCAAATATTATCGTCAGTTCCCATAAATTAAAATTTTCTAGGCAATGAATAAAACCGATTAATCACTAAAAACGTGGGAAGCAATATAGCCAAGTAAGTGAAACGCTCTGAACCGGGACCTTACTGCATGCTGTACAAAACCGCACTAACGCCAGAAATGTATAGCGCAGTAACAACGCAAATGATGGAAGAAAAAGCTACAGCCCTGTAGCAAATAGACAAGACAACGTAAAAGACAAACCGTAGAGCGAAAGGGCGCGCACCGCGCATCTAAAACCAAAGAGTGGGGCAAGTACAATTACTTCGTATCGAGAAAAAGCATCTCTGAATGTTGGTTTTAGTGTTAATTTTATGACAACATTCGTCTTCACATTGGTTAAGATATAGCTTTTGGTTATTCCACAAGCGTAACTTTGAAACACTGCGAAATAGGCGCGCATAAAAGTGTTAAACGGGGCTTCCTTATCGGTAACGGATGCTATGCAAAACGAGCTCCACACACTGCGATGTAGATTCCAGTGGTTAGAGAATTTATTGTCGGTCTGACCCATGCTCACATTACGTCTTGTAGCCTACACCTACACGTTCCAAACGAAGTGCAAAAGTTAGAACCGGATGCATCTGGCATAATAACGTGTGCAGAATCACTTCACCTGACTCGAAAAAATTGATAAGTATAGAAAGTAGCACGTGTTCGAGTGTTTCTACCTGTGTCAGCCAGTGGCGTAGCCAGCCCAAAAATTTGGGGGGCTCAAAAAGTTCGGGGGGGGGCAAATGTTTGATTTTAGGCGAATAACACTATTTTGCTTAGAAAAACGCCTCTCAAAGCACAAAATGGCTATACTTTCTAAAAATTTGGGGGGCATGGCCCCTTTGCCCCCCCCTGGCTACGCCTATGCTGTCAGCACGATTCAAAACTGATCATGTTTTTTGTTGCAGAAAATATTTGCTGGGACTGACTGATCCATCGAGTTGCAGTGGATACTGCACCCAACGCAACTTCGATCAAACTGGTCATGGTGCTCTGCGCTACAGTATATATGAGAGCACCATGTGTTGTAGCGTTTTTACCGCTCCAGCTCCTTGAGACGTTGGTAACTGCCATATTTTTGATTGATTGCGAATGAAGAACATGTCTGTTCAGACCTGCCTTTAATTGCGCTGGGGACTACCCCGTTCCGTTCGTATCTTATAAAAGATTTGCTTCTTCAGACGGTAGTTGCGTTATGATGAAATGAAACGTAATGCACCAGTGTTGCGATTTCCACTTGATGGGTACTTATTATTTGTTACAGTGTAGTCTCGTGAATTTCAACCGGTATTCCGTAGAAGATCGTCATCTGTCTAGCAAGAACTTCTTTGTGGAAATAAATTATCCACTATCACCAGTTTGAGGTGTCCATATGTTATTGGAGTAATGCAAAAGTGTCCCGTGTTTCGAAAATGTTGAAAAACACTGAATTAGCCACCCTCACTTTTGCAACGCCGATAACGCAGAACTAGTCGTTCGAGTGAATATGTTTCTTTAAACATACTTCGCACGCCTTCGTGCTGGGACAGCTTGGAATGGATTGCACTGCAAGACAATCGCTTTAAAATCAACAAAAATGACTTGTTTATGGCAGAAACCACGAAAATGTCAAAAATAACCTGTCTGTTTCTAGAACATCAGATATTTCAATTACACTGCAGCATAAATATGGCATAAAACAAAGATTCCTAACGAAAAGGAAAATTGAAGTTCAGGATTGACGAAGCATAACGTTTTTTTT
>JGI24159J19872_10014524_pt1 | contig 10180 bp, 6 predicted proteins | sample Ectturendosymbi4_FD_19872 | JGI IMG/M metagenome (IMG submission 19872) | reverse complement strand
GCTCCAAATGACAGTTTTGTTTACGCATTCTTCAGATATTCTGAATAATACGGCAGGTTGTTTCCCTTGACGGTGAGAGCCTGGACTCCTGGGCAACAACCAACAACCTCTGGCTGCTGTATGACCCAAAGGAAGCAGCCTNTTTCTTCACTCACCNATNGAACGTCGGCACCAACCCGAACTTTGAATTCGCTATCTTCGGCCAATGCAGCCGACTGCCGGACAGACATGTTCTGGGAACGTTCTCGCGGTCACAACATCGGCCCTGCCTCATGACGATTTGTACTGATCAGGGTTGCGTAGTCAGCGCCGGAGTCGCAATGAGGCGGAGGTTTCTGGGTGAAGTTGGAGTTGGATTTCTAGGTACACTAGGAATCGGAGTTGGTGGCGAAGTCGGATGTTTCTATCCACTCCGGAAGTCCAACTGAGTCATTTTTACATCGCACTCCTAAACCGGGAATCCTGTGTCTGTTGTTGAAACGTTACAATTTCGTTTGAAACTTTTATTGAAACAGAGAATTTTTGCTGTGTACCACGGTTTGCATTGATTGCTTGTTGCTGCAAAATTGTTGACAGCCAAACTTCATTCACGTTGTGTTAAGGTGTCGGAGTTTTAAAATTTGGAAAGGTCTCCGCAACCCTAGCGCTGATCTGCCATGCTACCTAGGCTTTCCACCGAGGTTTGCCACTAAGACATTTTATGGGGAGCTAAACGCGTGAAGCTGAGTCACAGGCAACAGCAACTGCATTACTCGCAATAAATCTTCGCCTTGGCATGTGCGTGCATTCCTTCGACGTTCTGAAACCATTGCCCTGCTGCTCATGTCGCAGATCAAAGACCGCCACATCAGTAGCCGGGTAATCGCTTCGTTGTCATTCTATTTTCAACAAATAATGATAGTTTTGCCACTCCTGTTGATCCTAAGTCAACTGACTAAGGTTTCACAATAGTGCTCCAGCGCCGACACAGGTGTCGGTTCAAAACGACAACACAATGAAGTAAATGCTTAAACAATGGTAAGATGCTCTCACAATGCATAATTAAAAGCTTCAACGGATAGATAGCGTAGTTATGACAACGCCTTAAATCCAAGTGATCACTGACGTCTTGATGAATTTCGCTGTCAATGACATTTGCATAACTGTTCGGTCTGCTTTTAAACCTGATATAGATTTGCGATGCACAGACCGACTAATACTTTTTCGTCCAAAAGGATACTTTTCTCGGTGCATGTGTTTGTAACATCGACCCACCATTGTCTGGTAAATTTATATGATGTTTCCTGTACAAGCCAGAGAATCAAGTAAGTTGATCCGTCAATATCAACTTTCCTATTTTTAAATTTTTTAATAGTCAAGCTCACTTGTTAGGAAATGTTTTCAAACTTGCCGTTGTGCATAAAAACGCAGACTGACCGGAAAATTTATATAAGACAGGTTAGTAAAATACTGTGTCTCTTGCTTCAACGTCTTTCAGATGCAACAATCACCTAATGCTAATGCAGGGGCCGACGTAGAGAAACGATGTAGTGTTTTCGGTGTAAAACCAAATTTCTGCGATATTTTCTATTATCAGAGGAATAGTGGTTCTTTAGACATAGCTTTTTAGTGTTCATGTAGGTCCGAGAAAGCTAATATCCGGGACAGTGTTTGCCGTTCTGCTGACGGGGTAACCGCCCTAAAAGTGAATATCTATTGCCCGTTTCAATGTGAAAAAGGTAAAATTTATCCAGTCTGTCTAACACGGGAAATTACTTTAATATCTGAAATACGTCGTTCTTACTGTCAGATTACATTACGCATAGTTTTTACTTATAGTAGGTTTTATTCAAAATTCTGCCTCAAAGTGCTATAATGTTCATACGTCAGGTTACTACCACAAGTGGCTGACTTCATGTCAAAATGCGCGGTAATTTATACAGTAATTTTCTTGTTTCTTTCCTTCATCTTTATGGTGTCGTGCATCATGTGAGTGTCACATGACCACGTTTTTTGAGCTGTTCTCTGGTTCCGTTGTGGAACGCCTCGAGGGATAGCCTTATTTGACTGGGTTGTCTCTGCCTCCGAGACGTAACAGCTTGTTATTCACCCTTATTTGGATGGGGTGTTTTTGCTTCCGATGCACGTTTTGAAGGCTTGCAGGCTTGGGTCTCCATATATTGTTGTGTTCCTGGGTCGTCATGTCTTGGTCTGTTTGCGAAGTGCGTCAATTTTCTTGTGGAGTGGCTATAGTTTTCTTTTCAAATCGTGTTTACTTTTACTCTCGTGGACTCACGGATGCACTGACGTCATAGCTCGTGACCTATTTCCAGTCATATGTTTGGTCATTGAGCCCACACCATGGTCAAAGATCCCACATCTCCCCTACGACCAATCTAAACATATTCAGCAAGTCGTTCAAAACCGAAATAATCCAAACACTTGTATCGAGGCCGACAACAGAGGACAATTTAAATGATCTCAATTATAGTTTACCATCTATCATCTATCGTGCAGGTACCTTCGGATACTCCACCCAGCAATGCAGTTGGTTGAAACCACAGAGAAAACGGCACAAACCCGCATCCGATTGCCAAAGTCCAAGCACCCAGCACGCACATCTTCAACAGATGTACTTTTTTATTTTGAGCGCAATAAATGAAGTGAACCAATAAAGTACTGGTGTGTGTTGTTTTTTATGCCCAGCAACACAACCACTTTCAGCAACGAAATTGCCCTTATGACGTCCAGTAAAAATTAAAACTTTACATCATACTGATCATTAATCACACATGTACGTGTTATGAAGTACACAGAAGCATTGTAATTACAGAAATATTGATCGGATCACGAGAAAAGGAAGAAGATAACTTTGCATGATGGATAAATTGCTTGCCACCTGACAGGCTCACAACGCCGTTTACAAAGCAAAAAGTGGCAAGATGCAAGTCAAATTGAATAGCTTAACAACACGCGTCGAATTTTCGTAACCCAACATTTGCAAAGTCAGTGCAAGGGGATTTTATCCTTACCTTGCCGACACTTATTGTAATTACCTTGTGTCGGTGAGGCAGGGCAATTGAAAACAACTGCAGATGCGAAAAGCAAAGTGTGGGGATAGCAGTTACAACTGTTGTTGCTTGATCTCCGCGCCATAAAACCTTTGTTAGGAAACAACTATATTTTTCTTTGCTTTCATTCGATTTGAAGAAGCTGTCCTTTTTTCGCATCAAATTGTCGCTTTCAGAAAAAGAAGCTTTTACCGTTACACACAAAAACGGCAAGCATACCAACAAGATCAAGCTTACTTTACTTTCTATAAAATATGAAAACCCGTCATTACGAACTATGCAACCAGACCCAATTGATCTTTAACATCGTTTTAAGCAGAAAATATCTCTTTCCGTCGAAAGATAAAATTTTCAACTTTTAAATGCACTGGTAGGTTGTACTAAACTTAGTGAAACTATAACAAGCACTTACGTGGTGTAGAATCAATCCACAACCCAAAGTTGAGTCTTTGTACTGTATGTGCTCACCTTACATAGAAAAGATGACGCTTTCCACCTCCGAAAACCCCAGAATAACTTGTAAAGGAACAATTGAATAATTAAGGAGAAGATGGTGTGTGACACACACAGGCTAGCAGTGATGTAATTCAAGGGAGACCTGAAGCATGCACCGCTCTTGGTTAAAATAATTTAAAAATCTTCCTCGTGTACATTTCTTACAAGAGATTTGTGTTAAATTCGATAAACGCCACATGTCAACAGGTTTGTAAAGATGACGTTCAGCAGATCTCGGCATGAAAATTTGATGACAAAATTTGATGAAATGTACTGTGTTTCAACAAACTGAGGACTTTTGTGCTGTTGGATTAAAATGTAAAAAATTCATTTCTCAAATATATTGTTGCATTTCAAGGGAGCTTAACTGGTTATATCAAAAAGAAAATTTAAAAACAATTTAAATGTACGCTCTTCAGGACATCCTGCAACAACCTTTTCCAATCCATTTTTTGCAACGTAGGCCACTTTCTTCATAAAATCTTCTTGATCTTTCGCAATAAAAATTTTGAAAATCAGCAANAAATTGCACATCTTAAAAAGATGGTGATCTTCCATCAACGCGCTTTACTGAAATACAAACTCAATGCATTATTATGTTCACATGAAGAACGAAAATTAAATTTGAGGGGTGCAATGTTTCCAACTGTATTTGTTGTTTTTTGCGACTTTATACCCACCGTAATTTTGATGACTTCACAATCACAATGAACCTTTGTTAGGTTCGCCAACAAGCAAAAGATTGTCAATGACATCAAAAGGACTGTGCAGGAAATGACCGCGTTTGGCCCAAAGAGTATGAACTGAGGTCTGAAAACAAGATAAGAAATTTTTATATGAACAAAACAAAATTCAAGTTGTAGTTTCTTTCCAAATACGACACCAGTTCATTCTTTCCATTTTGTTGCATATAATCAAGTTTTTAAGATTTGAATCTAAGCAGAGCGCTTAAGTGAAGTTTATCTGTGCCCTCAATGAATAAAATTCAAAATAACATTTTTATCACATTATTTGAGTCTTCAACTTCACAAAGAAATGCTTCTTTCTGTCTGAATCCTCAAAAGTTCCTCATCTGTAGTTTGAATGAAACAAATCCCACTAGCAGTGAGATTGTTCTATTTAAGTATCTGTTTTATCATGTATGTGTCGGTATCAACGTATACTCTTTGCTCTGCAATGAAAACTTACTTGCTTTGATTCACATATTACGAAAATTTCACAATGCGCAAATGTCACTGCAACCTATGCATGATACTCAACTTTTCTTGAATTACTTTCTAAGATATATTTTCGAAAGAAAGCAGCAATTACTCCCGAGTAAAGCGTAATTGCATATAATCTGAAATAATTCAATGAACCAACCTTTTCATGATAAATCTTCCAGAATCTTTTAGCGTTCCGCGGGAAGAAAAATTACCGTTTGAAAAATACGTTTCGTTCATTTATTTTGTAAAAGCTAAACTCGTTTTCTTCTTCATTCAACTTACAAGCCAGCAACCGTTATCATTCGTGTCGCTACCAATATTGTCCATCTGGGATCAAAAGGTCAAAAAAATATATACGTTTTACACTCAGGTAACAAGTTTCTCAACCATGAGTTTTACGTGATGATTCAAAGCGCAATTAAAATGCCTACGAATCAACCACAAATGCTATCACAGTTTCATGTGGCGCGGCTGCAAGTGCTCAAACCTGGTATGAGACGATCGATAGTGATGCAAGAAGTACAGAAAGCCACCAGCAGACATCGTGGTTAGCAGGTATTGAACAAACAAGTCCCTTTAGCTATAAACATATACATACAGTTCAGTTCAGTTTATTTATGCATCCCGACCAAGCACAAAATACTTTATCAGGAATACAGGGACAGAAAGCGACGGCCATAGCTGTCATTTACGTCACTGCCTCCACACATACAGTATGTAGGCAATTGACTCCAAAATCAAACATGCTAAGAAGAGAAGTATCGGAGGCAAGGATCAGTTGCTTGTTTGTCCAATATGACCATGGTGCCAAGAAAATCTTATAACCATTCCTGTTCAAAAGTAAATGTTTCAAAGATGATTTTATTCATTACAAAATTTGCACATTTAGAACTGCAAGTGTTCACGCACTTAAAGAACTGCAAGTGGTCATTATCATTAACATTTAATATTATTTGTAAATATTGCAAATTATTCAAAGGGGAACCAAAAGAAAAAGAGGGCGTTTTTTACCCTTAGCTTTTCCTTGAAATTAAATCAATTCCCAACCATCAATATAAACGGTAGAGGGAACAAGTATGTATTTGTTTCCAAAGCTTACAGTACTCCCAAACCAAATTTACTGGCCATTTATCATGAAATGAAGAACTCAAACAATTTATCTGAAGGATCTCTCTGTCGCTTGGCAACGCGTTCCGTTCATTAAAATGTTTATTTTATTCAACGATCGCATCATGTCTTCAGTTGTGGATATCTCAACAAAACTAAAGTGTTTTTGCCGTTTCGGTCACATTCCTTTGAAGTGCACTTTACTAGACGTAATGCAGGTTGGGTTAATACTAGTTTTTTATCGAATGACACTCGAACAAAATTAACGATTGTAGACAGTAACTATTGTGCAATCCCAACATTTTTGTGGTTTAGCCGTCTGTTGGATCAATGTTTTGAGAGCACGATATTGCTCAAATATTTTTATTCAACCAAAAAACTGTGATAAAAAAACTATTTCGACAGGCTTAGACCTTGCCATAAATTTATCAAACATCTGCAAAATTGTGCATTATATTGTGCTGTTAGGCGTAAGCATGGTTACGTTACGCATTTCAAAAGATTTGCATATTTTAAAACGACAAAAATTTTTTTAACAAGGCACTTGCAACTGAAAACGTAACTTGCACTCAACATATTCAGTCAATAACGAACAGTTCTAGTACCTCAGTTTGGACCATACATTGTAACGTAGATTGCAAACATGTTTGCTACAATCCAGAGCACATACTTTGCCGATCAAATGAAAATGCACACGACACTAACAATTATGTCCGCAAAGCCTTTCACCAACCTGAAAAATCAAACACGTTTGTGAAGTCACTGAGAGTTGCCACAGAGTACAGTGCTTCCTTTTTTTCATTTAACATGCGAATCGAAGTACGGCTTAGCTGACACTGACTGAAAAACATTTTATTTTGTTATGTTCAATCTCGCTACAGCTAATCCGTTTACTGCATTTCCGTTATATCCTGCTGACAATTAAGATTTTATTGAAAATGACTGTTTTTACATATGATTCTGTGAAGTTAAGTATATAAGCAAACAAAATGGTTTGTTTTTCTGCAACAGAATGCGTATACTAGCAAACAAATGATTAAAAAAACAATCAAATTCAGTGTTTCAGAGAAACTTTCTGGTAACGTGTTTAAACTGTAAGTATTACAATATCTGCAGCAGTGACGGGTGGAGCAAAAGAACACGCTTTACAATAATAAGTCCGCTAGGTGTCAGATGAAGACACTGCGATACATCACCTCACCCCCTGATACCTTTTGTGATATTTCAAAGATGTTCCAAAGATTTTGTAAGTAACTCGTGAACTCCATTTCATGGGTACTATTGCTTCACGTCTTCATAAATTTATGATTAACACTATGGTCATTTTTCAAAAACGATTGATATTTATTTTGAGATTATTTCTCCTTAACGCTTTTCAATCTAGAAGTACAAGGTGCANCTTCATTAAAATATCTTTTCTTGAAAGGCAAAAGAAGCAAGCTAACAGTTCAATTAGCCAGTTCCTACTGAAATTAAAGACTTCGTACATTCTATACTAAAATGCGAATCGGATGCGAGCTTTGGTCAAAATATGTGGAATTGACGGAAACAGTTTTAATTTGGCTGTGTAATAAATTATGCATCAGCTTTCGTGCGTGTGAAAATTGTATGTCTTTCAGTAAGCAAACTTTAGCCTTGTGGCAAGCTTCTGAGGAATCTGCCTGCTTTCTGCTTTGATTCTTCTGCGACGATTAAAACTTGCAAGCGTATCAATTTTTCATAGGCCACAAAGATGGCGGCAAGTAAATCAGTCACAGTTTATTGACGGGGAAACTAGTTTCACGTTTTCCAACGCATCATCAGTCCTATAAATGTAAGAAAAATCTCACAAGCGAAATGTTGGCACTTGAAAACAAGTAAAGAAAAACACACGAACTGTGGCTAGTTACAACGACATTACTAAATTTTTTTCGAAACTAAAAGGCTGAACTTCCCAGAGCCTCATAAACCGGTCACTGCAAAGAAAATCTGCGTTTGGCAGCGGTCTAACAGACACTTTTCCTCTGGAGATAACACACGTGCGCGATGACGCATGCCAGAAAGAAGCCACGCGATAAAACAGAGCGTAACCGTTCACGAAAAATCAAGAAAGGCCGAGCCTTCCAACGTAGATTGGAAGCGTGCAATGAAGCTAATTTTTAGTTATTCTTTGTTCCAAACACAACTTCTTTGATGGTGGGACAGTTCGTCAATTCTTGTATGTTTTTCGTATCTCTTGGTCTATTTCCCACGACTAACCATGAAAAAAAGTCGTAACAATTCTAGAATAGCCTGATAACAGGACACGTGAACGTCAATTGCAAGTAATGAGAAATAATGTCAAAGAATGAAATGTATATTCGTTCGAACCATGTATGAATTGAATACGTAATGCATTTTATGCACGCGAAAATAACACACATTAAATCCCTTGTCCTTTTAACTGCTTCTAATGAATTCCTTTTTGATTCTAATAAATTCCTTTACTTGCATAGAAACATTTAACTCCTGCTCGTTTTATTTCAAATTCGTGCTCTTTTACGACAACCACGACACATCAAATTCCTGAACATGTCGGCAAAATACTTTTTCCACAAAGTGGAAAACGTTTTTTCAGCGACATGTTCAAATTGCATGTTGGGCATATTTGCAAGGTCATACAAATCACACATCGCCAAACATTTAGCACTATAGCTGTTTGTAAGTCGTTGCAAGCTTGAGAATTTTGATTTTACCAATTCTTTCTTGCGACGTTTTAGTTCCCATCTTAAAGGTTCACTGTTGCAAAGCCGAGGTATTTTTAAAATAATAACTGGTGACAAACTATAGAAAAACAAGTTGCAATAAAAAATTTCAAGTAATTTTTCGTTTGTGATTTCTGGTTTCAGAATTATTGCTTTTGAAAGCATAATCCGTCGCAATCAAAATCAATGAACAAGCTTCGCGACCAGTATTTTCGAGCTTCGAATGATTAAAAGTCTCTTTGTACGCTTACCTCAACGCTTGGAATGATTCATCAATATGATCATGTGAATTTTCAGCACTGCAAATNTTTCTACTGTTGGTCCTATGACAACGAAACAAAAAAACTATCAAAGTATTGATGATATTCGACCAATATTCTGCTCGATAATACCGAAGATCGTGTTATTTTCATTGTTTGTGAAGAAAAATTGTCAAGAAAATATCTGGTTCCAGCCACATACAGTATATTGCCTTTTTGCTGCTGCACGAAACCTGAAGTCGGATTTTANTTATCAGATGAAAAATNTATATGCCTCGAGTCTCGATATCAACTTTGACGAGGTTTGGGTATCGGTTTCGAAGATTACAGTCTCGGCTACATCACTGAATAAATTATATATGCCATTCGACCGTCTATTAAGCGCTTAGGCAGTTTCACGTAAAGCGTACATCTATTATTTCGAGGTAATTTGAAGGAAAACACTTTGAACCAAGGGCGGGGGTGCCCCGGTCGCACTGTATTTTAAAATGTGACATTTTTCTATTCGATTTTTAGCAAAAAGAGNTTGTATTCTCAGCTTTGTGTGGGTAACCTGAAATTTAACCACTTTTGCCGCCCTGGAAAGATCTTTTTGGCTACCCCAGGAAAAATCCACGTACTGACACTTGATGCGGATGATAGGGCTTTCATAATGTAGAAAATATCATTCGAAGAAATTATTACCAACAACAATGATTCGTCAAAGACTAGGGAGACGTTGACCGACCTCAGAGAGAACATGCGTGAGAAGTATATTTGTATCCGAATTACCAGTAACGTGAATGTGCAAACAGGTGAAGCCCGACGTGAAGTCCTTGCCTTGCAACTTATGCGTCACACTCGATGACTTCACAAAGAAATAAACATCAATTCAGTCAAACATAAACCAATTCCTTTGTTGAATTTTCTACGCGATTGATCAACGAATGAAGACAAAATTCCATCTCCCGTCAAAGAAATGTCACTCGGTGCAAATTCCAGACGATTTGGATTTTGCAACAAAAAACAAAGAAAACAATTATGACGTACATGAAGTGAATTTCGTCTTGTGAAGTCAAACGAGTAGCAAAGTTAAAACAGTGGACGAAGGGCATGACATAATTCCACTAGATGCACCGCAACGTGCCGCCGGTTTTTCCGCTAAATGCCTTTGTCCGCTGCAAAACTTTTTTGCGTCGCTGCCGCTCACGATCCGCGAAACTGGCAACACTGCTAGCAGTGCTAGGTGCTAGCCAAGCATCGCGCGAACGAAACCAAGCGCACTTCATAACGAGACGTCTTCCTGTCGAGGAGGTGGCCAACGCATTATCTCGATCAGTGCGCTGACTCAGCAAAGCACA
>JGI24159J19872_10014523_pt1 | contig 10180 bp, 7 predicted proteins | sample Ectturendosymbi4_FD_19872 | JGI IMG/M metagenome (IMG submission 19872) | reverse complement strand
GTGGTAGTATTTCGCTGAAGTTTTTACTGGAAACTAGGCTACAATCCGAGTCTTTTGATACTGTGGATGACCTGCTGGGGTTTCGGGTTCAAAAGTTATAATAAACTTGTAAAAATATTTGACTAATTAGATCAGGGGTGTCAAACATACGGCCCGTGGGCCAAAACCAGCCCGTTGCGTGGTTGAATCCGGCCCGCGGGATGATTTTGTAAAGTAAAATGTTCCTTGTTTGCTTGAGAAGTTTATCCAGTTGTACTTCAACATCTGGTGACTAGATTTCAATTGCTTGAAACCTTAACGCAATTGCTTATATTTTATTTTTCTCATGTGAAAATTTCCCATTTTCTGCATATTTCCTTTTGCATGTTCACACCGGTTTTAACTTTGAAACAGGTGTGAATAGCATACACAAAAGTTCAACAACTGTTGATAAAGTTTAACACTAGAACTCTGTGGAAAAAATATACCTTGAATTCCAGCGATGTCGATTTTGAAGCCTTAGGTGTTCTAGGCATGGGCGCATTTTGGTGGGGGACACGGGGAACGTTGTCTGACATTTTACCCTATGTGGAATACTGTTAGAAAGGTTATTTTCTTGTAACAGTGAGAGTATTGCAGCTACACATGTGAGAGACCACAGTACAGCCATTATTTGTTTCGTGCAGAAATTTAACTGACTATGCTTTAACGTTGGTTGTCATGTATTCAGAAAAAGACAGCGTATAATTTAATGATGCTCGTGTACATGTTAGAAAGTTAGATTTTCAGGCAAATCTCTGCGAAGCTTTTGCCGAAGACAAAAATGCAACACTATTACGGAGACTTAGTTCTGGGATGGACAGTTTTGCAACATACTGTCTTCAACTGTTAGTGAACAGGATTTCAACCAAAACGTTGGAGAAGTTGCTTACAGTATTTACCTGGCTGTATATTGACCTGTAGCTCAAAACGTAGGGACTCGACTCGCAAATAAGGAAAAAATATACATTTATCCTAACTTTTTGTAATGTCGTGACAATGTTGACCAATAAATAGAAAAGATATTTTTTTCATTGACTCTCAAACGTTTCGATCCTGCTGAATGCATTGGTTCGTAAGTCATCTGATTTACTTGCATTTAACCAAACACACAATGCAGCAACGTTTTCATCCAAGTCTGAAACATTCGCTTTACAAGTACATCACACCTAGTTTTGTTGGACATTCTTTTTGTGTTAAAGGTGAAACTTGGTCCTTTTTTGCCAATTCACCGTTGCGCATTTTGATTTAATCTCAAATATTTTTGTGTTGTTACTCGTTATGCACAGTAGAACTCTTAGAATTAAAATTTTGACATGGTGCAGAGTTGTAAGTCAGACCAGGCTTTTCAGATCGGGCCGGGCTCGGGCTTAAGTTTGTCAAAATTTTTCAGGCCTGCATACAAAACTTTTTATGGCATTAGGAGCAACAACTTTTTTCTTTCGTGGCGTAGATTTGTTGTGCTCACCGCGATAACTTCTGTGAATGAAGTTATTGTGATTTTTTCAGCTGATTCTGTTTGCAAACACAGCTGCGTTCTTTTCTTCTCTGCTTGGATTAATCTCACACTCTTTTTAAGACGACAGCTGTGAGGAAATTAGCAGGCGATGGGTTTTGCTCAAAGAGATCAATCACTCACGTGATTCTTGTCTTGTTTTAAGAAGCCTACAGGCCAGTTTGTCGTGCCTATAGCGCCATCGTGGATAGTTTCATGATAGTTTCTTTTTTTCTTGAGAAACATTGTATTCCGCAGTATTATCGTTTACTAACAAGCTACGTTTGTTGGTCAAGGTGGTTGTTATTTTGGGTGTGATAAACCGTGTACTTGCAGCTATACCCAAACACAACGTTTTTTGTTACTCCGCAGCTGCACATATCTGAACTCCCTCGGTAAATTTGGCTTTTGGGCTTCAAAAATAAATGTCGGGTTCGGGCTTGTAATTTCAGGCTACGACCGGGTTCAGGCTTCAAAATGAGGCCCTTTCACAACTCTGTGCGGGTTTGTATTAGAGTCCTGCGGTGGGTTAACCCACGCGGGATGCGGGTATCCGCATTTGTGGGGCGGGTGCAGGGCGGGTTGAACTTGCTGTGGGGCGGGGTGGGCACGGATTAAACTTGCTGCAGGCGTGGGATGAGAAACTCCTCTTGCGGGTAAATGAGTGTTGAGCCAAAGCACATGAACTTAATCAAAATCGCAAAACACATGGATGTACTAAAGTAGTTTGCCAGCATTGCGCTTAGGACAGTAGGCCTGCAGCAGTTACAACATTATGATGTAACAACCCATTGTTGTGAAACATTAGCTCAGGCTCTTGCCTTGTGGTGAGCAATTGACCATTTTCCAATGCAACCGTCATACGTGATGAGGAATACCTCAGTCTAGCAGCCCTTGTGAATGGATAAGACAACGCTTAATGCACAGCTAGTCACAACTGGACTGAAACGTGTTTTTTATCACCTAAAATCTGTTGACTGCGGAAAACCAGATTTGTGGAAAAGTTTTGGTTGCCAATGGAAAAATGAATAGCTTGATTTTGCTGCTTGTTAGCCTTGCCTTCAGGCGTTATAAGTAGGGCAAGTTTTTGCAACTTTTAATTGTCTTCATGAAGTATGCGTTGCATAACTACTCGCATTGTAGGTAGCATATCCTGATCAAGAAAGCACTCTTTGCTACATTTCCGATAGGTTCAAATGTACAGGAGCTGTAATGTGTCCTAAAATACATTACGTCTTTGTTGAAGGTCGAAGTTTCTGTTCGTTATGGTATTTTTAAAGACAAACTCAATTATCTCCTTTTAAACCGTCATCCAAATCATGTGAAGAAGAACCACAAGCTGCGTTAGTTCCATTTTGACGAATATTGTTGCTGGACACGATTCTCACAAAGAATGCACGAAATCCATTTTTGAAAACAGTGTTTTTATCATTTGAAACCCGTTTTTATTTCACGCCAGGTTTTAGCCGCTGGATTAATCAGCCAACCTACCCACGCACCGTCTCCTCAAAGCGCTGGTCAGATTCAAACACAACAACAACAGCAGCAATTTCAGAAACTTAAGGTACGTTTCTTGTCAGAGCAAAACTGAAAGCTTGGTTTCAATGAAGCATCCGCATTTTGTAAATGTGCAGTGATGAAACTGTTTTCTATCTGGAGATTGCTGCTAAGTTTTATTTATTTTTGTGTGAAAGCTTTCTTCCGCTTTACAGATCTATTTGACCATTCTGTACTGGACTATTGGCCATTACCTCAAAACAAATTATTGCCCTTTAGGTTGAAGACGCGCTTTCTTATTTGGATCAAGTAAAGTACCAGTTCGGCAACCAGCCACAAGTCTACAATGATTTTCTGGACATAATGAAGGAGTTCAAATCGCAAAGGTACATTGCTTTTTGCGTTGCCTTCGTATCAGTTCAGTTGTCAATGAAGCGGTTGGTCATTTGGTCGCCAGGCATATTTTTGTCTCAGTTTTATCTCTTCTCGCCGAACTCACCCTTACTGTACTTTTTCTCCTGTTTTTCGCGTTCTTGAACGTTTCGGAACGGAGCTTCCTGGCCAAAAGAGAGTGCGCCCGCATAAAAAAAAACATTTTGAAACAAGAACTAACACTACGGAGCGCAGCTTCCTTGCTCAACCAACATTGCTTGGCAGTGGTTTGATCAGATCAAAGCGGCATTCTGCGGTAGATATTTGCACGCTATGCTCCTTCCCCGCGCAGCTGCTGTGCATCGCCAATGTTTCTATTGGTCACCGTGTGAGCTGTTGCTTCACTTTCACATCATCAATACACTATACTTAAACAGCTTATGTGATACTAACTCCAACGCGTTCTTGAAACTGTAAGTTTAAAATTTGTATGAATAGTGCTAGAATACAGCAAACTGACAGGATCAAGTATCTTGGTGTTATAATTGATAGTCATAAACTTTCTTGGAAACCGCAAACCAGTAGCCTCTGTGAGAAACTTTCTCAAGCCTGTGGCGTTGTGTGTAAACTTGGACATTTTGCTGATAAGGAAATATTGCATTAAATCTATTTTAGTCTGTTTCGTTCACATTTACAATACTGCATAATTGATTGGGGACGAGCATATAAAACTGCTATCCAATTAGCGCAAGTGCTGCAAGGCCAAATTTTGAAATTCGTGTCTTTTAGCAATAGAAGATCAAGTGCAAACGACATTTTTAAATTACTTAAAATTCTCAAAGTTTCCTATTTTGTACCAATTTGGAAATGTTTATGTAAAAGTATAATGCCAATATCCTGGCTTCTTCTTTTGATAATTTTCTTTCAAAACTGTACTACATATCTTCATGGCACAAAACAACATGTTTCAGGAAACTTTCGTCATAAACGTGTTAGAACTGATCATGGTAAAAAAATCTTGCGATATGTGGGATCTGTTGCATGGGATTGTATTTCTAATAAGTTGAAACGTTACCATTACGCATGTTATCCTATAGAGTAAAATCGTGACCGCTTGCTGGATATTGACTCTTATGTGGGATATATGTGATTTGTAATATGTTTTTGAGCGTTGACCTTAAACTGAGCAAACTTTTAGTTTCTTTGTTCTGTTTTCATTTTGTTTTGAACTCATGTTTTGCTGCTTCACCCACACTATTGAAATTTAACAGTCATTAAATATTGGCTGGGCTTGATTAAGTGATTGCTTTGACCGTGTTTCGCCCAACCGGTGCTGTTAAGCTTTGTCAATTGAAATGCGTTATTTGTAGTGTACTTGCAGCGCAAACATGTCTTGTTGCTGCGATTCTCTTCCAGCAGTAGCGCCGCTCGTTTCGTGCGGGTACCGTAGCCCATAACCTTATCTATTCCCTGTAGCATCGACACACCGGGAGTCATTGCCAGAGTCTCGCATCTTTTCAACGGACATCCGGATTTGATAGTTGGTTTCAATACCTTTCTTCCGCCTGGCTATAAAATCGAGGTGAAAACTTCAGTCTTCTGTTGGTTTGCGTGTTGAATTTTCGTCTGGTTTCAAGCAACCTGTTCGCAGAATCGGTTTTAAATTCAATGAATTGATGTGCTTTCCATCAGATTACGTGAACCATCGTTCCAGATTAAAATTAGTCTGAGTCAAACAAACTACAATGAAGGTTTTAAGATTAAACCAGCTAAAGCTGACCTCAACACTTCAGCATTTTGGTGCATTTACATGTTCAGCAAGATTAGTACAGACTTGCACAGTCATTGGTTTTGCGTTGTTTTTGTAATGTTTATTTTTTCTACTCAACGTGCTCTTTGTTTTCAAATTTTGACGTATGAGAATAAACCGCTACCACCCGTCATTTCGTTTCTATGCAGGTTTCCGCCAACGACCAGGTGAACGTGACCGGTCCCAACATGATCGCGCACACCATCCATCCTCTTGGCATGCTCGATCAAGGACAGCAACCAACCTCTGCCACGACGATCCAAGTAAATGTAATGGTCGTGCGCGGATTTTCTGTGTGGTTTTCATGTATAGGCAGGGGCGTAACGAGGTTAGGTGGCGCCCAGGCCAAGAAGCAAGATCGGCGACCCCATGTTTAAACCTGAGGTCTTTCGGAAGCAATTGTACTGTATTGAAGAAATTACTTTTGATATTGTTGGGACTTTTCGGCGCCCTCCACAGTGATTCGGCACTGGGGGAATTGTGTCCCCCTTGCTCCCCCCTCGTTACGCCCCTGTATATAGGACACCGACAGTGTAGCGCGGAATGGTCACTAGCAGTAAAAGTATTCATGTGCTGCGCTCTAAAGGTTCGTTTCTTGAACTGGCTTATTTTACGTTGCTGTTGAAACCTTGCTAAGGTGTTCGGATTGAATGATGATAATTGCGCCTTTAGCATACAGCGCAGGCATTAGTGATTGCGATCGGCGATCTTATGAACGAACTCGATGAACGCTCTCTGCATGTCTGTTTGTTGTTGCTTCGTAGAAAAAAGTAAAAACTCAAACAATCAACTTAGTCTAGTGGTTCTTAACCACGGGGGCGCGCCCCCCAGTGGTTCGTCAACAAATTTTCAGGGGGGCGCGAGCCTTTACGCGCCCTACAACATAAAAAATTTGATCAAAAAATTTACCAATGAATGCATTTGTTTTTACAGCTAACTTAAAGTGAGGGAGGGTTGAAACAACTGGTAGAAAAAAAGGTTCAGAAACACTGATTTAGACTGTTGGAGCATCGTCTTTGTCAGCCCGTACTCCGCTTTTTCCTCAGGTCCACACACCTCACGGAAAATTCGCGACCACTTTGCCTCAGCTTCCAGTTCAACGCGCATCGCCTGGACCAGCGCAGCAGCCCAGTGCAGCACCGTCTTCCGCCGGCTTGCCCGGAGCGGTTTTTGCTGCGCAACAGCACCCTCCAGTGACATCCACTCCAGGTAATAGAAAAAAATGACGCTGCGAACGCGCTTCTTGTTTTGTCGTAGTGATTCAGAATTTCGCTCAGAGCCGTTGAGCCGTGGCTGCCAACTACATGTGTTGTATCCTTTGGCAAGGATTGACGGTGCAGATTTTTTATGCAGTATCCCTGCTTCCTCAAAGATTGCAACGCATCTTTGTCCTCCTTCAAGCTTCACGCATGTAATCTTGTGCTGTCGTCTACTATTCAATCTCCGACTTTGCGAGGCAGGAAATGTATTCGTCTCGATCAAAATGGGAACCAAGCAATGCTACGTTTATGTGCGGATAACCAAAAATGGTTGTGGCTCTGAGTAAATGCGTACTAAAATACGCTTAAGAATGCCTAAACATGTGGAAGGTAGTCCATCTGTGCTCAGCTCTGTAGTGGGACTCCTTGTGAACGTATTTTCACCACGAAAATGGGAACAAAGTTTTTCAATTTTTTTCACCAGGGATTTAGTAAAAAATACAAAATAGAAAAATACAAAATAGTTTAAAACCAATCAAGAGTGCGTTATAAAATATAACTCTTGATCACTTTTATGCATCAGCGCTGTGTTGGGCAAAACTTACACTTTTTCGCAATGAAAAACGGCCTTTGGGAATATTTATATGCTCTGATTCCCGATCAGACGCTTTTGATGATCGAGTTGACGAGTCGACTTGTCATGAGAGCGTTGCGTTGCAACTCCTTCACCTGTGACAGTTAGAACGCGTTCAAAGCATGTAACAGCAGCGCTGCTGCGATTCCACGTGTCAAGCTTCTTTTTTTGCAACAACTGCGCATTGCACATCCCAGGTCCCAACACAAACACCGCTTCGAGCGCTTTGATCGCGGCGTCACCGGTGAGCCAGGCTCAAGGCACGGGTGTCGGAGGGCAACCGGTCGAGTTCAACCACGCCATCAACTACGTCAACAAGATCAAGGTAACATGTTTTGTCGCCAACCCACGCATGTTCGTCGTCTTTTCATGTCTGATTAAAGACGCAAACCAGCATCAGTGACTGTCCTTAAAAAATAATTTCCCCGTAACTCTGTTCGGGAAGGTTTTTCAAAGCTTTTAAAACCTGCTGAAGTTGCGCATTATACACAACACAATTTTACCAGCTCTGTTGGTTTGTAGCATGGCATATTGTTGATAGTGAAGTATGTTGATTGTTATTTTATTTGCAATAATTATATGTTTCCTTCTAATGATAAGTAAAAGGCAAGCCCTTCGCCAGGATTTCGCAGCAGGGGCGGCGGCGAAAAGCCATAAGAGGTGGACGCATTTTTTAAATACAATTATGGATGTTGGCAGCAACCGGGGTGCCAAACATGAAATGGGGGTACATATTTTAAATGGGGGGACGGGCCGCACTGGCTCCCCGCTGGCGACGGCCCTGGTAAAACGGCGCTTTTTTTTATTGTGTGGTTGAGCAACCTGATGCTAAATTCCTTTGCTTCGCATTCACGCTGCAGTTGCTGCAAGAACAAAGCAAATTAAATGGCATTCTGTCGCGAAGCGCCGGGTTTTGTGGATGTTAAGCATCCATATGACGAACATATGTTTGGGGGTCGTTGGGTTATAGTGGGTTGCTATAATGCGTCGCGGTACAGAATATGTGAAAACCACTGCCTTAAAGGGTTTGAGAAAATACGATTGAGTGATCTGATTAACCATCCCCCGCCTTTTGGGATTAAACGGCAGATTCTGCTGCAGGGCTCAGGGCAACGTGTTTAGGCGTTTAGCTGGAGCACCAGACCCAAGGTATGAGTAAAAGGTGTCCACTGACATTAGAATCGGAGGGCTAGGGTGAAGTTATGTGGTGGTTACGAACCCTCAGTCGAAATACATCCTTGGTTTAGCATGTTATTTTGTTATAGAATCGGTTTCAAGGCCAGCCAGACATTTACAAGGCTTTTCTCGAGATCTTGCACAAATACCAGAAGGAGCAGCGCAACGTCAAGGATTCGAACGGTTCCTACGTTCCATCACTCTCCGAATCCGAGGTTTACTCCCAGGTATGGTGCATCCATTAGCGGTTTTACAGAGATGGATTTAGCACTGACAACAAATATTTGCGTCGGATGTAGATTCACAAACGCTGTGTGTGTGTTTCGGATAATCAAAATTTCGAAGTTGGGTCAAATCGAGTTGAAACGAGTTTAGTCACAAGCATTGCGGTGCCTATTTTTTTTGTTTGTTTTTTTGAAATATTCGTTTTTTGTGATTTTTAACTCAATTACTCTGCAAGTTTTGACCTTAACGTAAATGTTATGTAAGTTAAGTTTGTTTATGCGTTTTGCCACGGCATGACGTTTTCATTTGCCACTTGTATTTTATTTGTTTTGCAACACTGCACAGTTACTTGAATCAGTTTTCTTCACTCAAAATTACTTGGAATAAAACTGCGAAGATCTTGAAACGACGTTCACAGCACATATCAGCTCTGTTCAAATATATTTTCTAAATGTTATGTGACATTTCGAAAGTTGTTTTTTTTCAAACTTCTTTTGATCTCTACGCAGGTGGCGCGCTTGTTTCAAAACGATGAAGACCTTCTGCGTGAGTTCGGACAGTTCCTTCCCGACGCTGGAGGCGCTGTTGCATCCAGTACTGCGGCGTCATCTGTCACTCACGTGAGTCCTTCAAGCGACCTACAGCCAATGTTCCCTCTAAGCTGCGCTGCCGCGCAGCTTGCCTAGAACCCCCGCCCAGTACTTTCGTTCTGCCGCGCACTGCATAAGTATTGACAAGACAAGCTAAATGCGTGCTTTCAATCGGAAACAAGCCCCGCATTTGAGATTTGACAATATTGTTTCACAAAGTCAAGGTGCAATCAGTTAATTGTGCAGTGATACCATGAACTTCTACTGTGCCAGCAATCAATCGAGCATATTAACTACAAATGACGTCACAATCACTTGACAATCTCAATGTCAATAGAATGCATTGCCATTGAAAAACACATGAAAACGGCATGTTGTTGACAAAATGTTAACAGCTGTTTCGATTAAGTTACCTGGAAGTACTGTTCTGATAAGAGTTAAACTAATAAGCACAAGGCATGTGATAGTTAGTTGTGTGTTTCAATGAAAAATACTCAGAACATAAGGTTAAGGGAGGGAATGAAGAAATGGTAGGTAAGAGGTTGATGAAACTGTGACCTCGTCAGGCAGAGCTGCGCACCTTACCAGTTACCACTAGGCCTTGGGAGCAGTTGAAATTCAAATCTGATTTCAGGTACTTATGCCGTAGGCTACCGTGTGTCCACACTGTAGGCTAGGAATTAAAATTGCTGGCTAAATTGCTGAGATACCGTTCCTAGCCTACAATGTGGGCAGACTGTGACCTACGGCATAAGTACCTGAAATCAGATTTGCATCTCAACTGCTCTAGTGGTAACTGGTAAGGTGCGTAGCTCTGCCTGGCGCCTGCCGGGTTCAGGGGTTCAAAACCTGCTTCCGTCTGATGACACAAATATGTATTAATTTCAGGAAAATTTGTCCACACTAATTGCTTTTAAATAATTTTTATTCTAGAACCCTCCCTGAAGATCCCTGACAGAGTGAAACAGGCTGTTGGAGGCTAAAGTTGTCATTAACATTCGGCAACACACAACAGATGCTGTTACATAAACTTATCAAGTAGCAACAGACATCAGTGTGTTTGTTAGGCGTGTGATCAATAGGCATTCATTTCACAAATAAACGTCGTTTTTGTCAGTGTGTTAGTTACTTTAATTTTATCCAGCAATATTAACCATGTCCAAA
>JGI24159J19872_10014522_pt1 | contig 10181 bp, 5 predicted proteins | sample Ectturendosymbi4_FD_19872 | JGI IMG/M metagenome (IMG submission 19872) | reverse complement strand
CAGCTCTCTAGCGCAATCGACGGAGGAGCTAGGGCGTTGGTAAGGCAACCGAAAACTGCTGTTTTAGGCTGAAATCAAAGTACGAATATATCGTACCCTGGCTCTCAAAGTGTTAATTAATTTTAGCGAGAAGAGTTTGTACCAAAAAAGCTAGCAAGCTTATATTTATGTAGAAGCTGCTTAACACTTTGAGAGCCGGCTCGGATTTCAAAAGACTCGGATTGTAGCATAGTTTCCAGTAAAAACTTCAGCGAAATACTACCACCTAAAGGTTGGCATCCAGGGCCAGGCAAAGTGGGTCAAGGTGGCCTAAAAGTCCTCCATTTATGACGTCACTCACAGCCAACCCGCACCCCCCAAGAAAAAATTTTTTTTCGAGTGCAATCTACTAGACTGTATGCGTTTTTTGAAACTTTTGCTTGCTGAGTCGCTAGAGCGAACAGGAGCGGAGATATTCATGCGCAAAGCCACGTGCGTTAGGTGTTTTTTTTGCCGAAAATCCCCAAAACCAGCCGGCTCTTAAAGTGTTAACATGCCGTAAGTGTAATGAATTCGCTTTATTGAAGGTTTGATTATTGTAAGTAAAATTTTCAAGCTCTTAAAATTACATTAGACCAAAGGTGGGCAATTAGCGGCCCGTGGGCCACATGCGGCCCTCACAGCATTTTCAGTGGCCCGCAAAAGCATTCAGAAAAAATCTTAGAATCTGAAATTTCCATAGCTTGGTAGAGGGTGACATTCAGACACTAAAAGTGGAATGCGAGCCAAATCAATTGCCTACCCCTGCTTCAGACTAAACATTTAATCACTGCTTTTTAATGTGGATCATTACTCAACACCAATTTTTCATATGTATTTCTTTAAGAGATTAAAGTTGCGCATGTTTTGGTTTTAAATTGGTCAGGCGTGTAGTATATCTGATTTGATGAAAACCATTGCTGAAATATGTGCTCTATTGTGCTATTTTCATTAAGGTCACAAAGCAAGGGAGGGAGGACAACTGGGGCAGTCACTGCTGCAATTCTAAAAAGTTGATCAAAAATTTTCAGGTTATTCAAACCTGTGATGTATAGGCCAAAAATATATTTCAGTTAAATTGCTTGAACCTATCATACTTCAGCTTGTAGTCGATCCTGACTAAAGTGGTATGGTTGAACCAATTGTCCATGATGAATCAAACACTGTGTATGGTGTAGGCTAAGTGTTATGGAATGCATAACATGGATGATCTTTACCTGAGGCTTAGGCTCTGTGTGGAAATTGGTGATTATGAAATACAAACCTGTACGTACTGTACTTTTGGGCCATAAGGCACAGTATCAATGATTGAATGCTAACTGTTCGATTTTCATACCTAAGGTGCAGTGGATCATAAAGCGAATTAAATAAAGCAAAACTCAGATAAGTCAGTCTGTATTCAACTCTTCTGATTACATACGCGGATGATCAATTTGTCACACTTGCCTAATCCACCATACACAAATAGAATAAACTAAAAGTTGTGCATGTATTTGATTCGGTGTGTTCCAATATAGCCAGTATCTTTGCAGAGTATAAGATCTATGCTTCAACATTGAGGTATGTGCTAGCCACTTGTGGAACCACATGCACTGCTCATTGTGATTGTTGTTGGTTTATTATGTAATACAATGGTTGATTTACAAAAAAAACTTATGATTTCAAGCACACAAAAGCATTTGACAAAACAATGGACAAAACTGTCACATAGCTAAAATCTGGGGTTTTTCATTCATTTTCCAGTCATAGACTGAAATGTTTTTGAAATGACCAAAAAAGGTTAGGTCATTTTGGTCAGAATGCATGAAAATATAGGCCAGTGAACACTTATGGAAAGTTTTGAAACACTGTCACAAATGACCAAAATGTCTCAGCCAAAAATGACTGAAATATCTCAGCAAAAATAAACAGGCTAACGCCACCTGGTCATAAATTGAACATGTGCAGCACTCATAGTTCAGCTGTAACTAGCAATTAAATATATAGCATCATTTGGCACAAAATTGGTCCTAGGTGAGAAAGCAATACCAGATTCATACATTAGGTGCACCGCATTATAGGGACAATTGAAATTTGTGTGGAAATTAAAGGATTCTAAGTGCAGCTTCTGTTCTGGAAAATCAATAAGCGTTTGTATTGACAACCACAAGTAAAAGAAAGAATAACATTTTTCAGAGCTGTTTCTGCCACGCTGTTTTCTTCAGATTTGTAAGGCTGTTTAATTATCACAACAGGTGGTTCTTGGCAAACCATCCAGGAGTGGTGGAACAACAATAAGTCCAAAAAGTACTACAGCAGACGATTCAGTGAAGACTACTCTAAACAACCAACTGTTGTTCTAGTAAGCCGAACCCAACTTGTGTTAACAGAATATTTTCTAAATCTCATCGTTTTAATTTTATTAGTGGTGGTGTACATAGGCGCAGGTTTGTCAATTTGGCTTTTTTGAAGCCAGATTTTGAAATTCTGGCTTTTTTTGAACACCTTTGGCTTTTTTTGGAGATAAAAAAAGCCAGACAAAATCTGGATTTTTCTGGCTTTTTTTCAGTGGGAAAGGCTTGGCTCTGGAGAAACATTGTCTAAGCTGCGTATTCATCACAAATCTCTTCTGAAAAAAGTCTTAACTATGCAAGGTGCACAGAAATAATGAAAAAATTTTACTGTTGCCCTAAAAATGATCAATTTTATTGATAAGAAACGTATGTACAACAGTGTAATCATGGGGAAAGAAAATGCTTCCAAAGAGTGGAATTACATTATAGCGATGTTCCTGACGAGTTTTAATGTCTATTTTGTGTTTGGTTATGCATGTTTTATGTGTATATGCCTTAAAACTGCTATCTAGCTTTTTCTGGCTATTTTGGTGAAAAACAGATTGGCAACCCTGCATGGGCATAGCCAGGGGAGACCAGAGAGGCCATGCCCCCGGAATTTTTAGAAAATATATTCATTTTATGCTTTAAGAGGCATTTTTCCAAACAAAATAGTGTTATTCGCCTAAAATCAGACATTTTGCACCCCCCCCAAATGTTTGGGCTGGCTACGCCACTGGTGCTGTATTTTGTATTGTAACAAGACTACATGCTTAAACTGTAGCAAAATATCCACTTTCACATACTGTGCATCCTTTCACACCAATGATGTGTTTCTGTTAACCAAATAAAGATGTGTACAATAATAGTTTGTAGATTTTCAAACTGAACCCTGAAACTTTAAAGCTTTCAAACCTAAAACTATCTTTGAAACCTTTTATTAAAACCTTGGTTAAAGCAGCACTTGGTTTTCAACCTTGGGATGCAAGTAATGATGGGCAAGAACTTGACTTGTGGTTAACCTTAACCAGTCTTGGCTCATTAATTTCGATTTGATGATGAAAGACATGGGATGAGGGTGATTATTTTATAATGGGTTGCAGTTAAAAAAAGATGGAATACAACTGCTTAAGCAAAAGAGTTTGATGTTAGCCCTTGTAACAATTTTGCACTAATGGAAGGCCTTGCACAAGAACTTTCCATTTAATTTGTGGTGCTTCTATGGCAGGTTTTCAATGGTTACGGATTTTACACTTTGTACAACATAATCCACATTTGTATATTCTTTTTCACATTAAATTCAACAAATTAATAATTTAACAATATTGCAATATGTTCATGCTTTTTATTGTACGTGCAGATTCACTATCTGGCATCTTTTGGCATAAGAAGTGTGGTGTAAGGTACATTTTGAAAAGATTAGCCACAAACAAGGTGTGGTCTCAATTTAGTTTGCATGGACAATCTGGAAAAAGACTTTTTGGTGCAACACTGCTTATGGATGTTATCACAAGTGAGTGGGCGATGCTGTTCATAGCTTATATTCAATGCTTCCTGAAAATAGATTGTTATTAAATGACTTAGACAACAGCAGGCAGAGAATAGGCACTGCATAATAAATACAAACCCCACATTTGCAACCTGGAAATTAGTGTTGTGTCACCATGTTTTTGTTGAAACTTCTACTGTGTTTATTATCTCATTCATAACAGGGTGTCAATTGCTTTTTGGACAAGATCACATGAGAAACAAATTATTGTGTCTAAAATAACCGACATCAGCAGTACATAAAAACAATGGTACTTTTGTTCATAGCAGTACATATACTTTTTGACAAGGTGTGGTACATCCTAGCAAGCAACAAAAATTCAGGTTGCTGCACAAATAATCGGCATGTGCTCAATATAATTTTCCAAAGTAATGCATGGTGGCGAAATGTAAACGAACTTACCAAACTGCCATTTTTATTTCAATATTGGATACACTTCACACATGAAATTACTAGTTGTTTGTGTTCAACCTGGTACATGTCAACTTTTGTTGTTCATGTTCGTTTGTGTACAAATCTGATAACTAGTTTTTAGTGCTGTTCTGAGCAGGGCATCTCAAATTTAAGCTCTGACTCCACCTCCAGGTATATAAAATTTTTGCTTCTTGTTCAGCAAACCATTATGGTTCAATAAAAACTAAAAAAAGCATTGGATTATTGCACAGCATATTTACCCCACAAACTAGAGCTGTGGAACTAGAACCCAAAATTCACACTCTGGCTTCGACTGCACCATCTAAAAATTTAGAGATCTGACTCCAGCCATCCCCAATTGCTTGGGCTCCAGTTAGGCAGCCCTAGTTCTGAGGATTAAAAAATAATGGTGTATTACGGAAGTGAATTTTACTAACCAAGCAAATTTTGTTTGTTTCTTTCAGGTGCATGTTGATGCAACTTCCAGTGTAGTCTGAGAGATGTAGAAAGTTACATCACAAACACAATTAAATGGGCTCCAAAATATTGGTAAGCTGTACTGGAAATTGTTTGCTTACAGTTTAACATGCACCCTATTGATACTCTTTCGCAGCAAGTTGTGCGAGCATTAAATAATGGAAGTATATTCACTAAAAAAAGTTACTAAGCTAAACAAGTCGAAATATTCTGTGAAAAAGAAATGCTGTCCAAAATTCGGACAAGTCGAGGTCGCAAAATGTTTTATCACCGGGAATCAGCTTGCAATTGTTGCGTGAGTTCAATAATTTCGCTGCTGGCTTAGAGCCTCGACTGTGTAGCTTGAAGGTGTCAGTCATCTATCTCCTATACTGCTTAATAATTATGGCCCAAGCATCAGCTTCATTGCATCCAACTCTGCCCACAGCCACCCATTGGAACCAGCCTTTTTCACTTGAATAGAACATTTGCTACAGTATTTGTTTTTTTTGACAGTTGATAAGCCGTTAGGTTGAAGCCATTGATTCAAATTCACGTGTATTGCATTTCTGAATTCATGGGTTATACTTTAAATCAGTGACGTACCTATCATGCCAGTTACCCAGTAGGTTTACTGTGTGTGTAGGCTATCGGATATAAAAAGTTTATTCTAAAGTGTTCTATACTCACATTTTGTACAACCACTATCATCAATAATTTATCAAAGTTGACAAGTTCATTATATCTGGCAACATATATAGCATTTGGTGCAAGAGATGCACTCATATGTATCAGAAATAAGAATTTGATGCTGAAGTGAACAAATTGGCATCTACTACGTACAGCTCATATTTGCCGCTTATGTATAGCTCATTATACAGGGTGTCCCAGAAGTCGCGCACCATGCAGATTTTATGAAAATACATATAAATAACAATTTCATTGATCACAATCATAATAGATGCTCAAATTGTTCACCCTCTACATTAGAAACATAAAAAAGCAAACAAATTATTATATGGTGAAAAAACAAACAAAAAAAATATTACATGACGCGCGACTTCTGGGACACCCTGTATAAGAATTGTAGACAGTGGTCATCTGGATTTCCAGAAGTGGTTGGTGGTACAGCAGTGTTGGATGAATGGGAATAATGGATAATGGTTGTCTCTCATAGCAAATGTTACTCAAAATAATTGCTTGCCTATTGCTTTTCAGCATTCATTCATACACAAGTGTTTTTTATCGTTCTGTATTGTTACATTGCTGTTCTGCAGCCATTGAAAATTACTCCCACCACTTTTGCAAATTTCACTACCAACGCCACCTACTGATTCCAGCCCTGGCATCTTTTTATTTCTACTTTCTCCAACAGTACAAATCAAGAAAAATCCGAAATATAGTCCCATGCACATTTTGCTGCCTTGAAAAATCATTTAGTTGTATCAACAAGCTCGTTTTTCCCATGCTGATATGCTATTTTTACTTGGCCTTAATTTAGTTGATGCACCATCACAAAAAACTTTGCACACACTGTCTCTTAAACGTCAGGAATAAAATGCGTTGTTTTTTCAGAATTGGCAAGTTTCACTGCACAGAAATTTGTTTTTTCAGAAAATGGAAAAATGGTGAAGAACCTACACGAATTCTTTTCTGCGAAAGAAGGCAACAGTGTTTTTCTTTTCCCTTGCATTTTTCTTTAAGAAATTTTGTCGGTTTCGTATGATCTGTTTTTTTCTCTTGAGAATAAAGCATAACAATAACTTCCTCATGGAAACGTACGTTGAAGCAATTTGAAAGATTGTTGGGCATGGGCGTAGCCAAAGAATTCAATCCAAATTTTGCACAGCTGGTAATATTATGATTTGAGAAGCGGCATCCCAAACATAAAATACTGTTGCTCACCTAAAGTTAAACATTTCTGGCTGGCTTACCGCCATTGTCAAGGAATTAACATTTGCGCTAGAGCTGAGGTGACCATCCACTGAACTGCAGTTGAAGAAAAGTCTCAGGGCAGTGAGTAAGCAATGTTTCCGCAATAGTGAAACAGCGTAGTATTTAAGTAGATGACAGACAGAATGACACTTGTAGCAATGTTGCTAAACGGTGGTGTAGTTCCGTTTGAAAACTGTTGAAATGGCGTGGGAAGGCGTTGCTAGGCAACGTGGATCCCATGTTAAAACGGGTCTACAAAACGTAAGTTGGAACAACGTTGCATTACAACGTTACCTATCGTGGTGTACGTACATTGATTTAACGTTATAACCACGTGAGATTGTTAGCTGGGAAACAGCGAAAGCTTACTTTGATGAAATAATAAACGACTTTACTTCGATCAAGTCACGGAAAGTGTTGTTTTAATTGCCATTTTTGTGTAATTTAACTGGAAAAGTCTGGATATATTTGTTTAATTGGAATTGTGTTTTTCGAACACAAGTGATATATGACTTGCATTAAATAATTTAGTTTATAATTCAAATTAAATGTGTTCCATTTGAAAAAATTGTCATTTGCTGTTGCAATATGCTGTTTGAATTTTTTGTGAGATATACAATTTTGTCAGGCAACACTATGTAGACCTATAAACTACGATAACATTATTCAAATGTTTTGATATTCAACATAAGAGGAATGAATGAGTATAGAAGTATGTTGTAGACGTAATGGATTATTGATATTTTATTTCCTGAAAAATTTAAAGCAAAAATAAACGCAAATATTTTTTGTTTCAAAAAATATATTTTCTTCGTGGTTTATCTTTCACAAAAACTGTGCCTACATCTTATATTTGAATAATTACAAAGAGCGCACATTTAAATTTTGCCGTGGGTGCCAGTTTGCATAGATACGCCACTGTTTAAATGTGTCACATATTTTAATCTAGAAAATATCTAAGCCAGTGACTCTGTAGAAAGTTTTGCTAGCAATTTTGTGATCTGAATTCCAATAATCATGACTGTGACGATGCTTAATTTATAGGTGAAATTACATAAAACACAGGTAGCAGCGGTAGGGCAGGGGTCAGTAAAAGTATTGGGGGAAATGCAAACCGACAAAACACAAAAAATCCTCCAATATGTTTGTTTCTGTTCAGCAACAATGTTGACCTCAAAAATAGTGAGAGTATAGAAAACCATTCTGAATGTTGTGGGTGCGTGAATAGTCGCAATAAATTGGTTTCAACTAGATCTTGTTAACCATGAAATTCCCTATAATACTGTAAAGAAAAGTTAGCTCCGCCCTCTTTGCCTCCCTTTCGAAAGAACAGGGGAAGCAATGCCCCCGCTCTCCGCGCGTCCCTGAGAGTAACTGAAAAGTACACAAGTATAACTAATATACTCAACGCTGTTGCCCACTTGCAATCGTAAGTTTGCAAAAGTAATCAGGATTTACTTAAACATTCCACAAATAAAAATCATCACAATTACCTTCAGAACCACATCAAATCCATTTCACCATGAAGTTTGTCAAAGCATCAAAAACCAAATAATTTCCCAAACATCAGATATGTTGTCGTAACAACATACCAGTAAGGTTTATCGCTGCACTAAAAGCATGCACAATTGCGTGCACTGTGAATGCTGCATTCTCGTCCATTGTGACACAACTATAGAATGAGAACGAAGTGGGAAAGTTGGCAAGCCTGGCAATCTGAAAGTATTGTGACGCAACCGTCAGTCAAACCATATGCGGACGTTAGTTGCTGAAGACACAAGCGACACCTTAAAACAGTGATGCTCAAACCGTGCCCCGCGGGCCACATGTGGCCCGCGAAGCAATTTTCATTGGAAAGAAAACTTAACATTTTAATCATTATTGTTGAGTCCATTATTAAATAAATATCCTGTTGGCTGTTTTTCTTTTTTTTACAGTGCTCATTTTTACCAATTAGCCTTAAAAAGTTTAGATACTGCAAAGTTTTCCTTCATAAATAGGATGATTAATTCTTATGGCCCGCAAAGGGTTTCTGAAAGACAAATGTGGCCCACGACCCAAAACTTTTGAGCACCACTGCTATAAAACGTCACTAATGCTCGTAATTGCTCCCTTTGCGAACCTTGTTGATCTTGATGAGATTTTCAACTGGTTATCAACGACTGGCATTCGACATTTCGTAAATCGTAATTGCATCAGCTGACATTTGACATTTCGTAATTGTTACGTGACATTCCAACCTCAATTTACGTCCTCAAAATGCTACGCCCGGGGACAGATGTCTTCCTTTTCCCCCTGGCTACGCCACTGTCTTCAAGACAGAATCATAAGTTTGCTTCAGGTTATGCATACAGCCAAATATCCTGAAGTCGAAGCAAGCTACAAAAGTTGACAGACTGACATGTACTTCAAAACAAAAACTGTAGTTGCACATGCAGCGAAATGTCGAACACAGCGCCATATTTTTCCAAGCATTCAGTTCATTCATACGCAGCTTTACCGGCAGCAGTAGCCAATGCTTCAAACCCCCAAGTGCTTTAAGTTTGTCGCTGATGCTGAGTTTTTACCGAACTAACGTGGAACCTATCGATCAGGTCAAAAGCAACCTGATTTAAATCTTTCCTAATGCTGCTAGCTTACCATAAACAAATCACCCAAAATCGGCGCAAAACAGTGAGAAGAGTAGTTGCTATAAACGTGTGCTGACAGAAGAGCCCTTGCCAACTTTTTCCCTTGGCCACCACTCACGTAAAAGTAGCGAATAGCGGTAAAATGGTGATAGCTCGTGTGGTGGTCCGTAGATGGCACCACATGTAAACAAATGGTCACCGCTAGATGGTGCCCACGAGCAACAAGTCACTGTGATAGTCACCACAAGCGAATTATCGTAGATCACATATCCCTATATATTGATAGTGCAACCTTGTAGTAGCAGAGTGAAGTCAGTGATGGATCTCTGTTGCTGGTGGTTGCTTTCCTGTTAGTTAATGCCCCGAATTGCCATCATTCTCTTGTGCTTGCCTCAGTAGTTCAAGGCGATGCAGTCAACTGCAACAAATGGCACCCGATAAGAAACCTGGGAGAAAGGCCATAAGCCCCTCTCAGTAACATCCTCCGTTGAAGATCGTCTTGAACCAAAGTGTAAGGGTCGAACTTGTAAACTGAGAGTTGAAGTATGGATGATAATTTAATTTTAATTAATTTGTTTATAAGCAGACACGAAGTCCATAGTATGAACACACAAACTCTGCAGAACGCAGGTTGATAAAAACAGAACGTAGTACAAGACATTGAAGCTGGTGGAATCACAGGGTTACAGACACTTTTTGCAACTGCATTGAAGACAGAACCATAGGGTTACAGACATTCTTAACACTATTATTAGAACACGTAACACTTCTTACAGCACTACTGCGGAGTAGGGCGCTAATTCCTAAATTGGACTAGTCTAGGTAAAATGCAAAAGCATTGTGGCTTGTCATGCCATCGATCAAACG